>Ga0209589_1002657_pt1 | contig 31154 bp, 21 predicted proteins | sample CowpeawhiteBW_FD_187525 | JGI IMG/M metagenome (GOLD analysis project Ga0209589, IMG submission 187525) | Root nodule microbial communities of legume samples collected from California USA - Cow pea white BW (SPAdes) (version 2) | ecosystem: Host-associated > Plants > Roots > Nodule | place: USA...
ATGACTCTGGTGGTATTGTAAACAACGTTGGTGCTGTCAATCGTCATGACTTTCTTAATTCTCTTGATGGATTGGTGAAGAAGTTAACGAAATATGATGTTCAAACATCATCTTTGGTATTTTTTTTTGTTCATAGTTTTATTTTTATTCTTAGTATTTCGTTTTCCATTTGTTGTCTGATATTTTGTGAATGTCTGTAGTATCTACACTCGGATTTTGCTAGACAGTTCTTGGAGAAGGGACGCAGGAGGTACTTCATTACCATTTCAACTTCCAAGTTTTGGCCTTGCAGAATTCGATGGACTGGAAGGACATCCTTTGAATGCTATATCACTTGTGGATGGAAAAGATTCTGCAAGGAGAATCAATTGGCTGCAGGTGATGAACTGAAGTTTGTGATCGATAATCAGCAGAAAAATGTCATCCATGTAATTAAGGTTTAGTTTTTCCAAGGTGTATGTAAGAACTTAGGTTTTTAAGATTGTAGCATTATGAACATTCAGAATACTGTTTCGTTTATATTTAATGTATTTTATGTGGTTTCGTCTATATGTTTTACGTTCTGCAATGTATAATATTACTACTATTAACGAATTTATCAAAAGTAGGTTTTTCTTGGGCCAAATATTTTGTAATGGATTGTAAATGTCTTTTTGATTATATGACATTAACAATTACAAATTCAAGATATATAATTTTTTTATTTCTCAAATCCTAAAATCACTTTGGATTTCTATATTTTTCTTTCATGTACTATTGATGTAATTATTTTTTCTGATATAATATACGTATAAATGAACTTAATTGGGTTCTTAGTTTTATATGTTTCCATTATAAATTATAAATAAAGTGTATTAAAATTCTTGGAATCCAAGTTTTTGTACTCATAAAACGTTTCGAAAACTGTGATTTCAAACATTTCGGTTAGTATAAATTATTATGTGTAGTAATGTTTAATTAAGTAGGTAGGAACGAACATAAATATGTAACCAATGACGTAAGGATAATATTGGATTATTTTATGGTAAACAAACATAAACACATTCATGGTTATTTTATAATGGAGGTACATAAAGTAAATATTGGGTATAGTTTCGCGAAAGAAAGCAAGTCTGGTCCATTAGTAGGTTTCGGTTTAAATGCAGTGTGTCATGTGCTGTCTTATAGTACAAAGAAATGATAAAGGGTCAAAGATTCTAAAATACTCGATTCACGTGTTTATATCATTGAATTCATCAGCTTCTAACACCAATTCCAAACATGGAGATACAAAAGAAAGTTTATGTGGTTCTTGGTAAGTCTTTACATTGTCTTATATGTATGAATTTGTTTGTTAAATTGTGATAAATAACATTTTCGAAAATCAGTGAGGAAATATATTACCATAGTACATTAAATTTTTGACAAATATGTTTGTCTGGATGTATTGTTTGTGATTTTATCAGGTTTTCTGCTCATCGATTTAACAGTGGCCACACTTATGTCATTGATGCAATTTCTGATATCGAACTTTTTTCATAGGAAGAGGTTCCAAAGAGCATTCAACTCCTTTGATTCTTCTCCAGAAAAAGTAAGCTTATATCTTGCAGTGATTTGTTTGGTTATATATTTAACAATATTTTGTAAAATGGACGGTTGAATACAGATCTTATCATAATCAACAGTTTGACAAATATGTTTCTAATTAAAAACACAAATTGCTAGATAAACATCAACTATACATTTTGGAATACTTCTTTGTACACAACATTAGTTGTTGTACTGGATGATTTGTTCTCATTGTCATGGATTAATATCCTTAACCCAGATTTACTTTGAACTCTAGAAGCTGCAACATAGAGTTGACCATGGCTGAATACGGGTGTTGGCAAATACAATCCAACGAAACCTAATGACTGCCCTTGTGATTTGTTTATTGTCATTGCATATGACAATATAATAGGAAATTGCTTTCTAATTAACTTAAATGGCCATGGGGATTGGGAGGGTGACATAGACATTTGCGGAATGTAGACCTCTTGTCCATCTTTGTTTCCTGTAATCAACTTAGCCCCTATGACATGGTTTGCAATCCTGGTTACGATCAATCTGCTTCCATTACACAAACCTTTTGCTTGGTCTAAGTTCCTCAAAAGCATAATTGGAGCCCCAATCTTTAGTTTGATTCTATGATTAGGAAGTCCAGATGTACTAAGTGAATTTAGGAATTCCGAAGTTATAGCGCAGTAAGCATCACTTGAAGCAGATTCTCATTCATCTACTGAATCAAAGCTAAGATACTCTTTTTCTTCCCCTGCATTAATTATTTGTTACATTAGTAATAATATTTGTGATACCAAACTAAAAAATTTCAAATATGTTAGGTATAGGTTGCAGATTTACATACCTGGAATTTGTGATAACATATATTCATTGATTTCATTGACTGTCTCAATTCTACTTGCTAATATTGCTCTACACTGCAGAAATGATTCGTCTGTATACTTGTGTACTAAGTCGGGATATGTGGTAGATACAATTCCTTCTATAGGATCATTGAAATCTGTAATTAGGAATTCTCTAGGTATTTCGATTTATGCTAAACCGTCATTTGGTTCTTCTAATTTACCATCACCAACTTTAACAATCCAATCTGAAAATTCTTGAATCTCGGATGCAGTTGTGGATTGCAAACCTTGTTGTAGGAGACACATATTTTTTGTCAATGTCAAAACTTCACAGTGGTCCCATAAGTAAGATGAGTTAATAGTGGCATTGACAATATCAGATCTTGTACCTTCAGGTATAACAGGTAGGATTTGCCTGAAGTCACCTCCAAATACTATGACTTTCCCTCCAAAAACTGAATTCTCTTTTGTCAAACCCTTCATTACGTCATTTAGAGTTCTATCCAAAGCTTCAAAACAAAATTTGTGTGCCATTGGAGCTTCATCCCAAATAATAAGTTCGGCTCTCTTTAACAGTTCAGATGCTTCAGATCCTTGTTCAATGTTACAAACTGAATTTTCTAGTGTTGGTACTGGTATCTTGAATTTAGAATGTGTTGTTCTTCCCCCTGGTAATATAAGAGAAGCAATTCCACTTGAAGCAATTGTTAGTACAACTTTACCTTCAGAACATAATGATGCTGACAGTGTTTTCCACATGAAGGTTTTTCATGTTCCTCCATATCCATAGAGAAAGTATACACCTCCTTTTTTGTTTAGAACAACCTGGTTGATCTTGTAAAATATTTTTTTCTGCTCCTCTGTAATGTAATTGTTATTCAAAGTGGGTACTTAATCTAAAATGCAACAATAGCAAATAATAATAAATCCAAACCTGTCATTGATTTCAAGTTTGATTGAAATAAATTTCGTTGCTCTGCAATGTCATAATTGAGTTTTGCATATATTAGTCTATTTCCACAATTTTTTGTTAAAAAACCGTTTGGGTATGACATTATTGGGAAGAATTTCAAACTGCTTCTATTTGCTTCGAAAAGTTTTTCTAACTCCACTAAAGTTAGATTTTGCAGCATTTCCACTCCAATGTTTAGATCTGCATACAAAACAATAATTAACATGTCTTTGTACTTGTACACTATATAAATGACAAGTACTATATAGTTACATAACCTGGATTTCTTGATATATTTCTCTCTGTAGAGAATTCCATCTGACAGTCATTCCCATGTTTTGTTCCATAGTTCCTCTGGTCGATTAACACTATTTGACAGCAATATAGTAACAAACAGTTTCCTTAGATATATTCCGGAACTCCAATCTTTGGCTTCTTTTATAGCTTCAACATATTCTGAGTCATTTGCTAAAATACCCAAAGCTAAGCAAGCTTCTCTAAATGTAGAATACGTGACATTGTTAACTGTTCGAATATCTACGTATGATGTTGGACCTTTTACATGAGTTAGCATTCTCCTAAGATAAAAAACTTCACCAGTACTTGGAGGTACCCAAATAAGTCTTCCGATAGTATTTTCCATCTTCCTTGGCTTCCAATATCTATCTTTCTTGACATAGACAAACTTGGAAACAAATTCAGCATATGTTAGATCCCTAGCTTCTGGGTATTTCTTGTTACATTTCATCCAACCTATAAACATTGATTCTGAAACTGTTGCTTTTCCTTTAAAGTATACTGCTTGTTCTCTTGCAAGATGGAAAAATAGTCTTTCTACTGCTGGATTTCGTCCATGGATTGGAAACAAAAATATTCTCCAACATGCTTCACAGGGAGATACATATCTGCAATCAAGATATTGTTTAATTTCATTCATTGGTTGTTTCGTAAAAAAAGATTCATTCTATTCTGGAACTATGGCAACTGTAATTCTGTCATCACCTTTGTTGATATATTTGAATAAGTACTTGATAGAAGTACTACGATTACACCATTCAACATTGATATGTGCTTGGTACTTTAACAACAATTGTGGGTTATAAGGAACTACAGAACGATTATCTAGGGAAATATCACTTTAAGACACAGTTGATGAATCGTTCCTTCTATGATAATGAGGATAACCATCTTCAGAAACTGTAGTTGTTGTTTGAAATCTTTTTGGATATTGGCGTGAGCATTTCCCATTCTTCATGCAAGGTAATGATCTGTTTACCGTTCCACAAGGACCATGAATCATGTGATCTTCAACACATTGATATAATTCTGGATTATTTATTGGACACGGTATTTCAACAGAGATGACTTTGTCAATATCGTCAGGAGTTGGGTACTTGCTGCTGGGATGTAGAAAGATCAGCAAGTGGGCATGAGGTAGACCGCGCTTTTGAAATTCTATTGTATACATAAATACAAATTAAACAGCAAAGGATTACTTTCAGCGCATAATATTACAGACACTATGATAAGTGGATGACTTACATGCAATAGTTTTGCCCAATAAGTGATTTTTAGTTAAGTCTGTAAGAAGTTGTTCAAACTTAATTTTGAAAACCCTTGAAACTATATCTGGATGATCTGTTGAAGATAGCTTTAACTTTGACAGTGCTCTACTAATTTCCGACCATTTAGGATTGCATGTGAAAGTTATAAAGAGATCTGGAAATCCCATGAAACTACAAATTGTCATTCCATCAAAATATAATTGGTCCATGAATCTTCTACTACCAACAAAAGATGAAGGAAGAACAACCCTTTTCCCTTGTTCTGACTCTTGAGTTTGTGAGCTGCTAGAAGCTTAACAGAGGTTATTATATTTATCAACCCTTAACTTGCTTTGATTAAATTTAATAAATGACAATCTTTCAGATTCCATCATTGTGTATCCATCAACAATGAATTGTTGAAAAAGTCTTCTAGATTTAAGCAAAGTTAATGCTTCTGACTGTCTTGTTTGCAACCTGAAGCAGAACCACTCCCTAATTGTTAGTCTGTTCCTTTTCCTATTAATTCCTGGTTTATCACGATGACTAACATCATGTCTATAACCATCCTCCCCATATGGAAAAAGTAAAGGATATTGAAATCCTAAATAACTCGTGTGCAACTCATTAATTCTTTGTAATTTCCTCGATTGCTTTTCCATTATGATGTCTCTACCTGAAGCTGTATCTACATCATCAACTATAAGAGCCGCAACTTCTGAAACATTGAGGACATTATATATCCTTCCATCTTTTGTCCTATCTGAAATAAGTCTCAATTTCAAGTCATCAAATGGCTGGTCTCTATATCTGTCCCTTGCCATTCTAAAAGATTTGGCATGAACATTGAATTCATCGAGCATCTTCTTTATTTTGTTCACAAGTTCCAAATCAATATTATCTTGATTCCTGCAAAAGGTAACAGTTGAATAAGACTTGTTCTGCTGCATTTTTTCTTTCAAAAGAAGAAGTGTTCATGTACCTTAAACTTTCCATTCTATTTTGAACTTCATTTTCAGTGTCGTAAATGTAAAGTTGTGCAAATTTTGGAAGTCCTCCGGGTACTGGCAAAAGGCTACCTATTCGGTGACAAGATTGACCTTGAATTCGTAGATTAGGGGGTCCTTTTCCACTGTTAAATGTTGTGTCAACTTTTTCACCGGGTGATGTAAATGTAAACATCATATTGTATCTTCTAATATGAGTTTGATAATTTTTGCTCTCCTTTGAATCATTAGCAAATAAAAGACGTTGCAAAAGAATTGGTGGGTCTTCTAGAATTGCCGCAACACATATGGAAGGTAGGATTCACGGATCTTCTGCCCTTGTTAATCCTTTCGTCGTACCACGTATACGCCTTGCATTCCTTGCATATGAAAACTGGGTCACCAATATCTGCATACATTGTGTTTAATAAAGTATATCCTTAGTAAAAGTCCTTCAATGCACATGCAATAAAAACATTAAGTACTCAATTTAATCTTATCTTGGATTAGTTATCCGTGCATTGTCGTTATCCTCTTCAATACATTCATCATCCATAACTTGATAATCATAAGGGGCTGAATCTGAAACAAATATTTTTTTACTCAAAGTAGTACAAAAAAATCTACAATGTATAAGTTTTATAAGTACAAATTTAGCAAGATAAACCTGAAAATATATTTTCATTGGTTACATCTTCACTTTCAAATATTGTAGAGTTATTTCCCACTGACTGGCAAGATGATTGCTCTGTTGAAGAAGAATGAAACCCTAATGACATTTCTGTAGTAACTTCAAACCTCTGAAGTAGATTTTGACGATGAGAAGTCTGATGAAAGCACCTGGAAGTCCTTGCATTAGTTTTTTCCAGGTGTGCTTGACCATTATAGTATCCTAGCAAATCATTATTTGTTGGAATGTCCTGATTCAGGAAATTCATCATTGTTATATCAGATAGTGGGGTGCAATTCCTTTTGATACGCTGGTCTTTATAAAGACTAACACTTTGACTCCTTTCTCCACATTTGATTTTATTTTCCTTAAGAATCAATTTTCTTTTCAGTCTTGCATTTGAGCATGGAAGATCTGATTGAGATTTCGGATCATTCATCTTATCTAGTATGACAATAAATTTGGTCACTGAAAGAAAAAAATTGGAGACATTCAGGTACCATATGAATCTCTAAGTCTAAAAAGACATTGAAGCTGGAAATCAGCACTTCAAAATTTCTACCAGCACATAAAACGTTATTTATTATCATTAATAAAATAATATTTTAGAAGCAATTTCACAATGAAATGATAAGATGAAGAACTTCCAGCAAAAACAAAACATTCAAAGTACTATGTCATAGATGTTATTGAATATGCGTATCATCTTGTAGTAATAAAAGATGTTTATAATACCTCAAACTTCATGTACTTCAGTTCTGAACTGCATTCTCCTTTAGAGCTATCATAATGTAGTGTTTGTTCTGTGTTATTACTTTTCCCCTCTTGCAAGCTTCAAAACAAAAACTCTGTAAATATCTTTTTTTTTTTTCGGGTGCATGAATAATTCGCGCCAAATTAAATCTTCTTATTCATTTTATTTTATTTGATCCTTTATTATAGAATTGATTGATTGTATAGCATGGGGACAGTTCAACTTCTAAAAGTCATTCCGAATGTACTTTATCCAAATGTCAACATCGATTAATTAAGTTTTCATTTCTTGAAAAATTATCTAACGTTAACTTAAATATTTAAATGAAAAGTGTTATCGTAGAAGGTTCCATTTTCACAAATCGTCACGATGGTTCCCATTTATACATACTCTTAACTTTGCATTTTTCCTAAATATCTTTCGAACTCACCCTTCATCTTCTGCAATGAGGATTTCAGATCGCAAGGAGAAGTCTTCTGCCACACGGTATTCCTTCAAAAATTGGTTCCAGACTTCCATGACGTTGGTGTATCCCGAATGGGTAAGCAATGAACTTATGTTTGAATACTTGTCTACCAACCTTCTCTTATTGTTAGAATCTTGGAAAAGGTTGAACCTTTAACAAAGTTTTCAACTTTTTGATGAGAAACATGAATAAAAATCGTGACTTTCTTTGATTTTGAGTTTCTTCTTTAGGAATTTGTTCAGTTTAACGAAACGTTCTTCCATTACTGGGGAGAAAAGTTTTTAATGGGCACCAACTATTTTCGGGATCCGGTAGGGAACTATATTATGGTTGAATTTGAAGACTCCATGATCTAAACTAGAAGTTTCCGTATAGCCCGTGAACATGCAAATTTTTATAAGTTGAATGATCTGTACTGGTTAGCCATACTTTACTGTGGAGACCGGTACTTTCAGTTTCAGATTTTCAATTTGCCTATGAAAGAAATAGACTACCCTGAATCCACAATGGTTCCTGTTCCACAACAACCTTTGTCTTCTTCAAGATTTTTGACTTGTTTTGAATCGGAGCTATTGGTCTCTGAGGTAATATTTTAGACTTCACATTCTTCTTTTTGGTTTGTATTCTTTATCCTCATTATTTAAAATATATTAACTTGCGTAGAATACAATTCGGTTGGACGACACATTTGTTATTTTCTGGGGACATCAATTGTAGTTTGAGAAGGTTCACCTGATTGATCCCTGCCAAAAAAACATGATGTTGGTATCCAGAGGTCTGACAATAGAGACTTGGTGATATGTAATGGGGTCTTAGAGATATCACAGTACTACGGCCTCTTATCCAACAAAATAATACATTTAAATTATGTAGATGAAAATACCTTTTTATTTAAGCTTTTTTACTATCATGGGGTTGAGATGGATTATACTCCCCAATTGGTTAGCAGCAGTAATCCAGGTTATGACCCTGTAGATTTTTACCATTCCATGGCAAAATGTTTATCTGCTCATGATATCAAGTCATCATCATTGGTATTACATCATTAAATTTCATGTTATGTTATGATCTAATATTGTTTCATGTGTTCTAATTACAACCATTTTTATTCTTTTTTCAGTACTTGGAATCTGAATTTGCATTAAAGGCTTTGGTTAAGAATAGAAAGCGCCACTTATTGGTAAATGCTGAAGGTGACTGTTGGCCTTGCACAGTTCGATGGTCAGGCAAAAGTAACAGAGATTGTTACATAACTCATGGTTGGAAAGATTTCTGCACTCAGAACGGATTCAAGGAAGGATTTATAATCCAATTTGGTGTAGACAGGGACCTATCTCTCTTTATCAATGTAATGGAAGTAGAAATATAGACCCACATGTTTATAGCTTATTTTGGAACTATAAGAACTATATTTATGTTTTGTCAGTTTTTAAATTAAAGAACAATGGTTTTGTTGGTATATTATATAATGATATTTTTGTATTTTTTGCCTTTGACTATTCATACTTTATGCTTTACGATGTCTAAAGGTTATTTATAATTGTTTAAATGTTATTGTATATTCTAAAATATGGAGACACGTTTACGTATTTAATGATACCACAGAATTGCTTAAACACATTTGTAGGACTAATAGTTACAAAGATACTGGAAACAATACAACAAATCTTGCAGCATACCAATAATTTGTAAGGGTAATGATTAACATATATTGGAAATAATAAAACAAATTTATACCATAATAATAATTTGCAAGACTGTTGATCAAACAGATAGTGTAAATTATATTACATATCTGAAATAGATACTGTAAATTATATTAAATAATATTAGAAATTTACAGGATACTATTTTGGAGTACAAAAATAAATCCATTGTTTATTCATCATTACCAAGGACAACCAAAATCCCAAATTCATCAAAAAAACGACTAATGTTCTTTTGCTTTCCAATTACACCATATAATTCCAAAATAGGTATATGTACATATATCAGTGGGCCACGCTACTGCTTTTCCTGTTTGATTCGCTTTTTAGTTTTAGTCCTGGAAAATTCTGCACTTGGTATATCGTCGAGGTGGTCACATTCAACTTTGAAGTCCAACAACAATTCCTTTCTGGGAGTAACACAGTAGTCAATATATGGATCATTATCTCTTGAGGTACTCAGAGTCAACTGCAACATATAAAACAATATTTCTATATGACCATACATTTACCATGAAGAAAACATTCCATAATAAAAAGAAATCTGATATAACGATTTACCATGCACATGTCAGCTTCGGTATTCTCTTCACAAGTTGCTTTAGCAGTGGATTGTTTATCCTATTCATTAAATAATAAATTGTTTAGCACATCACAAATTTAAAATAACAAGATAACTATAGAAATATATAGATTGCAGAGACCTTTCCTTTAAGGGCCGCAATTTTACTCGAACCAACAGTTTTGGATTGGGTAGTGGAAACACATATATCTGTGGGGCTGGACTCTATAATCTGCAATTGAAATAGAAAAGGTTATGATAAATACAATATTACCAAATACAAAATTAAATTAATATACAAATATCTTTGTCCCATGAGATGCACTTCTAATCACACCAATCCTTTTTAATTGGGTACTGGATGCACCTTTTATTGTAGGACTGGAATCCTGAACCTATCATTTTCATTAGACCACCTTATCCAAATTTTACAAACACGAAAAAGTAGAAAATAGTTTCAATTACAAATACCTTTTTTGCATTAGCTTCAGTTTGAATCAAACCAACAGCATTACTTCTGGTACTAAATCTAGATACACCTGTTGGACTAGAGTCTTTAGCCTGTCATTTCAATAAAAAACCACATAATGCATCATTCTGCATAATGCAATCAGAATCACAACAATTACTATCATAATGCTAATTTATTCTTCGAAATCTACCTGAGATCCGTATGAAATCACACCAATCGTTTCAGCTTCGTTATTAGAATCACAAATAGCTATACCAAAAGACTTTTTACCCTGCACATTGAAAATATAATGACCACAACATAAAATCAATCAATAAGAACCAATTATTGAAATATCAAATGCTCAACGTTTTCTGTTTGCAATCCCACCTTAGAGTTTGCTTCAGAACTGGAATCACATGTACCTTCACCACTGGACTCTTTAATCTACATATCAACCAACACATCATTAATAACTTTTACAGTATCAAATTTAAAAGACTGAAGTAAATGACTTACCATCTTTGTCTCAAGTTTGCTTCTAATACAAGCAATAGTTTCAGGGTTGCTGGAAGTTTTCATCACCGATGAGGATCTGTTATTTGGTTGAACTCTAACCTTGAAAGCAAGTGGACAGCCCAGCAAAACATCTAGATCCTCCGAAAAACATTTGGGATCGTCCTCCCCATCCTACGAAAAACAAAAAATCATCAGTCTTCTATATACTAAAAGTCAATTACTGTAATTGACAAAGATGGTAATATTACCTCGATCATTTTATTCATTAACTCAACAGCCGATACACCAATCAAGTTATTGCAGTCTTGATCCCATAACACAAAACTGGTATAATTGTACCCATCAGTCACCTGTAATTCCAACTTATATCTACAAGAAGTGGATTTAGTAAATTCAAACAAACAAACTATCGCTGAAGATGTAAAATTTAAAAAACAATTACAAACCTAATTTCATGTTTTTCATTATCAAAGCCACAGAGAACACACTTAAAAGCACCTACTTCATCAGTCTTCTTCCTGCAACTATTGCATATTGGATAACACCATCCATCATTTCCTAAATTAAACTTCACAGTATTTGCAACTGTAACACAATATTGTTCCTATTTTAAAAACAAAAACAAAATTACAACAATGCACAATCTAAAAATTGAAAGAAATGTAACAAAAACAAATAATAAGTAATTCATTACCTCCTTCATAGTTGTGATTTCAGATATCGTACTCACAACAGCTTTATACATAAATTTTTCATGTTCACTATACTGGGAAGGTGAACTCAGCTGGCTGCATTTTTGGCTCGGACTAACCACATTTCCAAATCGTCTATAATAGCAATATGAAAGTCATTTCCATACAATTAATGATAAACAATATCGCAGAGATTAAAAAACTTAACAATTACATACTTTATCCATTGCTCCTTGAATCGTACCAATTCAGCACATTCATCACCCATTAACAACTTTGAACCATTCCAAGAGTTTGAAATTGACATTGGCCACCATCCTAAAGGAAAAACAAAATCAGCACAGACAAAACCAAAAAACCACAAATTATCAAATAAAAAACCACAAGGTACACCCAATCACAGCAGAGCTACAAAAGGAAACCACAACAGTTTATGAATATGAAGTAATATTCGAAACCACATTGTTATATGAAATTACTAAATCACTAACCTGAAATCCCTTATATGAAACACCACATTCTTGGACTGAGGATTACACCTCACATTGTTCACCACTCCAATAATATTTAAAACCATTATAAACATGATCCAATAAATAATTGAACATTTAAAGACACACAACTCATTAAATGATCAAACATTACATGAACATACCATACAATAAATCAGCAGCGTAATTTCCATCAACTATATCCTCGATACTTTTAAAATTTTAAACACTTACTGGAATGCTTGAAATTGCTTGTTCTTTAATAGTGGTTGCTCCTATGAACAATAACTTGTAAGGATGATCACAAACACGAAATTGTCCTTGGTTCTTCAAGATTTTAAAGTTATGCATTATATATGTCTGGCCCTCTACCAACTTTTCTTCCCACAATCCTAAATCTTCCTTTTTTACCATTGCAGGAATCATGGAACCCTGACAAAAAAAGTTAACAAAAAAAAATCATTCCAGATCTAAAATATAAAGAACAACGAAATTTTTTTACCTTCTGATCCAAAAGAATCAGTTCTATATGACGACTGGTATCCCAGTTTTGAACAAACCACAAGTCTTTTACTCGAACAACAAGCTTCAACGTTTCTTTCTTCTCATCGATATCTTTGACCATATCAAATTTCCTCGCCATTTCCAAACCTTAACTTTTGAAACACAAACGTCAGAAAATGTGAAAATACATACACAAAATAATGACATAAACTCGTATAGACCTCACTAAACTGGAATAACACAACTCCTGATCAAACTCGGAAAACCAAAACGTAGACAAAAGGTACTGAGTTAAAACCAAAAATCTACAATAAATACACAACACAGAACTTAAAAAAAAATGAACTGAAACTCATACATACCTCAGCAAACTGGAAGAAGAAAACTCCTAATGAACCTGGGAAAAACAAAACCTAGACAAAATGCAAAACATCTTCAATATCAATAACAACAAAACTAACCCCAACAATATACTGGAAACGAACGAACCTCACAAAACCCAAACTCCAAATGTAAAACGATATCAACAATACATACCTCAGAAAGTGGAAGAAAAAAGAAGCAGAAACGCAAACAACGAAACAAACAACACAACACATCTGTATTTAAAAATACACAAAATTTGAAAGTATCTGAGCTGAGAGTTTAATGCATGCAACATCAATCAACTCATGCACAATAATCCCTCCATTAACCCTTAAACAGGCGGGAAATCATAAATTACCTAAATATCTATACAATAACATATAATCCTGACTGCTCAACAGGGTTTTTTTGGTAAAATACCACTGCACTTCACGGACAATACTCAGAAGGAGTTAAAGTGACCAAAAAACCATTAAATTGGACACGTGTCAACGAAATCAATAGGGGTATTTGGGTATTTTTCAGAGGTGTTTGTTTTCATATATTTTAGATCATAGTTTCTCTATATATTTTAATAATAATAAAATAAAACTGTAATTATAATGATAATAAATTTTATGCATAAAAAGAAATTCAAGTGTTTGTTTCAATTTTAAGAATTGTAATAGTATATATATATATATATATATATATATATATATATATATATATATATATATATATATATATATATATATATAATACTTAATTTGAATAAAAAATTAAGTACTTGATTAATAAATGCAGGTAATGAGAGTTTTTATGACAATTAATGTTAATTGTTATGATGTGACTAGCTCAAGTGGTTAGAGTACATTGTTATGTTGAAAGAATTTGGGTTCGAGTCCTATGTATGTCAAATTGTGTGTTGTTTTAATTATGTATTATTTTGGTAATATAATTGATGATGATGAGTGTTAATATAATCATAGATTTATAGAAATTATCATGAAACATGTATTGGTTGAATTGGTTGTGAATAACTATTAACACAAATTTTTAATGGTAATCTCGTTTTTTTAGCCATTAAGCACAATTAAGACTTGGTTAAGTGTCCAATTAAGACTGGGAGAGAGGATTTTGGTGTCTGCCATTGTTGAGCATTATGAGAAGTGAAATTCCATAAAGAAACTATGGTTATTGAGTGAAACGGAGGAGCTGAACTGGGAGGGAGCTAAGGAAAGTCATTGTTGATCAAAGAGGACCGATATCATACTCAATTCTAAGCAAGGAATCCAGGTTAGGGGAGCTCGACTCCGTTATTTAAATTTGTATTGCTTGTTTTTCTTAATTGCATGTATTTTGGATGGTTAATCATTGCTTAAATTGTGAAACTGCAAAATTCTGGAAAATTTCCAGAAACCGCCTGGCGGGCCTTCAAAGCCGCCAAGCAACTCATAGCATTTCTTTGTAATTTTTGGGTTCAAGGGAGGAACCGCTTGGCGGCATGAACTGGCCGCAAAATTTGTCTCGTTTTTTATGTTTTGGGCTTCTGGGTTGATTCTGATCGGGGAAAAAAGGAGTAGCAACTATTGGTTGATTGTTGAATGCCAAAAAATGTTGAATTTCGCTGTGATTGTAAGTTAATTGGAGGAAATTGGATGATTATGGTATATTCTCATACCAGGGTTTGAGTAATTGGGAATTCTTGGGTTTAGGAAAATTGGACTGAGAGTGATTCGTTTTATGTTAATTTAACACTGGAGTGCAGTTAATTGTGTTAAGATTTGATGAATTGGTAAAATGAGGATGAAGGTGAAGTTAAGGTTCTAAGGTACGGGAGAATTCTGGAAAATTTCCAGAATGTGCATGCACTGCCAAGTGGCACCATGTTTGTCGCCAGGCGCCAAAGACAAATGAGTGGCACTGTGAAGTTATAATTACAGCTAGAGAGTGGAGGATTCTGTAGAGTTAGTATGGGGTTTGAAATAGGGAGGTTGTAATATGCAAAATTGGTGATAAAATGGTAAGAAATGCATGAGATAATACAAGGTGAGATTAATAAAGTTTGGATCGGGCTTGGAAGAGTTGATTTTAATGGCAGTAAAGTAGGGGTTTGATTCAATTAGTACCTTGATGGATGGTAAGGCAGATTATGATTCAAGTGTTTGAGGGATTGTGTAGAGTTGCCTAAATGACTTTGAGGGTAATTATGGGTTGTAGTATAATGGTTGTGTTGATCATAAGTGGTTGGAGATTGGAATAATGGTTGCGAACATGGGTGAAATTCAGGTAGTATGAGTGAGTATGGTATCCTGTGAATAAGCAAAGTTGAACTTAAGCAAGCATAACTATTGGTGAGTTTGGATTGGTGAATTTAAAAGGGAATAGGAACATTGGTAAGAAGCTAAACTTGTGAGAATTGATGCACTTAGCTATGTCGAGGTTACTATAAGTTTTGATGCCTAAATGGGGGTTGCAAACTGTCCCGTGTGTCTAAAAACCAATACTGTGGAAGTACTTGTGTAGTGCCTAACGGTGGTGTTTGACCCGTCAAGTGGTAGCTACCAAATCAGAGGAGTACTAGAGCGTGTGGCACCTGGCAGTGAGGGTCGTCCCGCCAAACGATACCTGCAAATAGAGCTGTCAAAATGGGTTGGAACCTGCGAGCCAACCCGGCTCACCACGGGTTCAGGTCGGGTTGGGTTGAAATTTTTTTACAAATTTCAATACGGGTTGATTTTTGACCCGGCTCATTTAGAACCCGGCTCATCCGGGTTGAACCCGTGGTGAGCCGGATTGGCTCACCAACCCGCAGATAAAAAGGTCACACAAATGTTTTTATTTTTTTTTATTAAGTTGGGTTTTACATTTGGGTCATGTTACGTTGTTTTTTTATCCAACACATAAATAATTTGTATTTTTTTATTTTGGTTTGTATTTGAATTGTATTAAAGTTTATTTAGATTTAATTAGAATTACAATTTAGTTTTGACTGAAAAATAAATAAAAAAATAATATTTTTTTTAATTAAGTGAACCCATGAGCCAACCTGTTTAACCCGCCAACCCGTGGTGGGTGGGGCCGGTTTGAACTTTTTTTGGCTCACTAAAAAATGAGTCGGGTTGGGTTGGCTCACTAAATCATCAACCCGTGGTGGGTCGAGCCGGGTCGGGCCGGGTTACCCGTTTTGACAGCTCTACCTGCAAAGTCAAAGGCATCATAGGCGTTTGGCGCCTAGCGGCACGAGACTTCCACCAGGCGGTCTGGAGTTGAATATTGCCTGGCAACTCTAGAGCAACGTCAGGCGATAATGCAGAGGCTAAATGGTTGTTTGCTTTGGATGTGCGTGGTCTACAAGGCTTTAGTGATACCTTAAAGGTTGACTTGTAGGAGTGTTCCTTGAGTTGTGGCTCGAAATGATATCTCTTGAGTTGTGGCTCGGGATAGAGGGTAAACACCTGACATTCCTTGAGTTGTGGCTCGGGATGGCACACAAACACTAGGAGTATCTCTTTTAGCCACTCTCTTAGTACTTTCCAATCCTCTAACCAAATGATCCTTGTGAGGAGTAAGATAAGTTAAACCATATGTTAAACCACTTCTAGAATAATGCCTCTACGAAAACATATTGCATTGCTCTAAATTTCTAGATCAAGGTTAGTAAAACAAAATAACAATTATAATTTTAAAACCTCACAACTCTTCTAAGTGTTTCACTCAAATCCATTCGTGTATCACACTTGTAGGCTTTTTCTCAATATACTATCTTGCCTTTTTTCACTCAAATTCCCTTTAGCGCTTGATAACGAAATTCAATGGCTTAAACCAAAATTGACAATCAATGTGAAAAACATTACAAGATCTAAACTTGACTCAAGAGGTCAAAAATAAAGAGAGTATAGACAAAACTTTTAAGGAAATTTAAAAACACAAAATAATAAAACCTAGAAATAATAAAAGGGATACAAAAAATATTTAAATGAAACAACGTGGAGACTCTAAGAAATTGACTGAAAATAATTTAATAGATTAGCAATCATAAACAGTAGCGCAACATAATAATTGTGTTAAACTATACAATTTTACTTTTGCTTTTGGACCTTCCTTTTCCTTTTCTTTTGTATTTGGATCCACTAATTTGTTTTAATGAATTTTGGAGTTCAAACACAAAAAACCCATGTGAAAACCACAATTCCACGTATAGTAATTATTTGGAATAGAAATTTTTAATTTAAAATGAAAAACACGACAAACAAATAATATACTAAAATGTTATTCAAGAATTTCAGAATAAGAATTTAAAATTAAATATCAAAAAAAATTGAGTTTTCTTTATATGATAGAAAAGTAAGATATAATATAAGATAAGATCAAACATTCAAGAATATTAGGATTTTCTTTACATGACAGAAAAATAAGATAAGATAAGATTAAACATTAAAATTTTTTTGGGTTTTTTATATGCAAAAAAATATGATATTAGATAAGATAAGATCAAACATTCAAGAATAAAAAGATGAGATAGAATAAGAAATTCAAACTAAAACCTTGTTCTAGATACCAAAATGATATTTGGCACCAAAGAAGGGATCCAAACCAGAACCTTATTCTGAATACCAAAATGATATGATCCTATCTAAGAAAGACTATGGTTGTTTCTGACTTTGAATTCCTTCTGAAATATAAACAAGAAAATAATAAAGAAAAATGCAGAATTAGACAGGAATGGTATATGCAAAGCAGATTGATAAGTAAAGATTCACTGCAAAGAGGTCACCCTTTAATAAGAACCGATAATAAAGTCGCCACAATCAATAAGATTGATAACTCAATGAAGATTCGTCACAAAGATGCCAATCTTTGATAAGAACCTAAGGCATAAGCCAAAGACAAAGAGAATACCCTCTTTAATGAAATAAAATTCAATATTTCACTAAAAAGTGTTTATATCAGCTTTTGATACCTTTATATATAGGCACATAAGTTTAAGAAAACCTAGAAACCCTAAAAGAAAGTCCAAGCCCAAAAACATAAAAACACAAATTAATTTCTAAAAGAAAGCTTAAGACCCAAAAACATAAAAACATAAACTAATTTTAAAAGAAATTTCAAAGCCCCAAAACATAGAAACATAAACTAATTTTTCTAACTATTCTTCAAATGTGCTCCAAGTCATGATCTTCATGTCCTTTGAATGGCAAAGGCTCATTCTCAAGTCTTCTTGTATAGATTCATTGGATAGTCCTTTATCAGGTATAACTTTAGTTCTTTGATTTCTTGGCCAATTTTAGTACTTGCAAATTGTGTCTTTGGTTTAGATACTTTACTTGGTTGGCCAGCTTCAATACTAGCTAGTTATGTCTTTTAAGTGGGAGTAAAGAATTCAAAGCCCATACACATCATCAACTCAGCATCAAAGTTGTTGCTCCAACTCAGTTGGTTGGTGATAAAAAGAACTTCTTTTTGTCCTAGTCTAATTCCCTTTGTTGTGCATTGTTTATAGAATGTTTCAAGGTGAGCTTAGGGACTCTCATGATCTTTTCCTAACAATAAATGTGAAAAATAAGATTAAGAAATGTATGCCTAGTTTCTGTTGCTCTTTCTATAAGTTGAATGACAACTTTGGAAAAATTTCTAGGTCGGTTCATGGCACAATCTCCAAAAGCGCAAGGCACACCACCTAAACCTCAAATAATGATTCTGCCACCTCCTTTATCTTCCTAATTAGTCGTCTCACTTATTGAAGAAGAGCTTTCTCTTTTTATTCTTCTTAGCCTTGTTCTTGCTTTTCTTTTCTAGATTGTTCAAAGATTAACCATTCTTCATAATAAAACACTGTCAACACCCAATTTCGTCCAACTTAATAATATATATATATATATATATATAATAAAAATAAAAGTAAATAAGTAATAATAAAAATAAAATAGGTTTAATAAAAAAAATGAAATAAAAGTTTCTTTGAAAATTTTAATAAAAAAAATATAGAGAAATAACAATAAATAAATAAGAGGGGAGAAAAAGGAAAAAAAAGAAAATTTTTGGTTTGTTTTTGCCCAATCTTTTTTGTGTTTTTCCTTCTGTGCCTTTACCTTTTTAGCCCATTTATTTTATCCACCCATACCACATTTTCGTGCAACTAACAATAGCCTAATGTTTTTATATTCTCACCCCACACTTTGTTATGACACCTCTATTCCAGATCAAGAAAGTAGTTATATCATTCTAATAATTAGAAGCAATATCTCTTCTAATAATTAGAATATTTTTCTTGATCACGTTTGATTTTATGCTCTGATTTTCTGTGATTTGATTCACATAATGTGATAACATCAAGACCAATCATTGCCTTTTAGAATTTTTTTTTTTTTTTGTAATCAAGACTGACTTTATTGTGAGATTACATTATATTTATGGTACTCCCTATATGAACACATCAAATTAAGGAAGAAATAACATTTTTTAGAGACCTCTCTCTTAACCCAAATACAGTTGCTTTTTTTGTCGATAATCCTCGCATACCAAAAACCCATTCAATATTCACACAATCCTCGCCTCCTTTTTCACTGCATCGCAACGTTGGAACCTTAGATCATTGTTGACTTCTTTTTTGAAGACTCTTGGAGCCGCGACGATCTTTGTTGGTTCCATTCCGGGTATTTTGAAACCTCATTTATGCTTTATTTTGTTTTGAAGATTGAACCAATGTGATTTAAATAGATTTTATGTTATTATGTGACTGATTTGAATGCTTTTTATTTTATTTACTTGATTATGTGTCTTGTCCACGTGTTTAGGATGGTGACCAAAGGTAATGTTGGCTTATGCCCACACGTGTAACCGACTCCCAGACCCAAAATATGTATTCGTGGACCATGTTCTTATCTTTATGGTTTGTCATAGTTCAAAGCCCCAACGGCACCTAGAGGGTGCTTAACATCGAGGCCTCTAGAGCTATTTGGAATTGATTTTTCAAATGGCCCCCAGTGGTACATATGTGGTGCTCAATGCCAATGCAAAAATTCATAACTGTTTTGCATATGATTCATGACAATTTTATGTATTTTCTGCAGAAACATTTCCTTTTAGCATCATAAAATACATAACATTCCAAACAAGAATAAAAATATGTATATCTTGAACTTACCTCTTTTTTGAGATCTGTGTGAAAGTGAAACACAAAAGGAAAACTAAGATTATACAAAACTCAAACTTTACAAATATACATATATACATATATGATCTTTATAAGTTATGTATTGATTAAAAAAAATGGTTAAAACTATCAAATACTTGAGTTAATCCCCGACAACGACGTCAAAAACTTGATGGGGACAAACCTTTGTTGGAACTTTCGACTTAAGCCCCAACAGTCCCACACAGTAGTGAGTTGAAAGATCAAATTTTAAAAGAGTTATTTAGTTGTGACCTATTGGCAAGTGCATCAAATCAAATGTAATATAGTCAAATGGGAGTTATCGTATCCATAGGGATTTAACAAGTATATTGATAGTTGGTTTTTAGGATTTTTGGATTTGGGTATAAAGTACATGTAGATATATAGGTTAAGTGTAGTGGAGGCTAGATTCAAGTTATATTAATACCTGCAAAATGTGAAAGATTAAATAAATATCGTAACAACCATGTACCTCTAAATGAAACAACTAGACATATCCCATGTATGGTAGATAATCTTATTGATCATTTGGTGATGAATATTGCTTTACGTGTTCTATAAGGCCAAGAAAACACAACTACTCATGATGAGTAGTATGTTGCAATAAAAATCTAACAACAACTAATTATATAATGTTTACAATATGGGCAGCATCCCTCTAGCCTCACAAATATGTATTTCCACTCTACTACTACTTAGTTACTTCTCCACTCAATGCCTATAACCACGACAAAAGGTCTTTACTTATATAAACTTTCTTTAACGCTCAACTCCAATCTTGGGCAATTAGCTGCAAAGGTTTCCTTCTATGTAAGGGTTCCAATCTTTCTTTACTGCTTTAAGTGCTTAGCACCTATTCTTGTTGCTTAAGTTGTGCATATCGCCTTTGACTTTTCCTTAACTGTCTTTGACTTTTCCTTAATTGCCTTTGATATTTCCTAAACCGCCTTTTCAACGCCCAACACCAATCCTAGCACTCAATTATAAAAGTCATATTCTAGATCTTTTCAAATTGTTTTTCAGTGCTTAGCACTAGTGTATAACGCTTAGTTGTTGTAGTTCATCTTTTCCTACAAAAGTGTTGCATTTTTATCAAAACTTCATTAAATTCTCAAATAACTAATTCTCATCATAACATTATGTATTTTTAAGCTAAAAAGGTTTGATTTGCTAAAAAATGTATCAATTAGACACATTTAAGTGCTAAAAACCATTTGTCAGATTAAGTAACCTAGACATTTATCACTAAGTTAAACCTAATGCGTTTTATTTTATAATGTATCAATTAGTAGTTTAATTTGTGTCTATTTGACTAATGTTAATGATAATAACTTCAAAAAAAGTCTCATGCCACACCTCCATGTTCAACAAAATTAAAATGTAAATGAAAAAAAATTATAGTGGATGAAGGATATGTGTGTGGACATAGGTGACATGTGTGGATGAAAGAGATAAGTATGGATGGAAAAGAAGTGTAAGTAGATTTATAAATGTTAATGATGAAGATAAGTGCGGTGAGATTTATATAAAAAGTGAGAGAAGAAAATTGTGAGTGATGATATTTGTCATCTTTAAATCTAGAGCTTTAGATTAAAAAGAATTTGTCGTTCATATTCATTGTTATGAAGCATATGGATAAATATATAACTTAGCATCGATCGACATCACTTAAACAAATATAAATACTAAAAATAAATAAGCTTAATGTCAACTTCACTTATGCTAATCTTATTTGTTTTTTATATATTTTAGTTAGCGTCGAAACTAATTTAACACTAAAACATATATTTATTTATTAAAAAGGATTAAAAATAACTTTATGTTTTCTTAACTTTAAAAAAAAAAAGTTAAATATGTTTTTGGTCCCTTAACTTTTAGTGAATTTTGGAATTAGTCCATTTCGAAACTTTAGACCAATTTAGTCTTTCATCTTTCGAAATACGTGGATTTAGTCTTTTTAGTCAAATTTTGTTAAGTTTATTTGACATTTCAAACGCGTTTCATAATAGTATTTGACTTAACATTAAAGCAAAAATGTGTCAAACAGTATAAACAACTCAAATACAATCCTGAAATGCGTATGAAACATCCAATAAACCTAACAAAATTTGATTAAAATGATTAAACTCACGTATTTCGAAAAATGAAGGACTAAATTGGTCTAAAGTTTCGAAATGGACTAATTCCAAAATTCACTTAAAGTTAATGGACTAAAACATATTTAATCAAAAAAAAATAACCTTCTACATTTGATCAGAGTCGATAATCATTTGTGCTTTCAGGTTCAATCCTAAAGTTTATATATCCAAAAAATAATAATAAAATAGAAATTCATGTCATACTTTTGAAAATTATGTGAAGAAAAAATGGAGAGAAAATAATTAGTATAAGAAAATGGGTAAGGATGACAAATGGGTGGGATGAGTTCAAATTTGAATAGGGGTGTCAATATGGGCCTAGTCCGTGGGGCCGGCCCGTTGGCCCCTAAAAATAACGCGAGACGGGTCAGGAAAGTGAACCCACAGGCTCGTAGTGGCCCGGCCCGCCAAAGCCCGCAAGCATGCTTAAAAAAACTTGCATTTGTGTATATCAATTACTTTTTCTTTAAACTCTTGCATTAACGTTCTAAATTCTTGTATGACTGAAAAAGACAAGTATTATGTATTGTTTAATGTACTAAAATTTGAAGAATACATCTTGTATATCAAAGTATGAATATGAATACGTTGAAAATGTTGAATTATCAATTTATCATCCAACTTCCTAAAGTTTTTTATTTAATAATTTTGTGAACTTCTTAAAGTTTCCCAATTTTTTGAACATTGAAATCTTTATATAAGAATTTTCTAAAAAAAAAAAGTGGACTGGCCCACGAACCCGCAGATCCACACTTATGCGGGATGAGCCGGACATTTCAGCCCGCATTAAAAATGTGGGACGGGGTGGGTTGATCCGTATTGTGTGAGCCAAATGCGGGTCGGACCTAAACAGGTCGGGTCGACCCGCATTGTCACTCCAAAATTTGACTATCACATCACATTTAGAAGTAAATATTTATCTTCATCTTTAATGGATGTTAAACTTTGTCTCATCTTTATCCCCGTCAAATAATGGATATACTTGTAATCAGATTTATATTTCAACTATGATAAATATCAACAAATAAATTATATATATATATATATATATATATATATATATATATATATATCAAATAACAATTAAATAAATGTTAAATAATTATAAAAATTTGTACAAATAATCAAATGTATCTTATATATAAATTTAAAAAATAATGATAAAATAAAATTAATACAAGATTTGCATATTATCTATTAAAACTAAAGATGTTTGAGTAATTTGAAATAAGGGACGAATACAAGGACAAAGTTGAGTATTCGAATGGAAATGGAATGAAACATATATTTACATCTCGGACTACAACCAGTTTAAAAAGTTTGTATTATTCATATTCAATCAATAGAATTTTTAATTAAAATTGTACTAATTCATAAAATATATGCGATGATATATTCATTTATTATTCCTAACAATAAATAGATATAAAATATATTTCTTATTGGATAAAAAAATAAAAAAAATGTTAGTTTTCATTAAGTCACTATTTTATTTTTATCCAGATTTAAAAGAGAAAAAGAATAAAAAATAGAAAAAATAATATTTTTTTCTATAATTACTCTTTTCCTATTTATCTCAATAATAAATATATCGTACTTTTGCAATCACCAACGACGGGGCTTCTCAAGGCGGGATGGCCATGCCTTCCCCCTATTTTTTTTTTATATTATATATAATTTTGAAATTTTCATTTTTTTTCAAAATTTTTAAATTATATGTAGTTTATATTGTTATTAAATTAAGTATTTTTTTGTAAAATATAAAATTAAATATAAAAAAAATTATTAAGAAATATTTTCTTTTCTTTTTTATTTTCTTTTTGAGTTTTCTCTCACTCTCACATATGTTTTCTTTTTATTTTTGAAAAAAAAAATTAGACACAAATTCATTATTTTTTCTATCATTTAATTTGACCTCTTCCATTATTAAAGAAAAAAAGACAATTCTCTTGTCTCGCTTGATCATGAAATATTTATTTAATAGTTAGCATTATTTTTTATTTCACGAGTCTTATGTTCATTTTGTATGAATATTGAAGAAAAAGGTACTATGTGTTGTTTCATAGCCAGTTTTTAATTACGGCTTGATTATCATAGATTTTTTTTTAGGAACTCAATTTTTATTAGATTGTGATCACTTATTTTTTATTTTAAACATTTTTTAGGAACTCTCAATTTTTTATTAGATTGTGATAAATATTGATGAAAAATAAAATGATAGATTCATTTTCTTGAGGTGATAAAAGGAAAACTACAATAAAAGTGAAAATAAAAACAAGACAAATTCAATTCTTTTACATATTCTAAAACATAATACTAATGATCATATTGTTCAACCAGATGAACCTTTTCACGAGGCTCAACGAATTACATGTGAGAAATTTCGTTTTAATTCTTGGAAAGGTTTTCATATTTAAGTTTGAAAAAATATAGCTAGAAATTTTAATTCTAATTTAATTATTGACGAATTCAAGAATTTGAAAGAAAAATACTTTGTATATGTATGATTTGTTTTGTAGTTACAATTATACTAAATTATATATTAATGTTTATTATATTAGTCACAATAATTAAAAATATAAAATTTAAGTATATTATTTTTACTCTCCAAATTTATTAATAATCACTAAATTACTTAATTTTAATTAACTTATTTATTATTTTTAAAAAAAATATTTCTTACATTTCTATGTTGTTTTATTGTCAAACAAATAAAGATATTTTTTATTCTTTTCTTGTGCCTTTCATAAGACTTTTTTTCATATTCTTTTCTTATAATGCAAGATAGGATTAGAAAAAGAGCATTGATATCAACAAAGAAACAACTATTTGGAAACTTATTATATTAATATTTTTTAAATTAAAATATTAATAAATTATTATATTATTAAAATAAAATTCTCAAGTGTTTATTTAATAGTGAGTGTCAAAACACAATTTTCCTGCAGAAGCAGGGGTCACAACTAATCATTTAGATACAGACATAAAAAAAAATCTCATTAAAGAAGCAAGAGTTACTGAATCATTTATACATATGCAAAACCAGTGCTTGTGAGATTCTACAAGCATTTAGTTAAGGAAAGAAAGAACATGAAGTGCTTAATCTAAGATTCTAAATGTTCCACTGGGGTCTTCTTTGTTTGGGAAAAGATATGTTCCACTAATCCATAAGCATGTCATTGGAACCTCACAACTATGCAAGATATGTCATCTTTACTTTTCTTGGAAACTGCCTCTTCTATTAAGTGCTTTGCTGCAGCTTGAGCATCCTTTATTTGCCTAATGGAATCCACTGCTTCTTGGTTTGACATTACCTGAAAACAAAATCCGTGTCTATCAGTATATTTTGAAAACATAGTAGAAGAACAAAACAGAAGTATTCGACAGAGAATCTAAATTCTATTTTGAGATTGGTTAACAAAATCACTTTTTAACAGAGAAATTAAACAAACCACAGCTAGGTTTATGATATATTGACTTTTACTACTCATTTTGTTTTCAAATTTGGCATATCAATTTTGTAGTTCCTTTTATGAAATCATTGGATGAATTTAAAACTATTTTTTCTGTCAAAGTAGCTTGTACTTCTAGAAACCAAAATAGAAACATTACTTAAAAGGAATATGAGGAAGTGAAAGAGAAAGAAAATGATGAGAAAGTTAACCTTCCATATTCCATCACTAGCCAGAATAAGAAACTCTGTATGATGAAGTACTTCCTCTACAAACACATCAGGTTCTGAACTGAGATGCATCTTCAAGCTTCTATCACCAAAAGCTCTTGCTACTGCCAACTGTCCATCTACTCGAGGGACATCTCCTGCAGAAACATAAATTCAAATGTTCTAAATTACCGATTTTGTTCTTAGTTTCTAATGCAGCTCTTCTTCAAACCAAAATGCATGTATATAGATTATAGCATACTTGCAAAGCATGTCATGTCATGTCTGTCCTTCTAAGAAAGGTTGTAGGAATTCAGAATCAAATGACTTTTCAGACTAAAGAAGCATATGAAAGAACTTATTCAAACTTATAAAAAGCACTTCTGAATCATAGAACATGGTTATAACTTATAAGTTTTAAGTTCATTTTAACTTATTTTAATAAGATACATAGACCATTTTAGCATATGCATATGGAATTTGAATTCTCTGCTAAGTTTTTCTGTACTGTTTCTCTGTTGTGTTTATGCATATGTTGCACTTTTCTGTGCTACAGAACATCTCGAAAAGTTGGTTTTTTTACCTGGAATGTTTGATACAAACCCGCCACGTCTCTCAATAGATTTCTTTTCCTTGCTTGGTTCATGATCTACAGATAGTTGCCTAGCCTTTCCATGCTCACAAATAACAGCTCTTGAGTCACCAACGTTTCCTACTACAAGCTTTTGACCATCTATCAGTATTGCAGTTACTGCTGTTGACCCTCCTCTTCCCAACTCAAGTGCTTGTTCCAATATTTTCTCATCAGTTTCAATATAAGCCCTTTTCACTGCGTTTTCTGTCTCAGTCCAAAAGTCATGCTGCTTGCAGAAAACATCAATATGAGTAAAAAAGAAGAATCACTAGAAGCAGGTTTAGAAACTTGTCAAACGTTGAAGGGCTACCAAGTTCAAAACTTAGATATGAACCATGTTGTTTTGTGTTAGTGTTTTTATGTAATCATGTAATAAAGATGAAACTTCAATTCTGATTAGAGAGGATACCACCAGAAACTTAAGAACTGTGTACAAGATTTGTCATATGAGAATGTGATCAAAATGATGCAGCAGAAGGAAAGTTGCCTTACCTGTTTCAAGATGTTGTGAAAAAGATGGTTCTGCAAATAGCTTGCAACATCATGGCCTAAGTGGCCATCAAATATTGCAAACAAACCTAATTCTCTGTCTTTTTCTTGCTTGAATTCTGAAACTAAATAATCTTCCATGGGATGTCCAGATTTTCCCTTCATCAAGTGGAAGCCATGTGTAATGTGTTTTGATATTTTCCCTTTTCCTTTCCCTGTCTCTGGTGTTGATGTTCCAAACCCTGCTTTCACCTAAACATATGATCAAAGTAATAGATCTTTCAGAAAGCTCAACCTTGAAACTGATACCATGTTTAAAGACGATAATTTCCTCAAAAATTGAATAACTTAAAAGGAAAAACAGTGACATTCATTGCATTCATTGGTTGAAAGAACATCCAAGTTGCATTCAATGCAAACAAATCAAGAAACCTCAAGATAACTCCAGAACATCACAAGAACTCGCATTTGCAAAACACATGAATAAACCAGAGTAGAATAACTAGTTCAAAACATGTGAATGAAACAACTTGACATGCTTAGTTTGCAGAAAAGAATCATGATGGTTTGGTTTCTCTTGTTCTTCTGACCTTCATCATATTGAGGATGTCTCTTCCTGTCATGATGGTACAATGCTAGAAATTGTTGTTGAATGTTCAGAGTTGTTTGTTGATGAATGTTTGAATTGAAGAGATTAGAGAGAGAGAAAATGAAGATGTGAGTATAAATAAGGAAAGTTTGACTTTGTGCACGTGACTTGCCCGCAACTTTTATTTTGTAGCCCGCGTTCTTTGAACACAACGCGTTATTGCCGACGCAGCTTTCTTTTTTCAAGTTGCTTCTATCTCTTTCGAGTTTCTCTTTCACATCATTTACCTTAGTATCTTCTTAATATCAACTTTCCCACTTGCACTTTGTTCCCATTTGTATGAATGCAAAAACAAAGCCCCCACATGGATTAAGGAAAAAATATGCGTGACATTGTGTTTTACTGGGTCATGGAGTAACTTAAGCTTATCATCAACTTTCTTTCTTATTATGCATGTCAAAGTCTGAATTAATTAATGCAAACTTGTTTCCCCTCAATAATACAACTATAATAAATATCTACATAAAATGTTTTGTGTTCGCATATTCTTTTCTAAATTAGTACAAAAAAAAAAGAATTTATCTATGGATAAAATTGGTCGACAATCACAATAGTTTTTCGGTAGAGCAAAATTACGAACTACAAGAAGTTTGTCGGTAAAATGATGTTCTATTTAAATTAGTCGATAATTATCTTGTGTAAATATCCATAAGTAATTATTGATAGATTTTTTTATTAATAAAATTTATCGGTAAATATCATGATTTGGTTTCTTATTTTTTTTTTCCTTCTCCTCAATTGTCACCGTTGTTGTGTACGTTGCTGCTACCGGTGTAATCCTGATCATTGTCATCATTGAGTTCTATGTCTTTGGCTCTTACTCCTCCTTCTCTCTCCTCTTTCTTCTTTTTTTCTTCATCTTATTCTCATATTTATTTAATTTATAACAAATATTTTATCAAATTTAATGAAAAAATTAACATTTATATTACTAACAGAACTATCAATTGAATTATCAACAAATTTTTAAAAATACAATTGTCGACAACTTTCAAAATAATTCATTCCTAAAAAAATATATCACAACATGGTCAACAATAAAGTGAAAATTTTGACGTGATTTTACCATTAGAATTTACCGAAATAAATATTTGTTGAAAATAAAATTTTTAAATTATTGATGAACTTTATTGAATAATTTTATCGATGGATAATTTCACCGATAACTAAATTTTAAATCTGTAGATAAAATGTCTCAGGAAATTTAATTTTACCAAACAAATTTTTTAGTTGATAAAATTCGTTTGTATATATTATTTTATTGTAAACTTGATTTACCAGTGAAATTTTATCAATAATATAATATTTTTTTAGTGTTCAAAATAGGTGGAATAGTGGCATGTGTTAAATATTTGTGATGTTAAGCTTAAAGGGGTGTTGTTTTATAGGTTTGATTGGGAGTTTTGAGAAAACTAAGAAGGGAGTTTTGAGAAAATTAAATATGTAGAGAGAAGATGGAGGTGGTGGTAGGTAAGAGAGAATTTTATATTGTTTAGGGGAAATTTTGATTGAATTATTACAGAGAGGTGGTTGTAACTTGCATAATGGGATCATGCAATTGCAACTGAGTCAATCAAAAGCAGCCACATGGTGGTGGAATGGATCAAAAGGGTGACTTTAATAAAGAAAAGAAACTGCTTTGTTGATTCATTAATGCATGCTAATTCTATTATATGCTTCTTTCTTATGTGCCCACGTTTCACAATTGTATTATCTTGACACCTTCATTAAACTAAAGTGGGAAACTAAACTAATAATTTTTTATGTCGTTTATTAATATTTCTTTAATCTTGTCCATTTTTTTTTTCAATAAAGAGTTGGATAAATGTATTGAAATCACATCTTTTTGACGTTGTATAAGCTGATGTTGATATTCTCGTTAAACTAAACTAGGTCAAAATTTAAAGTGAAATTGTTAGATTTGAGATATATAGTATAGTATGATATCATTATGTGATTCTATGTAAAAGAAAGTATATTTAGCCCAAACATAGTAAGGTAAATAAAGCATTTTACTTTTACGGTCTCTAAAAATTCAAAATTTAGGAGAACTAGTCTAAAAATCATTATTAATTATTAAATCATAGTTTACCACATTAGTAAAAAACTAGTATTTGATAGGCTATACGGTTGTAGAAAAATTGTTGATGAAAATTGATTAGTGACATTTTTAAAATTAAAGGAAAATATATTGTAATTATTAATTTTTAATTATCATATTTCTTTAAGAATCACCATTGCATATGATAATACTAAAAGAAATAATGATCACTATTTTATCTTTCAACTATACAGAAACATAATTGTAAAACAATTTTACTATTGTTCTCCTCTCCACGTTTTCCTTCTTGTATTGCATCGTTCCGCCATCATCAAGTTATCTCCACCATTTTAGATTGTGCTGTTGTTCCCTATTTCTTCTGTTTTATTGGATCATAATAAACAAATACTATATTTTTTGTTTCACCACTATTCAATATTGATGAATTTTATAGAAAGATTGTTGGAAGTCTCACATCAACTAGAGATTATGTCGATTCATAATATATAAGTGAGATGCAAACCTTACATTCCAAGCCGGTTTTTTGAGGTTAAGTTAGACTTAAAATTCACTTCTAACATGGTATCAAAGCCAAACAAAGGGATATAACATTAGACGAATTTTTTAAAAAAAGGATAATTGGATACATATAACATCGATGAAACATAAATTCAACCAAAATGTTACGATAATAAATTAGGGGTATTTTTTAATATAATACTCAACCTTTTTTTATTTTACGAAACTTAGACTCACATATTTAAAAATAAAAGTAACAAAAAATAAAATATTAATATTTGGAAATGAATCAAGTAGAAAGATTAAATATTGTTTCGGGGTAGGGGCCAAGTGCCTGCTAAGAACCTCTTCGACCTGCGCTGCCTTCTTGGACTCCTGTAACTTCAGCGAAATCCACTCCTAAGCTCGATCGGCTGAGATGACGATCGGGGTACCTGTCTAAAGTACTCTGATGCTTAAGTCAGAAAGGACCGAATCGGTTTATCAAAATGTCTGTTGCAATAAATGCGAAATTAAGATCCTTACCAACCTACCTTTGGGCCCTATTTATAGTTTTCTGTGTGGGCCTGTGATTAGGGTTCCTTAATCACGGCCCAATGATCTTTTAATCAAGATTATTGACTTGTTTAACGTTAATTAACTCGATTGATTGGCTGTCTGATAATGCGACCGATGGCCGCTTGGCCAGGTTAGTTATGTTGTTTTCGATAAATAAAACCTTTCATGAACGTCTGGCCGACCGACTGACACATTCGAGGGACTTCAGAAGTCTAAAGAGATTGATCGACCGAGGGTTGGTTCATTGATTGTGTTA
>Ga0209589_1002662_pt1 | contig 31118 bp, 18 predicted proteins | sample CowpeawhiteBW_FD_187525 | JGI IMG/M metagenome (GOLD analysis project Ga0209589, IMG submission 187525) | Root nodule microbial communities of legume samples collected from California USA - Cow pea white BW (SPAdes) (version 2) | ecosystem: Host-associated > Plants > Roots > Nodule | place: USA...
AAATTTTTTTTATAAAAAATATTTAATTGATATATGGAACAATAAAAAAATGGGTATGAGTATGGGTATAAGAAAATACCCGTTACCCGGTGGGGATGGGGATGGGTCAAAAGTTGTATACCCGTTGAGTTTGGGGATGGGGATGGGGATAAATTTTTATTATGGGAATGAGGATGGGATCATGATACCCGTACCCACCCCGCCCCGTTGCCATCCCTATATACGAATTATCAATTGTTCTCTCTCCATGAATGTTTCAGACACTATATGATTAAACCCGGTTAATGCACCAACAGATGAAAGAGGTAGTTGAAAATCTCATCATTTTCAGCTTTCCAAATAAACTTGCATGTGATCACAGCAAAAATATCACACTTTTCATTAACACACCGGCCTGAACCAAGGTGTGAGAGATAAAACAAGTATTCATGATTTTCAAATAAAATTATATCAGACATCTTTATAAATTTCAATATTTTTATAAATTTTTACAGTTTAGCTATACCATGTAGGGAATACTCAAAATTTATCAATAATTTATTATTACAATTAAAATTTATTAAAAAATAAAATAAAACTATAACCACACTAAAATTCAAATACTCCAAATTCGAGATTTGACATTTTAAATATTTTATTTAATAAAACAGTTTAAATTTATTAAATTTTAATTATCTTATTTGTATAAAATAATTCAATTGTTACAAAATACGAAAAATTGTTTTAATACTAAATAACATTTAAATTTCAAAATCATTAACTACTCAATAATGCCTTTGAGTTGAGGTCCATGAAAATTATTTATTCAACCCGAATGCTTAACGTTGATAACAAAATTTAATTAATTTCAACTGATATTATTATTTAGTATTATTTGTAATAATTTCGGATTATATGCCATAATTACTTATTCAATATCGTCTGTTATAAATATTTTTCTTTGACTTTTCTACTCAGTTGAAAAGTTCTCTACATTGGTCAAAAATACTTTTCTTTATTAATAATTAATATTTATTAATATGTTATTTTTCTTGAAAAGTTCAAATATTTTACTATTAAATTAATCTTGTATATCCATACATAGTTTAGAATAATTCTAGTTTGGCAGAAAACTTCTCATCAACAGTAAAAGCTAATCTTGAATAAATTTGAACAAAAATGAACATCACTAATTATAAACACCAATAAAAAAACTCCTAAAAATACGGATAAAAAATCTAATTGATATGGAACAAATAAATCTTGTGATTAAAATGTGTAAGAGAATATATATATATGACTGCAATTTCAAATTAATATTTTTTAAGTGAAATTTGAGGTTTACCATTTCTTAAAAAGCTTGCTTAAATTTGATATTTCCCATTTTTTTATCTAATAGAAGGAATATTTATTTCACTTTTATTGAATCATTTATAGATTAATTGTTTAGTGAATCAATCAATCATGACATATTTTAAAATAAGTTAAAATTTTTTTTTGTATTTTTTCATCAAAACTGAAAAATGTAACGCATTCATTATTTAATAGACGTTTCAAAGAGCATTCACTCTATTTTCCAACTGATAAATGGACAAATTATTGGGTCCATTACATTATCCCAAAATTTCGGGTGCAAGAAAACAAAGAAGAAGTTGTTTTTCAACATGAGAATAATAGTAATAATAATAATATAAATATGCTGTATAATGGTTGTGTGAAAAAAAAAAATGTAAAGAAAAGTTTAGGCGCAGCCTCCCTGAACACTTCCCGCTTCTCCCTCTGTCAATTGCGGTTTCATTTGATGGTTTCAAACCCCCAAAAGTTACACACACACAGAGACTAACATTTATTCAACACAACCACCACTATAGTCAACCAAACGCATCCTCTCTGCTTCTCTGTTCAACTTTGGATCCGTAAGTTATCTTTTTTCGTCTTCACTGGCTGCTATCTGCGATTCTTTCATTTACCTACTTCTTCTGTCATACCGTTTTTCTATCATTAATCAGTTACTTTTCAATTGGATAGGATATGGATATGAATTGTTAGGGAAGGATTTTTCCTTCTGATTTCCTCATTTTTTTTGTCTATACATCACACATAAGTAAATCGTGTTTTGCTGCTGTGTGATCTCATGATGTATGGAATCTTTGCAATTCTTTTAATCTCTATCTCTGCTCTGGTCTAAAACTACAAAATACCGATTTGTATGATTTGTATAGCATTATTGTATTGGTGCTATTGCTATTTTTATTTCTTGATAGAATTTTTGGGGGTTTTGTTATTCGTACATTTGTTTGCTGCTGGTCAATAGATTGCGCGCTACCGTAGTTAGTTTATATATGTGCTTTATAACTTCTTGTAGGGCTATTGGTTGGAGTGTGGCATATTGTATGAACTGTAGCTTGCTTTCATCATGGAAAATATACAGTTAGAGGAGACGACTGGAGTGAATTCTCAAGCTGTTGATAACTTGCGGGTGGGTGATTCGGTAACTGATCAGAAGAACCAATCAAAGGAGACTGATTTGGTAACTGATCAGAAGAAACAGTCAAAGGAGGCGGAGGGTCAAATTATTGGTCATGATGGTCCCGAATTTGATGATATACCAGATGCGGAAGATGTAAGGTCCAAGAGGAACGATAGGGATTTACAATCTCGAACTCAACTGGAAAACTTGGAAACCAAATCTGAAACTGAAATTATTACTGATAGGCAAGAGGAGTCTGGTGATAAGACGAGTGCTGTTGGAGATTTGGAGTTCAGAAACCAAGAAACAAATCTAGATGGTGATTCTGGACGGAGTGGCTTGACTAAAGAAGTGGATGATAGGGAATCCATGCAGATGTTTGATAAGTCAGATGAAATTCCAAGCGAGGACCCCAATTTGGAACCTGTTTTTGATGGAACAGAGGTTCCAGGGATGGAAGCTAACCGCAGTATGTCTGGTCGTAGGTTGGATGCAGATCAGGACTCCCCAGGTGTGGTTGAGAAGGCTGTGGCTCTTAAGAATTTTGTTAAGGAGAAGAGTGCAGTGGCAGTCTCCACCATGATGCGTCGTCTCTCTGGAAAAAGAGATGAAGTTACTGTGGATAATGTTGATGATGAAGGTAAGGAAGTATCAGATATTGGAAAAGTTGGTGAAAACAAGATGGTGTCTGAGAAATTTGACTGGAATCCCTTAAACTACATCAAGAAGTCATCCGATGCTGGTGCCGAAAACAAAACTGAGCAGATAGACTCAATAGTCATGAAAGGAAGGATTATACTGTACACGAAACTAGGGTGCCAAGAATCTAACGAGATTAGGCTTTTTTTGCGTTTGAAAAGGCTTAGATATGTAGAAATCAACATAGATGTGTTCCCTAGTAGAAAGAAGGAGCTGGAAAGGATTTCTGGATCTACTTCTGTACCAAAGGTTTTTTTCAATGAAATACTTATTGGAGGCTCGAGTGAGTTGAAGACTCTAGATGAGTCTGGCAAGCTTGATGAGAAGGTTGACTTTCTTATTACTGAAGCACCACTATTTGAGGCCCCATCGCCACCTCTCTCTGGCGAGGATGATGTACCCAGTAGTGGACTACCTGATGAAATGGCAATTATTGTCCGCAAAATGAAAGAATCCATAGCTGTGAAGGACCGCTTGCATAAAGTGCGGAGGTTCTCGAACTGTTTTCTAGGCTCAGAAGCTATCGACTTCTTATCAGAAGATCAATATTTGGAAAGGCCTGAGGTAAGCTTGGTCTTAAGTCTGAAGCGTGGATCTATGACATATTGTATGCAGTTATATATTGCATAGTATTTAGTCTTGCTATATTTTCAATCACACACTCAAACAAATCACCGAATTGCTAGTTTCATATGTCATTGCTATCTTCTAATTCTAGTCCGGTGGTATTAGGCTGTTGAGTTTGCACGAAAGCTTGCCGAGAAACACTTCTTTCGACATGTTACTGAGTGAGTCCACGTACTCTATTTGGTGTTTCCACTTTCCAATGTTTTTAAGTATGTTTTGTCAGTCGTTAACAACTTCGATAATCCTTCCTGGTTTTCAATGGTTTTTGTTTTGCTTTAGTGAAAATCTATTTGAGGATGGAAACCACCTGTATCGGTTTTTGGATGATGACCCCATTGTGGTGTCACAATGTCACAACATTTCTAGAGGCATAAGCACCTTGAAGCCCAAGCCTTTAGCGGAAATTGCGTCAAGACTAAGGTTTCTGTCCCGTGCAATATTTGAAGCCTATGCTTATGAAGATGGACGGCGTGTTGATTATACAAGTATACATGGAAGTGAGGAGTTCGCAAGGTTTATTTAATGTTTTCTGTCTTCTGTCTTGCGTCGAACTGACATGTGTCCTGCAATGTTGATAATGCATTCATTGATTTCTTGAATTTCCGCTTATCATTTTAGGTATCTGAGAATTGTGGAAGAGCTCCAGAGAGTGGAAATATCGGATTCGTCCAGAGAAGAGAAGCTTGCGTTCTTTATTAATCTTTATAATATGATGGCCATCCATGCAATCTTAGTGTTGGGCCATCCAGATGGAGCAATGGAAAGGAGGAAATTATTTGGAGAGTTCAAATATGTTATTGGTGGGTCCACCTACTCACTATCAGCTATTCAAAATGGCATATTGCGGGGAAACCAGCGACCACCATATAACCTTAAGAAGCCATTTGGGGCAAAAGATAAACGCTCGACAGTAAGCTTTAATACCTGTATTAGTAAATTACTAATAGCTACTTAAATATTTAATTTTCTATTATAAATCATTTTTTAGTTATATTATCAGACTATTCTGCTGTTTGTTACATATGCTTTCACCGTGAAATTACTAGAATAACATGCTTACTTTGGTGGTCATATTTGTCAGGTGGCACTTCCTTACCCTGAGCCTCTAATTCATTTTGCTTTGGTATATGGTACCCGATCTGGGCCTGCACTTCGGTGCTACACTCCTGGAAAGATTGATGAAGAGTTATTGGATGCAGCCCGTAATTTTTTGAGAAATGGAGGCATTGTAATTGATTCGAGTGCAAAGGCTGTAAATGCTAGTAAGATCCTTAAATGGTATGTTCTTTCAAACGAGGCTTTTGAATATGATTGATGGGATTTTTGGTAAATTTAAGCAAAGACTGCTCATCGAATATTTTTTTTGTACACTACACATCTTCTCTTTGCTAAAAAGCAAAATTTTCAAATCTTTTAAGCTTTTACTTTTGTAAGTTTGGCTAGTGGCTATCTCACTTGTACTCACAAAATGCATGAAGGATCGGGAAGAAATGCAAACAAACTACTATATAATTGTGAAAATCCATTCTGATGTTTAATATTACTTTGTAAGTAGAAGTTAAGTATGTACACGCGTTTACTATCATCAATGAAAAAAAAAATGATGGTGAACAGTGCTAAAATTAGGTGTTTATTTTGGAGATATTCAAATCTGAAAGTAGTTGTTTGTCCTTGTTCGTTCTCAGGTACAGTATAGATTTTGGCAAGAACGAGGTAGAGGTGATAAAGCATGTTTCAAACTACTTAGATCCAGCTGACTCTGAAGTATTGTTGGACCTACTTGCTGCTTCCGAGTTGAAGGTGACATATCAGCCTTATGACTGGGGTTTGAACTGCTAGCATACGCTACCAAAGTTCTGTAAATATGCCTCATAGATTTATACTGATTTTCTATCGTACAAATTACCACCAAAGTATTCAATGTTGCCTGTTTAACTTTTTTCTGCCCATTTCACTCGTCTGTGTGCACGAGGAAGACGAAAATGTTTACCTCCTAAATTCCTGTTCTATATGTACTTTCTTTCTAAAATTACCTGTGCTCTTTAATGTTTGATGCATGCAATTTATGATGGTTCATCACATATAACGTAATCTGCTTCAACTGAAGAGCTCGAATTCGTAATGCCTCAGGTGGACATTTCTTTAGCGGCTGAAAATTAATGAAATGAAGCTGATGGTTACAAAGCAGTCCCCAAATATAAGCACAGGTCCTTAGAAATTGAATCTCGTGTGCTCTTAGTTAATTAAATAGTGATAAAAATTAACGAGATGAAATTATTTGGAGATTAGATTAGAGAAATATGTAGATTCATTTGAGAACTCCAAAAAATGGAAAATTTGAATTTGGGATGGATATGTCCTTAATTCATGTAATTTTATCATTCTTTACAAACCTCTTTATATTCAAGGGTTTGAAAACAGGAAATAACTAAACAGGCTCAACTAGTAACAGTTGTTTCCCCTTTCCTTACAACAAATGCAGAAAGGCAGGGTTAGCCAATTTCCAAAATGGTGCGAGCGTTTACGATAATCAAATTTTGCTTATTTGATATTTGGCAAGAAGTAAAAACGGTATTACAAAATCACAAATTCACGTGTTCGTGTTTTAAATTGCTGACACATTGTTGTTAGAGGTAAGGATCCAACAATAGTTTGTACTGTCCTACTTGGGAACCAAAGATCCTTCTCAACTGTCTGCTCATCCCATACTCAAAAGGAATATTTAAAAGGAGCTAGATTTTAGCCCTGTGATGTGGGTGTTTTAATTCTTTCAAAACTGGTACAGAAAGCACAGATCATGACAAAATACTGAAATCCAACTGTGAAATAAACTTCCAATAAACGACGTTGTAGAAATGCTCCTGTATAAAAGATATTCAGCAATGTTTGGGCTGACAAAGTGGCCAGATATAACACCAACACATGCCTACTTCATGCCCTATTGTTACAATCAAAACTGGGCTTTGCAAATAAAAAGAAAGAAAAATAAAAATTGCGACTCAGGTTTTCTTGAAGAATGCAGCCTGATCTGGATCGTAATGGCCAGAGAATAATGCTTTCAAAGTTTTGCAGCTGTCCATTTTTTTTATTTATATTAAGTTGAATACCAGACAAAGTTAACCTGCAAGATAAATTTTGTAAAAGTTGTCATACAACACTCTGGCCTTCTATACTCACTCAAGGATCCTTGATGTATCAAACAGGTTTCTTTCTAGGTTATGCTGTTTTCTCCAGAATAATACACCAGTTGGATTTATCAAAGAACTGATCAACGATTCTAGCATTGTTTATTCCAGTTGTCAAACTGCAAAAGGATGTGAAAACAAGTTAGAAATGGGAACTCAAGCATCCTGCATAAGCATGTCAAACATCTGAAACATAGTTCTGCATTATACTCTTTCAATTCTGAAACATGAGTAGCAAGAGAATAAAGCACAAAGGCCACCGTGAATTTGTCATACACCTAAAGTTCCAGTTGATTGATTAAAGCAGCAGAAAAGATACATGATGGCATGACACTACTCACTTCAATCCCATCTTTTTTACTCTCAAACATCATCTGCTGCATTTTTTTTTAAATATTCTTTTATCTTTACCTAACCTTTTTCAAGGACAAATAGCACCTCAATTTTTATGATAGAGGGAAAGGAAAATTACGATTGGACAACAAGCTGACGCTCAAGCAGCAAATTTAAGTTTAAAATTGAACCTTAAACAGGTTTTGCCGAATGTAATGTCTCCATCTCATCCTACTTTACTTACATAATCCATATTTCTAGATTCAGATGTAAAGTATGCTGATAATAGCACAACTGACATCCAAGATCACGTTTACCAAACATTGAGTAACTTCAGTGAAAAATACAAGAAAAAAGAAATTTAACCATGAGAATTTGTTACCTTTCAAGTTCTCCTTCACTAAAAACATGATAATATCGATTATACACCACAGCACCTTTTTTGTCATCTTTAGTTGCCAGACCAGCAGCAAGAGCATGAGAAGAAGCACCACTGATTTCAGCACGATGATAAGGTAAATGCCACGGAACAAAGTATTCCTGTTGGTTCTTCATATGTTTTTCTGCCTCCAAATCTTCACATACATTTGACTCACTGCAAACTTTTATGTTCTCACCGGTGCTACTCTCCTCACTCTCAGGAATACTTTCTAATGGCAAGGGTGAGGGTGTCCGAGCTCGAGGACTTCCTGGTCCTACCCACTCTTCAACATACTTCTCAGTCAGTGGAGTCCATTTGGTAATTAGAGTTGTATCCTCTTGTTCCACAGCCCAAACTGTAATCAGAACATGGCCACCCTTTTTAACAACTCTGACCAATTCTTCTATTGCTTTTCTCCTTCTATTTTCAGTGCTTAAGTGATGTAACACTGCTATTGATATAGCCGCATCACCAAAACCAGTTCTGTAAGGAAGATTCACAGCATCTGCCACCAAAACTTCATGCCCTCTATCAGAGCAGATTTTAATCAAGGAAGGACTTATATCACATCCTATGAAAAAACAATCCTGATTCAAACCTAGGTATTTCCCATTCCCACATCCTGCATCAAGGACAAGAGACCCCAAGGGCAAAGATGATAAAAATGATGCAACCTTCGGCCATTTGGCAAATCGAGTGGCACTGAAATGTGGAGCAATAGCATCATATACATGATGAACGAACTTCTTTTCTATTTCAGGGGTGGATTTTACACTCATAGATTCCTTACTGGGGGCAAGTGTACACAAACTAGAATCCCCTATAGAATTGATTTGTTTCATTGAACTAAATGCTAAATGACAAACAGAATCAACAATTACACTGGTCAAACCAAGGGCTTCTCTATGTGGATTGAGGAATCTACTTGTTTTTAGAACACTGTGATGATGAATCATTAACCAGTCAGTGTGGCAGAGAGCACCTGCAGAAAAAGCAATTTTTTGCAAATGATATATCTTTCATTTATTCTATAAAATCTATAAATAACCCAATAGTGATTCATTCATATTCATATACAAAAAAGAAAACCCAAAACCAAAATATGCAAACTTGTAATAATATAACCAAATGAGATGTGAGAAAAGTTAGGTCAGAATCATCAAAACTAGAAAGAAACCGGGGCTTAAAACTCCAAACTTGGAGGCAAAAAATTGCTTACCAGTCAACAGAAGGGCTTCTGAATAGAGAAGAAAAGTTATTAAAGTTTTTCATGAAAAATGAGAAATGAAGAGAATCCTGAAGTGACGAACATCGTCGGTGGTTGATGCTTGTTTTGAGTGAATGGTGGCTGAGACCCGACAACAAACTCCAAAACCCGGTTTGTCAAATTTGGTCGGGTCAAAGGAATATAAACCCATAGTTCTTTGCTTAAATTATAAGAAAAAAAAAACTTTTATTTAATAATTATTTTGAAAGTTTACAAAAGATTTTTTTAATTTAGTTAATTAAAACAAATATGCTTTAGATGGGATAACTTTTTAAGGTTAAGTTGTTTACTCAAAACTGGTTATTGAACCTTGTTTTAATCAATGGAGGCATTAAAAAATATGTTTTTTGACTGTTATTTATTGGAATTTATACAATTTTTCAAATGTTATCACCATTTTGATGCATTTGACGGGTATTATTCTGAATTTTGTTTATTTTAACAATTAGCATAGGCTAGATGCAAAGTCTTGGAGAAAGAGGATAGAGAAGTCTTTAACAAAATTTTGAATATTTAGCCTCCTTCCTTTGTTTGGTGTTGAAAAATCAATTTTTCATACATACTTTGAATAAAATACACATTATAAAATAAATGTATGATTCGTTTAGAACAAGTCTAGATTATGTCAACACTTCCAAATTAATTTGATTAAAAGTCAATTTTATTTAACTTTAAAACAAGTGAACCCTCATTCATAACTACTAACTTTTAAACCAACTCACACTAACATGTTGCAATTCAATTTAAATTAGTATTTTCATTTTTATAATAAAATTATTAAATATTTTCATAAAAAACAATTAAATATTTTATAAAAAAAGTTATCAAATAAAAAACACGAATAACTTTTTATGATTATTGTCATATTTATAATTTTAACTTTCTATTATATTCATAAATAAGTTATATAATATTGTATATTTATAAATAAATTATACGTTAAAATTAAAATTCAGATTTACTATTATATTTTTTAAATAAATTTTGTTAAAATTACAATACATGTATTGTTATATCAAGGGGATGCTTCCTGCACCCAAATATTTTCTTTTTCAGTTTCATAGATTTAGTGAAATAACTTAGTTATCCACTATTAAAAAAATTGCACCGAAATTTGTCTTTCAAATTATTTGAAATATAAATTTATATTACATATTATACATTAAGAATGTAAATTTGTATTATGATTATACAATTTAAAATATATTTTACACTTTATATATTTTTTTAAAATTTACATTACAATTTCAAATTTATATTATAGACGATACAATTCAAAATATAAAATTTATATTACATATTATACAATTGAGAGTTTTAATTTATAAATAGTATAATCTAAAATATAAATTTACATATTAGATTGTCTTCTAAATTTTATGTATTTTTCATTTTATATTATTTTCCAAGTTTATATTACAAATTCTACGATTCAAAATATAAATTTAATTCTCCAAAATATAACTTATATTTTGAATTATCTTTTAAACTTACATTCAAAATTATATAATCCAAAATATAAATTAGTATAATCCAAAATATAAATTGGTATTACATATTTTACTGTTTACATTCCAAGTTATAAATTTATATTATTATCAATTCTTTGGTGATAAACTGAGTAAACATTGTGATTGAACGAAAGCTTTATTGTAGGACATAGTAGGTTAGCTTTTTTCTTTTGCAACCAAATTACCGTTAGTTATGCACATTTGTTGCCAAAGGGTTTTGATGTGACTTATTTCTAGATATGTTAATTTGACCCCTAATCTATGGGTCAGTCATAGTCAACTTTTCATTAAGTCTCCTTTTAGGAGGGTCCCAAATGAGAGGGTCAAACAAAAGCCCCAACCCCAAAGTCTCCTCTCAAGTGGGTTAGGGTAGGGTTAAGATGGGTTAGGCACCCTAAAAATATGACATTAAGCTAGAGTAAAACATTAAGTCGAGCCATCTGAACGAGTCCTAAAATCCAGACAGGATCGATGACCCAAACGGGCCCGAGGACCTGGACGGGTCTGACGAGTCTGAGAACCCGGACGGGCCCGACGACCCAAATAGCCCAACAACCCCGATGGGCCCAAAGACGCGGACGGGCCCTATGACCCGGACTAGTCCGACGACTAGGACGAGTCCGACGATCAGGACGTGCACGAAGACTCGAACAGACACAACGATTCGGATGGGCCTAACGACCCGGACAGGCCAAACGACCTGGACGGGTTAGACTAACTGGACGATTCAGAGGGGCTCGATGACCCAAACGTGCAAGACAATCCAGATGAGCCCGATGACTTGAACGAATTAACGACCTCGACAGACCCGAAGAACCACACGAGGCCAAGGAATCAGACGAGCCCGACAAACTCGACAACTTAGATGGGCTCGACGACCCAGACGAGCTCGACGACCCAGACGAGCTCGACGACCCAGACGAGCTCGATGAGCCAAATGACCCAGACAGGCCACACAACCCGGACATGTTCGAAAACTTAGACAAGCTCAATGACCCAAATGGGCCCAACGATCCAGATGGACTCGATGACCCAAATCTGGATAGACCCAACCACCTAGACGGGTTGAACGACCTAGACGAGTCTGACGAGCCCAATGACCTAGACTGACTCGATGACCCAAATAGGTTCGATAACTCGGTGGGCTTGATAATCCGGACGGACCCGATGACCCGGACGAGTCCAAAAACCCAAACAGACTCGACGGGCCCGACGACCCAAACAAGCCCGACTACCCGGACAAATCTAAAATGGTCAAATCGCCCGGACGGGCCATTGAACCATCTGGGTTGTTGGACCGTCAGGGTCATAGGGCCTGTTCGGGTCGTCGGGCTTGTCTAGGTTGTCCGACCGTTCGAATGGTCAGGCTCGAGTGGTCGAGTTGATCCTGGTCATCAGGCCCGTCCTGGTCGTCGAACCTGTCTGGGACATCTGGTCTGTCTGAGTCATCTTGACCATCCTGGTTGTCGAATCTGTCCGGGTCATTGGGTCTGTCCGGGTCGTCATGCCCGTTGGGATTGTCGGGACCATTAAGTTCGTCGACCCCGTCCGGATCGTCGGGCAAATCTAGGTCGTCGGAAAGTTTAATAATATATTTTAAAAAATATAATAGATTTTATGTTTAAGAAGAAAGTCCATGGACTGGCCTTGACCCATAAGAGTTTTGTGAGTTTTTAGACTTGTGGGTTTTTTTGATGGAAGCTTATTTTCAATGTGGACTTTTTTGGCTCTAGCCCACATGAATCAGGGCCAATCCATGTGAGCTAGGCCAGATTGATACATCTATTTGTTTCCATTATTGATTTACAACAATTTTTTTTGTAACATTCAGCTACAATAAGATAAATTATTATTATATTATATTTAATATTTTATGAAGAAAATATCTCTTTTAATAACCAGTGGTTTCAAAATGTATTTTTCCTATGTAAAATGAGAACTAGATAATCACATGCATGCCATTGAAATTTTCTCTTAAGAACGAAGTTATCACGTGAAAGAAAACTATATTCTAGGGTTAAATATATTTTTGTTCCTCAAGTTTCAGTGAATTTTGAAATTAGTCCCTCTTCAAAATTTTAGATTAATTTAGTCATTCATCTTTATAGATGCGTGAATTTAGTACTTTTAACCAAATTTTGTTAAGTTTATGTGACGTTTCAAGCCAATTTCATGTTAGTATTTGAAATGTTTACATCTTTTTATACATTTTCTCTTTAATATTAGCTCAAATATTATCTTAAATCGCGTTTGAAACGTAACATAAACTTAACAAAATTTGATTAAAAAGACTAAATTCACGTATTTTTAAAGATTAAGAACTAAATTAGTGTAGAATTTCAAAAAGAGACTAATTACAAATTTCACTAAAACTTAAGGGACTAAAAACGTATTTAACCCTATATTCTAAAATACAATCAAACCAAGTATAAAAAAGAATAAGTTATAAGACATGTAGCAAAAGCTTATTATTCTATATGCTTGTAAATATGTAGTAGGAAATAAATTTGGAGTGTGGAACCAAAACTATATATATATATATATATATATATATATATATATATATATATATATATATATATATATATATATATAGTAGGGGAGAATTAGCATTCTACTAAAGGCCAATATCATAGAACAGATTACTATAATTAAGAACTATTTATTTAAAAGAAATATGTTGCAATCGTAATCATAAATAAGTGATATGTGAAAAATAGATTTAAAACTATCTTGACTCAAACAATTTTAGAAAAGGATTCAATGCATAATACTATCTTAAAAAAAAAACAAGATGTATAGTGGTACATCTTGTTTAGAACAAGTCTAGATTATGTCAACACTTCCAAATTAATTTGATTAAAAGTCAATTTTATTTAACTTTAAAACAAGTGAACCCTCACTCATAACTACTAACTTTTAAACCAACTCACACTAACATGTTGCAATTCAATTTAAATTAGTATTTTCATTTTTATAATAAAATTATTAAATATTTTCATAAAAAACAATTAAATATTTTATAAAAAAAGTTATCAAATAAAAAACACGAATAACTTTTTATGATTATTGTCATATTTATAATTTTAACTTTCTATTATATTCATAAATAAGTTATATAATATTGTATATTTATAAATAAATTATACGTTAAAATTAAAATTCAGATTTACTATTATATTTTTTTAAATAAATTTTGTTAAAATTACAATACATGTATTGTTATACCAAGGGAATTCTTCCTGCACCCAAATATTTTCTTTTTGCAGTTTCATAGTTTTAGTGAAATAACTTAGTTATCCACTATTAAAAAAATTGCACCGAAATTTGTCTTTCAATTATTTGAAATATAAATTTATATTACATATTATACAATTAAGAATATAAATTTATATTATGATTATACAATCTAAAATATATTTTACACTATATATTTTTTCAAATTTACATTACAATTTCAAATTTGTATTATAGATGATACAATTCAAAATATAAAATTTATATTACATATTATACAATTGAGAATTTTAAGTTAGAAATTGTATAATCCAAAATATAAATTTACATCATATTGTATAATTTGGATTGTGGAATTCAAAATATAATTTACATATTATATTGTCTTCTAAATTTTATGTATTTTGCATTTTATATTATTTTTCAAGTTTATATTACAAATTCTACTATTCAAAATATAAATTAAATTCTCCAAAATATAATTTATATTTTGAATTGTCTTTTAGACTTCCATTCTAAATTATATAATTCAAAATATAAATTAGTATTACAAATTTTACGATTTACATTCCATATTATGTTATAAATTTACATCATTATCAATTCTTTCGTGATAAACTGAGTAAACATTGCGATTGAACGACAACTTTGTTGTAGGACATAGTAGGATAGTTTTTTTCTTTTGCAGCTAAATTACCGTTAGTTATGCACATTTGTTACCAAAGGGTTTTGAGGTGACTTATTTATAGATATGTCAATTTGACCCCTAATTCATGGGTCTGCTCTATTCCACTCTTCATTAAGCTCCTTTTAGGAGGGTCCCAAATGAGAGGGTCAAACAAAAGTCCGAACACCTAAAGTTTCCTCTCTAGTGGGTTAGGCTTAAGGTTAAGGTGGGTTAGACAGCCTAAAAATACTACATTAAGTTAGAGTCAAAGATCAAGTTGAGCGATCCCGACGAGTCCTAAAACCCAGACAGGCTCGACGACCCAGACGGGCCCGACGACCCGAATGGCCCAACAACCCCGATGGACCCAAAGACACAGACAAGCCCTATGACTTGAACTAGTTTGACGACCAGGACGAGCTTAACGATCAGAACGTGCACAAAGAACCGAACAAACACAAGGACCCGGATGGGCCAGACGACCTGGATGAGTCAAACTAACTGGATGATCCAGAAGAGCCCGATGACTCGGACATGCACCCAGATGAGCCCTATGACTTGAACGACCCAACACCCTAACAAACCCGAAGAACCACACGGGTCCGAGGAATCAAACGGGTTCGACAAACTCGACAACCTGGATGGGCTCGATGACCTAGACGAGCCACATGACCCAGACAGGCCACACGACCTGGACGAGTCCAAAAACTCGGACAAGCTCTATAACCTGGACGAGCTCGACGATCCAGACGGGTCCAACGAACTAGACAAGCTCGATGATCTGGACAGACCCAACCACCTAGACGGGTTGAACGACCCAGACAAGTCTGATGAGCCTAATGACCTAGACTTACTCAATGACCCAAGCAGGTCTGATAACTCGATAGGCTCGATAATCCAAACGAACTCGATGTCCCAGACTGGTTTGATGACCCATACGAGTCTAAAAACCCAGACAGACTTGACGAGCCCGACGACCCAAACGAGCCGAACAATCTAGAAGGGTCAAACCACTCGAGCGGGCCATTGAACCATCTGGGTTGTCGGACCTTCAGGGTCATAGGGCCTGTTCGGGTCGTCGGGCCAGTCCAGGTTGTCTGACTCGTTCGGATGGTCAGGCACGTCCGAGTGGTCGAACCGATCCTGGTCGTCGGACCTGTCCGGGTCGTTGTGTTTGTTCGAGTCCTCAAGTCCGTTAGGATTGTCGGGACCATTAAGTTCGTCGAGCCTATCCGAATCGTCAGACACATCTAGGTCGTCGAAAAGTTTAATAATATATTTTAAAAAATAATATAGATTTCGTGTTTAAGAAGAAAATCCATGGACTGACCTTGACCCACATGACTTTTGTGAGTTTTTAGACCTGTGAACTTTTGTGAGTTTTTAGGCTTATAGACTTTTTTTATAGGAGCTTGTTTTCAATGTGGACTTTTTTGGCTCTAATCCACATGAATCAGGATCAAGGCCTGTGAGCTAGGCCAGATTGATTCATCTATTTGTTTCCATTATTGATTAACAACAATTCTTTTTTTGTAACATTCAAGCTACAATAACATAAATTATTATTATATTATATTTAATATTTTATGAAGAAAATATCTTTTCTAATAACTAGTGGTTTCAAAATGTATTTTTCCTATGTAAAATGAGAACCAGATAAATCACATGTTTGTCATTGAAATTTTCTCTTAAGAACGAAGTTATCACGTGAAAGAAAACTATATATTCTAAAATACAATCAAACCAAGTATAAAAAAAAATAAGTTATTATAAGACATGTAGCAAAAGCTTATTATTCTATATGCTTGTAAATATGTAGTAAAATATAAATTTGGAGTGTGGAACCAAAACAATATATATATATATATATATATATGTACCGCACCTAGCCAAACTCGACCAAACAAGTAAACAATACATATACCAGGGCAGTCAAGTATTCAGCCTAGGCCGAGTTAGCCTAAGTTTTACCAAGTTTTAACCTAAACATCTAAAGGAACAACTTGCACCTCATATAACCAACATAAGCCGCAAAGATAAGTAGCCGGCCTAGACCGACTACTCCAACAGATCCAGTAAGATTAAAGCCTAGGCCGACCACTCCAATAAACCCAGTACAATGAAAACCCTCCAGCATTCAACAAGTCCTAAGGGCCTGAGCTAGAGCCCAGGCCCACTTACAGCCCAAACTAGAGCCCAAGCCAGGGCCCGTCCCATGGCATAACCAGACATAATTAATGCTCTATAAATACACGTGGACCCCAGTTATTAAAGGTACGTATTCATTAATCACAGATTTGACCTTCTGAGAGCTTTGACTTACTTGAGCTTCGTAGACTCGTCTGCAGGTAACCCCTGGGTTCAAGCTGACATGTGCCAACCGAGAAGATGCCAACCAAGGAAATAACGGACTACGTGGTAAGGTGACGCTTGTACCTAACTCATCTTATTTGTTCTCTGCAGGAACAATATATATACATATATATATATATATATATATATATATATATATATATATATATATATATATATATATATATATATATATATTTGTAATATTCTATTTAATAGACGAAAGTTATTGAAAAAAAACGATTTGATATTTTGAGTAACACTAGATAGAGAGTACAAAAGAATCACCATTACAATCATCCGAACTTTACATTAGGGATTTTCAAAGACTACTCAAAATAGAATACTAAAACAAAACACAAGAAATTCTTATAAAAGGGTGCTCAAAGAAGGAAACTAGCTATAATGACTAAGATAAACAGCAATATCTCCCTACACCGAGTCCCGAGTCCAGATCAACAGGTGCCTCATCATCTGCTCCCACCAATAATGGTGATTATCGCAAAAAGAAAAGCCAAACAAGATACAAAACACATATAGAAAGGTAAGCTAGTGAAAATAATTTTTAACAGTTAAATAAACAAGTATGATACACAAGCAACATACAACCAAAAAATAATTCACATGCTTATCTTCATCTAAACAATTAATTGACTCTCCACTCGATTATCCGAATTATGCACTTGATATAGAATTCTAAAAGAAGTATGCACCTATGTTGGTTTCTAAACTCTACAGAGTCTAGATACAAGAGGTTATCACCTAACCACACACAAGGTTAATCCCATTATGCCTTGGGCCCAGTGGCAGATGTTTGTGGTGGCAGGAGGGGCCATGGCCCCCCCAAAAATTTGAATTTTTTTTTTAAATTTTAGGTATTTTAAATTTTTTTATATTGTAGATATTAGATGATATATTATAGATATTAGATAATATATTATAAATTAATGATGACTAAATTAAATATTTTATTTCTTTTATAAATATAATAATTAATGTTAATAAATAATAAAATATAAAATCAAACATAATAAAGAATAAAGAATAAAAAGATTTATCAAGATGTTTTTATTATTATTGTTCATTATGGTTTGAGCTTCTTATAAATCGTTTTCATTTCTTATTCTCAAATTTTTCCTTTTGTTTTTTAAGAGAAAAATATCTATTTTTTTGCTCTTATTTCTCTTTGTTCTCTTTCATTCACGAGAAGGAAAAAAATGAGGTAATTCTTTCATCTTACTTTAATAATTTATTTAATAAGTCTCTTTTATATTAATTTTTATTTTATGAATATAGAAGTAAAAATATGTTACTGTGTGTTTTTTTATAACCGGGTTTTAACCGTGGTTCATTATATGACTTGAGTTTCTCATGAATTGTTATCATCTCCCATTCTCAGCTATTTTCTTTTGTTTCTGAAGAGAAAAAGATCTACTATTTTTGCTCTCGTACATAAGTTGTTGTCTTCCATTCTCGAAAAAATAAAGGAGAAGGTAATTCTCCCTTGTATCACATGATAGTGAAATATTAGTTTAATAATTGTATATTAATTTATTTAATGAGCTTGTATATTAATTTTTTGTTTTATGAACATAAAAGAAAAAAATATTGTAGTGTGTGTTTTTTATAACTGGATCTTAAGTGTGGTTTGATTATCATTGAATTTTCTCTTGGTATTTACGTCTTTCAGTTTTTTAATACATTATGAAAAATTATTTTTTAGTCTTTTTTTTTAAATAGGTATACAAATTCAACTCTTCCGTATATTCATTTGTAGTCTTATTTCTTTTTTAGTTATGATTATATTAAATTATGTATTCATTTTTATTATATTAGTGACAATAATTAAATATATAAATTTTGAACGTATTATTTTGGCTCCCCCAACAATGTTGGTTAAGATTTGTTGTTGTTTGGGCCCAAACATGTCCCAAGACTAGAATCTCTTATCACTCTCACCATATAATTTATTCTACTTTATATGGGTGCGAACGATTATCAGAATTCAAAATATCTTCCTTTGTCTAGACATCTCATGTATTAAGGCATACACTAACCACCTCATCACCAAGAATTTTCCTTGAAACTCTTTCATCATCAACATTCCACATGTTATCTTAAAATAATTATCATCCCATGCTACACACATCAAGTACATGTCAAAAAAATGCCACATCATTCATGCATAGGTTCATACATCATATTTATAACATTAACTCAGTCAATCACAAGTTAGAAAAGGAATTAACATTTTGCGGCAATTCTCACTTAAGTTAGACTGCTCGCTTAATCTAGACTGACTCGCTTAAGCTAAAAATTCTCGTTTAAACTAAAATTCGAATAGAGAGCAAAGTGAAGTTCTACTATTCTCGCTTAAGCTGAGAATTCTCGTTTAAGCTAGACTGATCTCGCTTAAGCTAGAAAATATTGCATATTGCATAAGCTAAACTGATCTCGCTTAAGTTAAAAATTATTGCTTAAGCTAGAATAGCATGTTTTCACTGGTTTCAACATGCAAAAACCAAAAATCCCAACCAACAAAACTAAAAAAACACAACCACGAACATCAAACCAACATTTTAAACATGATTCAAGACCAAAAACATGCAAGACACTTAAAAAAATAGTAAAGTCTTAGCTTCCCTTACCTTGAATGGCGCTAACACGAGGGGAAGAAAGCCCCAAGTGGAAAGCACTGGAAAACCCAAATAGAATCTAAGAAGCTGACATGCAAGAACATAGGGGAAGAAAACATGAGACCTTGATCGAGCTCAGATAGAGATGAAACTTCAGAGGCGAAAAATGAAAGAGTGCGAAGTTGGGGTTGACTTATCAGGAGAAAGGGAATGTTCAGTTCGTTTCGATCAGAACTCCGCAAAAGTTCCAGTTTCAGTCTCTGCTTCAAGAAGTGGTAGAAACTGAGTTAGAATTGAAAAAAAAATATGTGGAATAGTGGCTGGAAAGGGGTGAGTTTGAGAGAAAAAAAGGAAACTGAGAGAGAAAAAGCTAGAATGAAGAAACTGAAAAGTTTTATGAATAAGGAACATGTGACTAAGTTGAACCCCTTTTAACTAAGGTTGGGCCCAAAATCCTGAATTAAAAATAGACCTTTTATATATATATATATATATTAAAATGGTTTTATATTTAATTGATGCAGAATTTTCAATACTTCTTTTATAGTTTTATAACGAGTGGAACAATAAATCTAACAAATATAAAATTTTGTTAGGACAAATTCTAATTCATATAGTTTTAATATTATGTAAATTTTAAGTCTAACCCAATCTTACAAAACTGATATATAAAATAAGGTTTGCATCTACATGTATATTTTATCTCTAATTATGTGAAACTTCTAATATATAAACATAATTAATTTTAAATTGCACTTTTTAGAGGTACATTTTGAACTTTTTTATTAAAATAAATTAAAAGAATTAATTATGTTTTATTTAAAAAATTAATATCATTTTTAATTTAAAATCTTAAAATTTGATATTTATAAATCTTTGTATTTTATCACTCGATATTTTTATTTTGATTCTATATGAAACAATTTTTTGGTCAATTGCCCCATTACAATAATAGTATGACAAGTAATCACACCAATTACCACCTCCACTCACATGCTCCCAACAAACAAATTTAAACATAGCCATATTGTTTGGGTTCTAAAGGATAAACGAATACAATGTTATCTTTATCTTAAATTCATTAAAAAAATAAAAAATAAAAAACTGAAACAGACAGATCCACGTACATAAGTCATTGGTTCATCTTAAGTATATTACAATAAAATCCTTAATTAGAAACTAATTTAAAAAAAAAATAGTTAGTAATTGTAGTAACCAATTTAGATATTCATTCACAAAATTAAAAATTATTGGTTACTAAAATAATTACTACTATAAATAAAAAATTATAATTGGTTACTAAATTAGTCACTAATTAATTAGAGACCAATTTAAAAATTAAGTTATTTTAGTAGTTAAAACCTAAATAACTAACTTTTAGTGACCAATATCCTTTGATAGTCAAAACTAAGGTAATTAATTTTAAAGACCAATTTTGTGACTAATTATAATTTTTTATTCATAATAATGACTATTTTAGTAACTAATAACTTTTGATTTTGTAAATTAATATCTAAATTGGATACTATAGTTACTAATCATTATTTATTATTAAAATCGATCACTATTTAAAAATTTTCTTGTAGTGACAACTTGACTTTTTTTTATTCTTATTATTTTACGACATGAATATCAAATTCTCATAGTATTAAGTAAGAAGATATTTGATAGATTATAAAAAAAAAATCCTTAATTATTAAGTATTATGCTTTTGAAAGTAGTGATCTAAAAATGTTATTGTAATTGTTCTGGTTTCAACCATCTATCTTTAATAGATCGGTCAATTAGGTTTCTGTAAAGATACTTTAACATTTAAATAAATTTTCAGTTTCAATTAATTTACTAAATGCAGATCGTAAAAATTACCAACTACCTTACCTATATTTAGATAGAGCGTTTTTAATGGTTGTTTTTTTCTCTTTTGTGAGGCCTAATTATGATCAAGATACCGTAACCTTGTTTATGGGTCGTATGTTTCTAATTATAGTCTTGAATCTCTCAATATTAAGTATAAAAGTACATTACATAATAATAAATTAAAATATGTTTTGTTTCCCTAATATTATAATCAGATTAATAATATTTTCAAGTAATAAAAAGTTGAAGAATTTTTTTTGTATCAAAATTGTTTATGATAAATAAAAGAAACTATGGTAGCATATAAAAGAACAAAAACTGATGTCAAAGCTTTTATTAATAGAGTTTTCAACGCGTCATGTATAATGATGTTAACTTCCATTAATGGAGTTTTCAGCGTGTGATGTATTAGTCTTTAGTGAAACGTGTTTAATAATTATATATATATATATATATATATATATATATATATATATATATATATATATATATATATATATATTTGTAGGTACATGTATCCACACATAATGTACGTTATTTTATACAAATATTTTAAAATAATTAATTCAATTTAATGTATATAATTATTAACCTAAAACTTGGATAAATGTTTTAATGTTTTTAATAATTTGGTGGTTTCTATATTAATTAAACATTAATAATAGTTCGATGTACATAAGTAATTATTTATATATAAACTAGTATACCTACGTTACACTCTTACTGAAAAAAATACAAATACACATATGTCCTTTTTATATTTTCAAAATATCATCTTTCAAACAAATATCATTATTAGTTGTTAATCTATCCTTAAAGTTATTATTATTATTATTATTATTATTATTATTATTTAAAATAATTTATATATTGAAGAAAAACATGTCATTTTAATAATTTTTTTTAAAAAAGTCACATATTTATTGCCATTCTTATGTAAAACATATATTTTGTTTTCCTTACATACAAACATTAAATACTATTAATCATATATTTATAATATAATTTATTTGAAGTTAATCATCTCACCTCTAATGAAAATATAAGAAATATATATTTTATATTTTTAGATAATTAAATTATATCTTTTTATCTTAACTATGTTTTAAGTTCTTAATAAATTTGAAAAGTTTCATATCAACTAAATCTCTGATAAATTTTTGAAGTATATTGTATATTGAGTATTTAATAGATTTAATTTTTTAACCGTAAAAACTCATTTAAAATAATTAAATTTGTTGAATACTCAATATACTAGAAAAATTGACCATGATTGAAAGTTTTTAATTTTATTATAAACTTAAAAGATAATTAAGTCTACCTTTATTTTAATTCAATATTTTTTTAAAATTATTAAATTTGGATATTAGCTAGGAAATGTTTAGTATTATATGCAAAAAGAAAAATATTATTTCAAAAAATTAGTAAATGAGTCCCTGAAATGCTATAAAATGAAGAAGAAATATTTTACCAAATAATAATAAACCGTTTTTTAAGTTATGTAGCAAACTAAAACTTAAAAATTTATTAAAAGAAGTTAGAATATGTTTAAACAATTTTTTCTGTAAGAATTTTTAGGAGAAAAAGAAAAGAAATTTTTTATGTTAAAATTTATTTACGTATAAATTAAAAAAAAAATTATGAAACATAATCTACTTTAATTTTTTTTGGAGAAGCTCATCTTTTGTATTTTTATTATTCTCTGGTAAAAATATTTACGGAGAAGTTTGATTTTCTATATATATATATATATATATATATATATATATATATATATATATATATATATATATATAAGTGGAGATTTAGCATTCTACTAAAGGCCAATATCATAAAACAGATTACTAATTAAGAACTATTTATTTAAAAGAAATATGTTGCAATCGTAGTCATAAATAAGTGATATGTGAAAAATAGATTTAAAACTACCTTGACTCGAACAATTTTAGAAAAGGATTCAATGCATAATACTATCTTAAAAAAAACAAGATGTATAGTGGTACAAAATTCTCAACCAATATTATCAAATTTGAATCGTGGAAATGGTAGAAAGTAGTATCTAAAACGTAATGTGAACATAATGTTAAAATGTAGTATAAAATTTAAAAGAATGGAAAACCATTATGCTAGATAAGATCAAAATCAAAAAACTAATAAGAAAAGCAACATTGGACAAGGACAAAATTGAACAACACAGGTTGAACAAATTTAAGGAAAGGAAGTATATAAAATACAGTATTTAAGGAAATACAAATTTAATTGAAGACTCACAATAATGAAAAGAACTAATGATTTATATAAGTGTAATGTATTATTTTTTGTAAAGAAAACTTTTCTTACAAGTAAATAGCTAGGTTATAACTAACCTTCTTTAGAAAGGAAGTCTTTCTTTTCTTTTCTTTCTAATATTTTCAAGTTATATATGGGTTGGTCCAATTTTAGTATAGGATTACGTTGATCGCTGATTAAAAGAGTTATGATTATCACTTATCGTGTTGTAATTGAAAATAAGTGTTTTAAAAAATATATTCTTGACCGTTAGTTAATTTTATATAAATGTTTTTTAAAGAAATAATTACTCCTACTTATTAAAAACTAGTATAAAAAAAATTAGAACAAACACGTTTTATTGTAATAGCGAAAATGATTTGAAATGTTGTAATCAGTAATACCGAAAAGAGCCTTGAAGTGTGAACGGTCTCGTGAAACGAAATTGACTTGTGAAGTTGTTAATGTACAGCTTGTGAATAGCAGGGCCCATAGAAGATAATGTCATTATCCAACATTTAATAACATAATTAAGTAAAACACAAAGTTAATTTCATTCTTTTTTCTCTACCTTTCCACCAGATTTTACCATTAATTAAGATCAGATCAAACATCCAAAACACAGAATCTGCATATATAATAAACAACAATACCACAACTTTATCATTCCTGTAGTGATGATCACGTGCATGATGCACGTGATGAAGTATTGTCTTAGCTGTGTCACTGTGTGACATGTGTGTGACCATTTATGTGAGATGAGATTGAAATATACAGGCTCCACCCAAATTCAAAACACATGCATATGCATGTGCATGAGACCACAACAAAAAGGACCCCCACAATTCCCATTCTGTTTTTTAACTGTACATTTATCATGTCGATGAGTAAATTTTAAAAATAATTCAATTCTATAAAATCAATTGATAAGATAAGATTTATATTTATTTATATATCATAAATTGTATCTATTATTATTTTATGTGGGACTTTTAATATTTTTCTAAACATATATATTTCAAACATAAAATTAGATATTAATGAATGATCTGACAGTAAATAAAATAATAAATCAATAAACAATGTCTTTTGTGTGTTTGAATTATTATTACTATACAGAAAAGTGATGACAATAGAGTACACATGATCCATCATGCAGCATCAGCTATTGGAGCTACCTCATTATATATCCTTGGCTCTACCCTCTTGTCTGCATATATGTCTCCAACAATGTACTCTTCCACGGAATTTTTTGTTTTATCTGTTCATTTGTTTACACATCTTAAATGAATAAATTCTATTACTCACTACTTTATTTTCTGTCTCATGATTTCTGATTCGGAATTGACTTCATACCTGCATTTTGGAACTGTGTAGTTTCAGACTTTCCAAGGTTCACATCAGAAACTTCAGTATTTTGTGACAGTTGAATGAAGATTAGAAGAACAAGATCTTAAGTATACCTGTTATAAATTTTGATTTACTGAGATTTATGAATATGAACTGTGCAGAACAACCAATATGATTCCCCTTACAATTATTTTTCTTGACATTGAAGCATTTAGCAGCTTGAAACTGTCAAATGAAAATAATGACTCATGGTTTGTGTACTGTATCAAATTTAAAGCATGCATTTTACATCTGATTCATCGAATTATTAATGGTTACGAATGTTGACTATGAGATAGGGAAAAGAAATCTAAGTACGCTTAATTCGGTGTCTAATGATGTATGGCAAAAGGTTATAAACATCAATTATTTTTCAGTCCTTTTTGTAAGTTTGGGAAAAAGTCAAATTTAATGTTCTCATTAAAATAATTAATTTTAATTTATAATGAGTAAAGAACTTAGTTATTTTAACAAGTGCATTCAATTTGGTCTAGATTTATGTCTTTTTAATATTTCTAATAACATGAAGGAGACATACCTTTATTTATTTATTTATTTATTTTATGTAAAGAGATACAATAAAGTTCTATTATAGTAGACAAAGTTAAATTTATATAAACAAAAAAAAAACTATATTTAATGTTCATTGAACTAAAAAAAATCACTTTAATATTTTTAAGATACTAATAATACAGGAGACATTTTACTGAAAAAAAAAATTAAATACTGTAATAATTATATCAATTGTTATATCCTGATACTCGTAAAAAAAATATTAACAATTTAATTTCTATTTAATGTAAACAAAATTATATTCTCAAACTAATTAAACAAAATTATCAATACAACACATCGTAAAGTCAGTTTGTAGTTAAGTAATAAGGTAGAAAGTGGTTTATTATTTACTCGTTTTGATAATAATTGCACTGAAAATTTAATTATTTAAACAATCAAATACCTTTCGGAACACTTAAAATGGTTAAACAGTTGACGGCAGCTTAAGGTTTGAGGGTGCTAATAAATTTACTTTCAAGTATGAAACAAAATCTTGAGTAACCTTTTTAAGATGAATATCTTCGCAAAAGGAAAAAAAAGAAAGAAAGAAAGAAACAAAAAATATTAAAATTGTTGATTTTTCTTGATTAGTAAGCATTTTTGTAGACTCTAAAAACAGCACCAAGATAGCAACAAGCTCCTAACCCCAAAACCAGCCATAAATCAAGGAGGGATAAGACAGTACTTTGTCTTCATCATGTTCCAATTTAGTGAGAACCACTGAAGCAGGTGGCAACACAGAAAAAATCCATTACCAAGATAACTTTAAGAAAAAACTCGTAGTTATATGTTTAATTAGACAATTAGATAGTGATAATCACCATGTGGAGGCATAGTTTTAGAGGGTTTCTGAAGTTGATAGCACATCTAATCCTTCACAGCTCCATTTTACCTTACTTAATAATGTCTCTAACTTTCTGCATTTTCTGCTAATTCACGCCACGCTAGCCCCTTATGTCGTTCCTTCGAAATCTTAACAAACTAAAACCACACAACACTACACCTCAAATCTCTCTTGTGGGTCTTGCTCCAATCTTGATGCTTGTTTCGAAAGTCTCAATCTTTCTTGTTTCTTAAGCAGCCACAGATCTGGGGGCAAGGCAAGGCAAGGGTACCTACCCTATATACCCAAGATGCTTTGTAGCCTCAAATCTTATTCTCATGCACCCCACAAACAGCAAAACTAATTAATTTATTAAAATAATAGTAATTAGTAAGTTGCTCCCAGTAACTTTGACAAATCTTAGGTGTCAGCCTTAAAGTGACACATTGAGGTGATTGTTTTGTCCCTGTGGTAATTCTCGTTCGAAATGTTTTAGTTAGAATTATGCAAGTGCGAAAATATCTATAAGGAGGAAAATACAAAAAAATAGTGCTATTTTTAGCTACATTATTTTACTAGCTTTGTGTTAGCATTGGGTTTTTTAGGATTCTCTTTTACTCTATGCTTTTGTCAGTCCTTGGGTTCTGAGTCTTTTTGGGGTTCGGTATTTAGTAGTGCCATTGTCTAAAATCAGCATCTTTCTGGGTCCTTCTCCTTTTCCCGTCTTCAACTTCAACTTCAGCTTAAATTCGAATTCTTTCTGCTCGATCCGTGGATTTTCCCGGTTAAACCTTTCGTCTCTCACCGAGGTATGCATAGAAAAAGGTTTCTCTTTTTAATTTATTTTCCAATCGGGTTCTGCTCCCTCCCACCCTCTTTTTCCCTCTTTTTTCCCCTACTGTTCTCAAAATGGGGGAGAATGTTGCATTCCGTTGTTCCGTTTGATGAAAGTAGTGTTTCAGTTCAGTTGGAGAGTGTCTTGTCTGATTAAAAAATGTGCATGACTTACATAACGTTTTCTCTAAAAAAATTGTTAGGAAGCAAAGCGTTGTCTGATGTTTTAATTTGGAGATCTGGCATTTTTGTTCCATGGTTCTGGGTCATTTTTTACTAACTGAGTCATTTCTCAGTTCTAGGTCTTTTGTGCCTCTTGCTGCTGAACTTTTTGATTTTTGTTTAATAATTACTACTTGCGCTACCATGAAGATAACCTTCATAATTATGTTACTGGATCTCTTTCAACTCAAAACTTTAGTGGTTCACTGCTGCTGCGGAGTGCTTTAGAATAAATTGATGCATTATTCAATTTAGATTTCTCTCCCTATCTCTCTGGTTTCAAAATGTGTGCTGGCTTCGCCCTTTTAGCTCTGCATGTTTGCTCTCTAACGAATTGTTTATTTCATCTAAGATATTTTAATTAATATTTGCATAGAAGTGCCTTTAATCCTGGATCAGTGGGTCCTAAATTTCTAGAGGTTTTTATTTTTAACAGCTGAGTTGCATTTAAAGTTTTGGTCAATGGAGCATGAATCATAGCAGAATGATTGCTTAAGTTTGTGGTAAACAAAAGGATACTTGTGAATGTGAATTCTTTGCTTCTTTTGCATTCAGGTGCTGCATTGGTGGCCATCTTAACAAACAGTTAACACTGCGTGGGAGCTGGGAATGGAGACGGAACCTTCAACTTATGCAGTAATGCATATAAGCTGTGATTAATTTTCCGAACAATGTCGAGGGTTACTAGGTGGAAGATTGAGAAGACGAAAGTAAAGGTGGTTTTCCGGCTCCAATTCCATGCTACGCATGTAAGTTTTCCATCTATGTAACTTACTTTTTCATTCTTTGGCTTTTGGTGATTTCAAATTTCATAAGTTTGTTTTAGGTCGTAAAGGTCGTAAAGGGAGAATAATCACTATAATTTAGAGAAGTTCAATTTTTCCTTCCCACTCATAAAAGAATGGAGAACACCAATTTGTCTCTGAAAGATGATCTGAGTCCACTGAACATTTGCTCTGAGTTGCCATTTAAACCTACAGTTCTTAGAATTTGTTCAAAGTTAAGTTTAATTAGTTGGCATTATTTTGTGCTCCGATGTCTGTCAATATGATGATTGACAATCTCATTAGTCATACTAATTTCTGTCTTGCATTAAAGTGTTTGAGTAAGTTTCTATCATCTCAATCAAATTTAATTTGAACATTCAAATATGATATTGCTTTATCAGTCTAACTTATTTTCCTCTGGTACATTATCTGATTTTATTTTTTTATTTTCTCCATCATGGTTATGACAATCATATATTTAGGTAGTATTTACAACCTTGAAATAGTCAGCGTCATCCTATTTCTATCCCAGTCTAACCTTTCGTCTTTGTTCCATCTTTCAATGGAGGATTGTGAACTCTGTGACCAAACTATTTCTTATCCTTCAGCCACATGATGTTTTTGCCTTTGGCTAAGCATTATAAAACTGAAAATGAAAAAACATATTGAACCTATCATTTGATAGAATCTCCATGTATGTCAATTTGGAACATGATCAGAACATCAAATTCATAGGCAATTGGTTATTTTATAAAAAGCATGTTGCAGGGAGATACTAATTATTTGAACCATGTAGCTATACCTTGATTGCTAAAATTTATGTACCAGCTTCTCAAGATTCCGCACAAATAAAATAATGCTATGTCAGGGTCAAACAATGAAAGAATATACATATCTTCACATAGCTATAACTATTACTAACATTTGTTTATTGTCTGATACAGCTATAAAAACACTCTACCACAATTTACTTCTTATCTATTATTTAGAGGAACATTTTTGTTGTTGAAATAATCACGCAGCTTTAGTAACTGAGAATCCATTTGTAATTTTAAACTGTTTTATGAGATAAGTGATTGGTTAATGCATGGTGAAAATCAAATTCAAATATTATGAATTTGTTGAGTAGCAGTTTATAGGTAAGTCATATCTGATTTAGAGGAACAAAATCTGTATTTATTATAATAAGCTATAAATAAAACTTCACGGTGTCATTCAAACATAGCAATTCAGCAACTCTGTCTCGCCTTTCTCTCTATAAACATGATATAGTAATCTATTTTAGTGATTGTTATTGGACCTATCACATCATCAACTTTGAAGCCATTATCGAGCCACCTCAAAGATTCAGTTTTATAAACTTAACACTTAGCATGTATAATCCTTGGTATGAGAAGTGTGTTAGAGATCTCATATCAATTAGTGATGTGGTTAAAGTTAAAATACAAAATACCAGTGGAAGTAATCCTTACCCCAAACTCATTGTTGGGGTTTAGTTTGGCCCAAACACTAATTCCAATAACAATAAAATGGATGCTGATGTCTTATTGGTTAAGAAGTAATAATATAGAATTTTGAGAACACTTAATTCTTTTCAAAAAAGAAAAAAGAGATAGATGAACAAGTAGCTTTTTAATATATAAAGGGATTTATTTTCACTGGCCCCCGCCCTAAACCTGAGAGGAAGTTTTCAAGTGTCATGTATCAAGTATTAACTAAAACAAATGGTCCTCATTATCCTATATTTGTTATGTGATGGCTCAACTGTCAATGTTTGATACTGGTTCTAAATTTATATTGGGTTAAGGATTGTTAACAGACATAATTAGAACTAAATCGATCATCTATCTTTTTGTGAAGAAACAAATACATCTAGGTTGGTGCCATTGTTGAAGAAGAATTAAAATTCTTGATCAAGTTTAGCTGACCTCCATGTTGATTAGGTTTAACTTAATCTTACTGAAAAGTTAGTCGAACTCTAGAAAGGATTTGAGGTACCTTATTGCAAGTGTCAACTTCTTTATCAACTTAGCTTTCTTGAACGTATTTATATTGGTTGTTCCAAATTATTTCTATCTATCCTGGCTATTTGCCATTTTCAAATTCCATTTTGGCAATGTAATATGAAAGAAGCTACTTTGAATTCTGTAACTGGTAAAGTTACATGGCTCTTAATATATTCAGTATTGTCAGGTGATATATTTTGAAGAGAATTTATATTTCGGCAGTTTCCATGGTTAGTTGAAAGTTTATATTTGGAAGAGTCTGTATTGAAACAGCTTTTCTTGAGACAGAATTATTGTTATTGCTGTTAATTCCATAGCTTTAGATTTTTATTACTTTTATTTTTTTGCAATCACTAAGGAGAAGTTATTTTTCTGCTTGGTCTAGATTCCACAATCTGGATGGGATAAGCTGTTTATCTCTTTTATTCCTGCTGACACTGGGAAGGCTACATCAAAGACCACCAAAGCAAATGTGAGAAATGGAACTTGCAAGTGGGCAGATCCAATCTATGAAACTACAAGACTCCTCCAAGACATTAAAAGTAGACAATATGAAGAGAAGTTTTATAAATTTGTTGTGGGGATGGTAATTTTCTTTCATGACTTTTAAATGAATGTAATTTATTATGTGGTAGCACTTAAAGAAGTGTCATGTTGGAATGGTAGTTACCCAATGAAGCATAATTAATCATATTGTTCGTGGTTTAGTGCAAAAACCTTCATTATAGCACTCACTTTATTGGTGCATATTTTATGAGCATATATTTTGTTTGTTTTCCTGATTGATGCTCTGATGAGATCTTAATTGTGATCTCTAATAGTGTGATAGAATAGATACTTTTGAATATATATATATATATATATATATATATATATATATATTAATATTTTAATTTTTTTAATACTAAATATTAAATAAGTGAATAAAAACTATTAATTATATATTTATAACATCAAAATTAAATTAATTACTTATTTATCACTCAAATTTTTAATCTAATAACCATCACTCC
>Ga0209589_1002664_pt1 | contig 31108 bp, 13 predicted proteins | sample CowpeawhiteBW_FD_187525 | JGI IMG/M metagenome (GOLD analysis project Ga0209589, IMG submission 187525) | Root nodule microbial communities of legume samples collected from California USA - Cow pea white BW (SPAdes) (version 2) | ecosystem: Host-associated > Plants > Roots > Nodule | place: USA...
TATTTTTTTTTGTTTTTTTCTAAATTGGATTTTTTTCCCATTTTTATCATATCCTTACAAAATTCAAAATTGGAATTTTTTTCTAACATTTTTCTCATAATTGATGACAAGACTTTCATTTAATTGGAAATTAAATCAAAAAATAACTCAACCGAATTTGTATTTATTATGTAATTTTTATATGTTACCTCTGTAACTTACGTAAAAGAAATGTATACCGATTATTATAAGATCTGGAAAAAATTAAATAAATAAATATTTATTTATTTAAAATAAATATTTATTTATTTATTTTAAATAAATAAATATTTATTTATTTAAAATAAATATAATTAAAGGATCTTTACGGTAATTAAAGTGAAAAATTATAAAAATAACAATCGTAATTCAAGTGGTTAAGTGTATCGAATAATGTTGAGAAGATTAACCTCCGGTTGAATGTTCGATGTGTATGACATCGGTTAAATTTGAGATATACGAATTTTTGTTGTCTTGATGTATGTATGTTGAATTGGTTTGGAATACAGTGGAATAGCAAGGACTGCATAATAATATGACAATTTTATTAAACACTAAAGATATCCAATTTTTTAAAGGAAAATATACTTTAACCCACTTTTTTAACTTATTTTTAACTTATTATTTTAATTATCATTAAATCATCATATTATTAAAAAAAATCAAAATAGATAATCTAATGGTAATCAAAGAAGTGAGTAAAAAAGATAGATTAAAGTATCTTTATTCTTTTCTAAAAGCAGTTCAATGTTGCATACATTGGTCAAATTACCGGTCTTTTGACATGAGATGTTTTTTCATACACTAACTTTAAAATTTTATGCAGTAAAATTTTAATACTATGGTACTTTATAGATGAAAAACCCTGTTTTCTTTGGTGCAGATACAATAAGGAAATGCCAGAAAGGTGAATACTGTGCAGTTTACACGAATAGATGCTGGTTAAGAAATAGAGACCAAAAGTGTACGAGAGTTGCATTTACAATGACACCACAAGAATGGCTTTTTCTAATTTTAGCTAGATATCAGTTCTGACAAGCATTAAGCTTATAGAAAGTTCTGCATGTTTATTCAGTGGACTCAATTTTTACAAGATGTATCTCTTAATCTTACCATTCTTTTTGTGGCGGCAAAAGAGTGACGAAAACCTTTTGGGACAATATGTTTTTATTACTATAATAATAAAATCTCATACTTATTTTTATTTCATGAAAGAAATTGTAAAAACAGTAATGAAAAAGAGGTCAGTTAGTGATATGTATAGGCTCAATTGATAAGTTTTTAACTTTTGAGAACTTCTTACATATAAAACCTTCTAGTTGAAACAATTTTAAAAGTAAGAATGCCGAGTTCTTTTAAGTTTTTACAAGGGCATTGAGAACTTCTAATTATAAACTCTTGCCAAAGAAAATTTTAAAGCAGGAATGTCAAGTTATTTTAAGTTAATAAGTGCATTTAAGAAGTTATATGATAGAACTTTGAAAATAGTTCTCGTGTGAGTTAATTTTAACTTAAGCAAGAAATTTGTATGTCCAAACCAGCTCATAATTTGTAGTCTACATATCAAATTACGCATACACATTAAGTATAAAAAAGTGTTTTGTCTCTGTTCTCCCTCTTTAAGACTTCTTAATTGACTAGAAACTGGATGGTCTAGTAAACATGCTATAATTCTTCTAGAGGGTGAAAACTCAGTAACGAAGCTAATGAGAATTCAAAATGAATGGCTAAAACAAACAATTTAGGTGAGTGCCAAAATGCTAGTAGCCTAGGATCTTAATAAAATGGAATGGTTGTTTCTGATTCATAATGAATAACATTAATAATGACAGTTCCAGAAAGTTATGCAAATTCAGGTGTATTGCAACAAGTAGAACTCTATCTACTCACTCATTTATATTTGTCTTTGAAATTCTACAAATATATACCACAAATAAGAAGATCCCTCTCTAGTTTCTCCTAATTTTAATCACAACATACACCTATTCTAGGGTGTAAAACTGATAAAAACTCAGATACTGACCCCACTGGAGGTGTTCTCTAATGAGATAAGAAGTTACACACCTCACTAACATGCCATGAAAGTTAATGAAACTCAAATTCTGATTAGATAACAGCACCAACAGTATTCATGGTACTGCATCAAAGTTTTGTCCTAAAACTTAAGAGAGAGAAGCCTATTCTGCACAGGCTTTGAGATCAAAAAGATAACCTCAAACTGATTACACAAGATCTGGGTTCCATGTGAGCTGCTCAACACTCATTCTTCTCAAGGATCTAGCCATGTGCTCATTGGATGCCCGAATATGAACTAACCTATTCTGCATATTTCTGAAGGAAGAAACATTAATTGCATCCGACACTCTATCATGATACAATGGATCTTCATAAAAATTCACAAGAGCCTCAGTAGCATTATCCCTTAGATCCTCAACCTCATCAACATCATTCATCAAGTCTATGAGAATCGGAATCGCCCCTGCCTCAGCAAGTGACATTCTATCAGTTCCATCATAGCTCAGTTGAGCAAATGCCCCAGAAACACTCACCTTCACATCTTCACTCCCAGTCTCCAACAGCTCAACAAGAACAGGAAACGCTCCTGAATCTCGTATTACACACATTGAATGCTTGTAACCCGACAGATCCCACATCACATCCGCAGCAGAAGCCTTTGCCTCATCATTACCTTCTCTCAGAATCCTTACCAAGTGACCAGAAATTTCAACAGCATTAGCCTCAGCAACAGCCAATATACAAAAAACATCCTCAGCTATCTCTTTCCCTGAAGGATCAGGTCCTTCAAGAAGCTCAGCATAAAGGGGAATAGCCCCAGCTTGAGCAACCGGCCTAATGTAATCAACATGAGCAGATATCACACCAAGAGAATTACCAACAACAAGCTTTGTAGAGTGTTCTCCCTCACGAAACAACGACACCAGCACTGGAATTGCTCCCAATTCAACAAGCATACGCCGAGTCTGTCTGGTCACTCCAAGCAACCCAATTGCTTGACAAGCCCTTTCCCTAGACACCATGCTCCCACAACTGGCAGCCTCCACAACATAATGTAGAGCTCTTAGTCTAGTCAGAGCCTTCCTAACATCCCTTCTCATTGATAACGCACTCAAAATCTCCAACAAATACCTCCTGGTATCATCGGTGCAAGAACTCAACAAACCAATGATCATTTCCACCCCACCGTTGGTGGCAACAACTAGCCTACTTGCATTGCAATAACTAACAATAACCATCAAACATTTTATCAGGACCTTCTGCATCCTTCCATCAGAGTGAGGCAACAACCTCATCAAAGAACGAGGGGCATCGTGTGCACCAATTTCAACGGCCAACGCACCCTCACCCCTGCAAGCAATGCACTTCAAGCAATACGCAGCAGCCTCTTGAAGTGTAGGAGCAGAGTCATTTGAAACATTGTGACCAAGAATCTCAGTGAGAATGGGTATGGTGCGAGCTAAAACACGCTCAGGGGCCTGCTTAGAAAAACGCGCCAGCATCACCATGGCCTTTATTTTCTTACTCTTGGTGCCTGAAGCTATTACATCCTGATAATTTCTCAGTTCTTGATCCCAATCAGCAGGGTCCATATCTCCAATTCAATCTATTGATTGACTTATTTCAGATAATACAAATCTAATTCAATGAGCAAAAATTTAAAATCAAAACTATTACCCAAATGCCCTACAAAAATAAAATTATCACAAATACTTGCAATATTAGAAAATAAACAGACATGAAAACGATACGGGAACACCTTTTTGGAAAAAAAGTGGCTTAATTTGAAGAAAAGGGAACGAATCTTGTATGATACCTCTGAAAAATCGAAACTTTAGAACCAAACGAATGGTAGAGAAAAACCAACAGGTGGAGCACCGCGTCAGTCAGTGGTAGTCATGTTTTGATTCAACTTGCATCGGCAATTGGAAACATTGATCTTTTATACACATCTATTTATTATTTAAATTAAAAAATAAATATTGAATATGTGATATTTTGTTATATTTTATTTATATAAAAAATAAATCACAGGCTTATATATCTTGTATATCTTTAAAATATGTTTTCAGGAAAAAAAAATACAAGATTAATTTAGTTAAATTACATTTTAATTTTAAAAGTTAATATTTTTCACTTATTGTAAAAAAGTTACCCAAACCCACACATGTGAGATTTAAAAAAAAAAATAGCGTATATGAAAATTAAATATTTAACACAAACATTAATTAGTATCAATATTACACCAATATACATGTATATTATATTCTTATTTTCTGATATTTGTCAAATTAAAATGTTAATTTACCGACATAAACAAAATCAATAAAAAAATTAAACATTCAAATTAACCGACCATTATATAATAATAATAATAATAATAATAATAATAATAATAATAATAAACTAATAAAAAGTTATTATTATCGATCAAGTAAATCGAGTCAAATTTGATTCAAATTAAAAAAAAAAAAGTTCAACTCAATTAAACTTAACCTATTTAATAATGACAATAACTAAATTACCATTAATTCAATCATAAAACCATACTTATATTTATTTTATTTCAGTTAAATTTAAAATACTAAACTTAACCTATTTAACAATGATAATAGTTCAATTATCATTAATTCAATCATAAAATCATATACAGTGTGAACAAAACTCTACACACCAATGTACTAAAATCAAATCAAACTATAAGATTGTTAATTTTTTTCTCAATTCAATACATTTTTCACCAAAATTCAAGGATTTACAAAAACTTAAAAATATCCATTATAAAAAAAATTCCTTACCAAAATAATTCTAATTTATAATCAAAATTAACAACACTTACCACAAAAATCTATTATCTATCTTATAATTCCATTTCAACGTAAATCTCAATTCTTTATAATGAATCAATTTCTATAACGACTTAGACCTAGAAAATTATAAGTGATCTTACAAAAAGATAATCGATTATTTTATTATTAAAAGTCAGACAATAAATATAATTTTCTACAAATTGAGATTCATTTTATTATAACCATTATCTCTCTAAAACTTTTTTTAATTCTTTGTCTATCTTTTCTCTAAATCTTTGACTTCATCCTTCATTTGTTTACATATAGGAGTACACCATAGGACTTCGCAGCAAGATCTATCTTTCTATCTGATCAATTTGTCGGACATAGTAAGTTCCTCTTTTTGCTCTTTTTTAGAGTCTTTGGATCTTTGGTTTGCATTTTTTGTCCTTGGAGTTTGCATGTTTGGTCTAAGAACTCTAGATAAATTTATGTTCAATTAGGATTGTTAAGGTTTGATCTAGACTTTTCTTGTACAAATATTTTTTTCTCTATAATTAAGGGTATCTAGAGGCAGAAAAGTTGTTTACTCATACTCAAGTAAGGGAAATCATATGTTTAAAAATTGATTGTATTGTTAAATGAGATTGTTGTTGAATTTTATGATTTAGAGTGATTAAATTGATGTATTATGTGATTTTTGCTTGTGTGATATTGTGAACATGTGGAATGACTGAATTGATGAGTTAGATACAAATGATATGTGAGATTAGGGTTTGATGAGACATATGGTGAGAGGAGTAAAAGGTTCTAGTTTAATAGTTTTACCTTGGCCAAAAGCGTTAACGAACTAACCTTATGTATGATAGGATGAAATCCATTAACAATGGTTATGCAGAGCAATAGAGACAATCACAAATGCACAACTTGTACTATTAATAGAGACAATCACAAATGCACAACTTGTACTATTAATACACGTATCATGATAATTGAATCATTGGTTGAGTCTTTGTATAAAATAGAATAATAATGATTCAATATTTGAATACGTATAAGTCATTACTTGATGTCTTGTCTTGGAATGATACAGCCGTCTAACTAGTGTTTAAAACTCTTGTGTATCTTTTTATTTTGAAAAACTCTAGTTCTCAAACTTGATCGTGTAAATATATATTTTAATATATCTTTTTAATAACTGTAATATAATAGTCACATACCAGTGTTTAATGATTTTATACTAAATGGTATTTACAAATGTTCCAACTAAAACCTAAACACTCTTTTAAGTTATTTCTGCGGCAAGAGCTCAAAATATTCATTTTAATTTTACAATTTATAGTTTTTAATAAAGGAATAATTATTACCACACACTACTGAGACAATATGGTCAATAACGTGACAAAATTTTTAAATAGCCTCATCATTTATATTAAACGGTTAAAATTTGAAGATTAAAAAGAATAAGACAAACTAAAATTCATTATAGTTAAACCACCACTGGATATAAAACATCGTGGCAATGCAGACATCCAAAACTTAACTATGAGTAAGGAAATAGATTTAATTTATAAGGAGTCCTACAAAATTGAATCATATCAGAACTGAACATAGAATACACTTATCCATTTCACTGATTATAAGATTAAGACATAACAAAAAGAAGAATCAAGAAAACTCAGTAATCACACGTTCACATTTATCTTCCAAAATCTTCACAGCTTCGGTAAATAGCACTTCAGGTGGTAATGCTCCAGTTGATTCAATAGAAACTAGACAGACAAGTAAAAAATATACATGTTAGATCTTTTCCAAACTCTTCGAACATTCAACCTTTACAGAACCAATGTCAAACCAAATTTGCCAAAAATAAGTAGGAGGTCTTTACATCCATCATTTCATCTTATACCAGCCAAGATATATTAGGTGTGCAAAACTTCACGACACATGACACTATGTTTGGCCGAAATTTATTTATTGGATCAGCTTCTCATTTAATGATTCTCTTTGTTTAAATGTGAGATCCACCAAACTTGCGGTTCCCAATGTTCAATCAATCCTAATGAGTGTTGCTAGCATTCTTCTAAGAATTAATAAATATAAAGAAGAATCTTTATGTTTGCCACAGCCATTGGCTATAATCTAATATATCAACATTCTCGAGAATATTTCATTAGGAAAACAACATATGTAAGGCCATTTTTCTTAGTAAATGAGAATTAATATATAATGAGAAAGAAGCGAATTTTGGCACCAGTCATGTCAATAAAAATAATAACCTGCTCAATAAATTATTACTTCTAAGCTGAACCATTACAAGACTAGACTATTAAAAATGTAAATTTTTGTGTGTTTAAGATTTCAGATAACTTTGAAGGTTTAGTCCTGCTAATTCAGTAGGCTATATAACACTTACAAATGAAATGATGTTTAACGCGACGTATTGATATCCGATCTTCCCATTCTTTGCCCCCTCTTATGCATTCCCTACACAAAGTGCAATTCCGTGGTCTGGCTACTGTTGCCCTTCTTTTACCTACACACAATAACCAAATTAGCAAACTAAGAATCAAAGAGAAAAGATATTGAGATTACATTTTACTAATCAGTAGTAACAATTTGCAGCACAAGGCAGAAATAGGTGCAAAACAAGAATCATCCTTCACTGTAATATGGTCCACGACAGCACTGAAACAAAAGCTGAACTACCTTTTCCAATGTCTTCAATATCAAACACATTAGGTTGACATTTATTTACTAATTCTTCAGCCTGCTCATTCACAAAATCTTCCAAGAGTACAACCTAGAGAAAAAAAACACATTCTTACACATGACAGAATTTGCAAGTTTTTGGCAGCGTTCAAAGTGAATATGACTGCTAGATAAGATTTATCGTATTGCCTTACCTCCGGAAGCATTCGATACCAAGCAGTGGCAACTGGGGACCATTTTGCATGTGTCCTACCTATGCCTTTAACTGCATGTGCTTCAAGTTCAATTTCCTACAACAGTATTAAGTATGACTTTCAGTATTCTATACGAAGACAAGAAAACAGAAACGAGTTTCAAAAAATAGATAACTCAGTATCTTGCATTGCATGGCCAAAGAAAGGACAGATAGAAACATAGGTAAATGAACCTCGTGTGGTAACAATGTTACAATTATCTAGTCTACGAGAAAAATGGGAAATTGTCTAGGAGTGGAACTATAGGCATTGAAAATTAGGGATGGCAAACACACTCATCTCCACAAGGATTGTCCGAACCCATCCTAATTTCGACAGAAAATCTACATATTGACTGTGCACACAGATGGGTATGGGCAATATCCAGTTTTTAAATTGGATATAGATGGATATGTACATTGGAGTTAAATGTTAAAAGTAGTTTCAGGGTTGAAAGAGAACTTCACAATGTCACGTATAAAAATATCCAAAAAGCAAACCTTTTGGAGAAGAAAGTTATCCATGAGAAATAATTTATCTCTCTAAAGCTTAATTCATGAAATCCAGGAAAAAAATAAGTGATTATACTCCTTTTAGAGGTTACCTGACCAGGTCCAAGTTTAGCTAATATAATATCTGAATCTGTAAGATCAATTGAATTGCTGGGAAATCCAGGAAGTGAATTTTGGCTGCAAGTAAAGGATGTAAACGTCTTTGGCTTCGAAGATGTATTTGGTTTGACATCTTCACAAGGAAGCTCGCTCCCATTAGGTAACCACTTTAGTTTATCAGATTTCACTGCAATAATATCCCAATATCATCAGTCAAAACAGATAGCTAAATAAGAAATTAAGAGTAACATATATATTAGAAAGCAGGAGCTTCGTGTCATGTACCAGTAATTCGAGGTTGACCAACTTGACATCGTGCATGTAGCCCAAAGACAATAGTATTTCTTTCATTATTGTCATCTCCTGCAGTATCTATTCAAAAGAAAGAGAAAAATAACACATTTAACTGTGTCCATACAAGGGCAATATGAAAAGTGTACATACATAGTAGTTCAAATTTTCAAATTACATACGAGAAAGTCATAAAATTAACGAGAAATACAACTATGTATAGGTTAGTGTAATATAGACCTGGATATTCAAATAGCCTGGGATCAATACGAATTGGAACAAGACCCAATCTATGGGAAAGAACTTCATCTTGTACAACTGATGTATTGTTTGCGATATATACTCTTTCAATAGCCATTGTCGGAACCTAAAACATATAACCACAAACAAATATTATTTCCACTGGTACTTCACAACTACACCACTATTAAACTACTCAAAGCTATCATACAAACAGCAAAGAAAAAAACCAAAATAAGACTACTGTAAAATGCTATTCGTAACCGGAGCTAATAGAAGAAAATTCCATTCAGCCAGAAACATCAAAGCAAGTGAATTAACCCCCTCTCATTCATATGTCTCCGGATCTTAAGGAAATTTAAAGAGAACGTTCACCTGTAAATGCCATTACATTTTCTATATATATATATATATATATATATATATATATATATATATATATATATATATTATCATTTCATAATAAGTAATTCCATAACTATCCTGATGTAAGATTCTTGAATATGTTAATACAAAATATGCATCTTTTAGTGGATAATAAAATTTAGAGGTGTGCAAAATTCAATTTTCTTAAAAACCAAACCGCTTTAAAGGTCAAGAACCATTATTAATTGAACTGATATCAAATCATTTAAAATATTGAATCAGTTTAGAACTGGTTCCAAACCAGATTTCACTAGTCCAGGCAATGCATAGAAGAGATGGGTAGCTGCAACAACTTTAATCAAGAATCTTACTTAGTGTAACTATAAATCTGCAGCATACCTCAGTATGACAACGAAAAATTTGCAAAACCAAAAGAAAAATAAAAAAAATCCAAAGAGTAACCATTACCTACATTTATTGCTCAAAAATGGTAATTACCATTACCTATTCACCCAACATTCATCTTATTAGTACATAATAATTTTCTTTCTCTATTCCATGATTATTTACTCTTATTTCAAAGCTGATTTAATGACAGAAAAGATTGGGCAGCTTGAATAACAGTGTTTCAGACCATACAAAACGATTCACACAATTCAATGCCTTTAATTGTCTAGTAATATAGACACTAGATCTATTTGGGTCAATCGAAAGTAACTTGAGGCATCATAAAGGTAGAAATGGATCTCTGTTTCCTTTTCACAGTTTAAGACTTTGCAAAAAACAATCAACGTCTGCATTTAAGTAATTTCTCAAATTATTATTTAAAGTCCGCCAAATTCTACAATAAAACATTACTGTCTACAAGGATAGAAGGGTGTATCTCCCATGCAAATATAGCTGCTTGTACAATCAAAGGTTTAAAACATGTTAATTTAATTTCAAAGAATCAGACAAATCATTCTAGATACTACACAGAACATGGTGTAAACCCATTAGTTGTAAAATAAAAACGTTCAAAATTATAAACTAGTAAAAGCTCGTGACTGGGCATCATTCTCCACTATTGCCTACTTACTATTAAAAAACGAAATCTAAGAAGAACGAACAAGTGTTGGGAATTATGGCAAAGCATCTAACCTTGAAAAATAGCACTAACAAATGCATCAAAATATTAAAAAATATCTCGTCACCATTGCACGCAATTAGGGGAAGCAAAAATATATCACCTCTGATATAAGAATTCTTCGAAATGCGTTGGCAATTGCAGGATCAATACCAATCATATCAAACTCCATCTCACTATCAGTAAGCCGCTTCACTTCAACTTTGAAGTTTTTACGGAAGCTATCAAACTGCTGACTATTATCAACTCCCAAAATCGCATAAGCACCAGAATAATGTATAGTATCCGTCTACAAACACCAACATAGGAAAATGTAAATTAGAAAACAAACCCTTTATAAGATACATAGCAAGTGCGAAATATGAAAACATAACTTCAACACTTTCAGACCCTAATTGAGAAGATAGAAACTTTATCAAAACATTAATGAGTGCTAAATTTTTTTAAAAAAATGTAGCATAAAAAGTGTAAAATTAAAAACTTGAAAGAGGTCAAGAGCATATGAGAGTTTACATGTATAGGAGCATCGCTGTTACAGATAACACGCGTTTTGAAAAGTTCAAGGTGTGGAGGCATCTTCGACGGAACATCTTCTAAGCTTAGTATAAAATCAAGTCCTGATTCATTATCACTCTGTTCCGCCATTGATTCATCTTCCTCCGACATCTTTGTTGTGCTTCTTTCTCTTCTTCCTTCTTAGCTTTCCAGTGGAGCAGCAGAGCGGTTATGTGAATTGCGAACTGAGATATTTAGGGTTTAGGGTTTACCGGGGACAAACCGCTGCGTTTTATATTTTTCGAAAGGAAATAATATTCTATTTATTGAAGTTTTTTCTTCTTACCCCTCATTATTATTAAGTGGAATTCTATTATTTTTAACTAATATTTTATTTTAATTATTTATTTCTAATTTAATTTTTTATATATATTTTTTAAGAACCAACTGTTATTTTTACATGTTTTTTTATAGGACTGTATAATAATTATTTATTTATTTATTTATTAAGAATTGTTTTCTCTCTTTTTTCTATTAATGTAATATTATATATATTTAAAAATATGTACACAAATATAATAATGGATGTGTTTACACTAATTTATAGTTTATAATAAAGAAGATTAAATTTTTTTTTTCACAAAAAGAAAAATAAATTACCAGAAAATATCGTTCCAAAAAACTTTTTTTAGAATAATCATTCTAAAAAATTCATTATAAAAGGTACATAGAGTTGAAAAAGTTTCTTTCAAAAATTATGTTTTAAAAAGCTAATTCCAAAATGATATTATGTGTCATTACATTAAAATTCTTAAATAATAACATATTTTGTTGACAAAAAATATATTTTGGACCAATTTTTTAATTAGGTTAATTTAAAAACGATTTTCTTTAATATTCAAAATCTTTATAATTAATATTAATGATAAATTTAAAAACTGTTTTTATTATCAATTTAAAAATCAATTATAACTTTTTCATTAATAATAAAAATTATTTTAATTACTAATATCTAATAACTTTTAGTTATCAATAATTAATTTATAACTTTTAGTTACAATAAATTTTAGTAAATAAAATAGCTTTTATTATAAATAAAAAGTTATTAATTTTTAAAAAATAAACATCTAAATTGATTAGTATAATAATTAATTATTTATTTTTAGTTGTTAAAATTAAATTGACATTATTTACAAATTTCATAGTAGTTTGTGAAAATCTTACCTTTAATATTCTATACTAGAAATTTTAAAGAGCCTCTTCCGAACGAAGTATAAAACAGTCACTTTAAAATTATGCGTGTGTAGTTATAAATTATGGAGCTGCAGAAAGAAAATCTCTTTATTGATATCATGAATGAGATCAAGCTCCGCCTTTGAACCTCAAGATTTGAGTTTCTGAACGTCGATTAACGTGTTGTTGTTTTATTTAAATTATATTTGACAAAGAAAATAACTAAAAACTTAAATAAAAATAAAAATGTAATTAGTAGTAGAAATTTATTAAATTAGCATGTTGCATCATTGTTTTATATAATAGTCCTTTAAATTATTGGATAAATATATTCATGTTATGTTTTATACAGATATTAATAATTGTATTTATTAAAAAAATATTTAATATATTTGAATTTAGTCTAATTAATTTCGAACTCTTGAAATGTTTTTTCATATATTAATTATTTTAAAGTAAATGACAATATATAATAGTTTAGTCTCTTAAAATATTTCACTAATAAATTACTTCATGAAACCAATATCACTCCTATAAAAGTTGAAAAGCGAGACATAGAAAATAATTTGAATTTTTTCTTTTTCTATAGTTTTGCGTCTTAGGGTTTATCTTTGTTGACTGATTTCCTCTGAGTGAACTTTTTACCTCACAAATTCTGTTCCCTGTTTCATTTTTTTACATTTTATTCTGGAATTTTGTTTTATACAAATGATTTGGTATGATTTACTTCCTTCCCTCTTTTTGTAATTTTCGTGTTGCATTGTTTGTAAGTATCTTTGAATGTATTTATTTCAAAACTAAATAAGAGTATATTTAATATTCGTCTCAAATTTATTCACAAATATTTGCAAATACATATTTATTTTTCCATTATTATATGAGAGACCTTAAAGAATAAGTCAACTCGAGTTATTGTTTTATTTGGTGTAAGTGTAAACATGTACTAAAATAGATATTTGATTGTTATATGATATTGATTGATTATGATAATAAAAATTACATTTGATGATTTATTTTATATATATATATATATATATATATATATATATATATATATATTATATTCAGTTCTTCACATATGACAAAAATATCTTAAATATATTTTGCTACTTATCTACTACCTTACACTGAACATTACAAAAATAATTATTTTTAGCGGGATTATATTTAGCATTTCTAGAGTTTTAACCTTCACTTATGATTTTACTCGGGATTTGAAATTTTCCCAAAGAGCAAGCGTGGCTAACGGATTACTGGGGATTTTAAGCAACCCCTCGAAGTAGCGCAACTTACAGGGGGTTTCGAAAGTCCTCGTTAATGCTTGGGATTCCGAAAATCTCCATTAATGCTTGGGGTTCCGAAAACTCCCATTAATGCCTGGAGTTCTGAAAACTCCCAAATAATGCATGAGGTTCTGAAAACCCCAGTAATGCATGGGATTCTGAAAAACTCCAGTAACACATGGGGTTCCGAAAACCCCTGGTAATGCTTGGGGTTCCAAAAACCCCCGTTAATGTCTGAGGTTTCAGAAACCCCCGTTAATTCCTCGAAAACCCTTGTTAATACCAAAAAGTTAGTGCTAGTGCTCATAATGCTAAAGTTGTACTTTCCTAATAATTTATTTGTTTAGTTAATTATTTGAGTACGAAAAGTACTTTATTCTATGGAATTTCCTATTTATTGCTTAACATTTTGGTACCAATCAATAGAAATAAGCAAAAACTTCAAGGTCACTTTAAAATAAGCAATCAATACAAATATTCATTCAAATAGTACCAATAGTGGACTAGTAGTCATAATGCTCTTAATATAATAAGTGTTGGAGAGATAACATTTGAATGATAGTGACATAATAAACAGTGCACTATCTACCTACAATAAACCAAAATGTAAAAGGAAATTAGAGTTGTTCCCCATTAGCATAATTAACCAAAAGTATCCTAAAAGCATATTTGTTGACAAATTACAAAAGTAAACAAAAAATATCATCTAATGCGGTGTTGGATGTTGATCTTTTGTTTCTTCATTAGGAACACTTTCTTGATCAGATACCTAACATATCAAAAATAACATATCAAAAATAATAAAAATTATAAAATTAAACAAAATTGAAGACCATATTCTTAAATCTACAGTATCATCATGTCCATTCCAAAGAGTTTATGCATGTTTTTGATTTAAAATTTAAAATTAATTTTAAGTAAATTAACTTATTATTATTTGGATAGATTTAATAATTTCACGTCATTTAAGACTATATATATATATATATAATATTACACCAAAATTATAAATTTCAAAACAAAAAATACTTTTATATAAGGGTTAAGTATGTTTTTAGTCCTTGAACTTTGATCCAAAATTGGAATTCGTCCCTGGTCAAAACTTTGATAAATTTTGATCTCTAAACTTTAAAAATGAATAAATATAGTCCTTTTAACCCAATTTGATTAACTTTTTTTAGGTTTCGAATACATTTATCAGTAAATATTGAGCCGAGAATGTGTCAAACAGCGTAAACAACTCTAATATTTACATAGAAATGCGTTCGAAACCTTAAAAAAAGATAACAAAGTTGGATTAAAAGGACTATATTCATTCATTTTTAAAGTTTAGGGACCGAAATTTATCAAAGTTTCGATCAGAGACGAATTTCAATTTTGGACCAAAGTTCAGGGACTAAAAATATACTTAACCCTTAATATAATAATACACTTTAGTAATAATATTTTAACATACTTAATGTTGGAGAAATGATATTTAACTAAAATAAAATACTAATTTTTTTAATGAAATAATAAATTATTTTATAACTTCAAAATATTGGTAGTAAAGTTTATTGACATTGGTTATATTTCAATACTAGTTTTTGTATCCGTGCAACGCACGGGGTTTTTTTATATTTTATATATTTGTAATGATAAGGAACAATATGAGTGCTATGCAATAATCTATATATGAAAATATGATGTCTTAAAAAAATTGTCAAGTGTAGAAATAGAAAACATAAGATAAATGAATTAAGAACATAATAAAAGAAAACATACTATTGTTGCTTTGAGAAGCATTGTTGTTGTATTTCATTTTGTCTTTGGTTGTCTATTTCTTTATCTGTAACAACAAACGCAAAAAAGATTACTGATAGAAATGTTAAGCTATGCTGAAAATATTATTTCTTTAAAAGACAATGATTTTCCTCCATTAGAGAACAAAACATGCAATACTTTGAAAGATAACAATTGAAGAAGAAGCAAAAAGATAAATAAGTTCATGTATGTTTTTACAAACTAATAAGTTAAATTCGAAATCAAAAATAATAAATTACATACCTATAATCTCTTATTTGTCAAAGAGTTTCAAAAATTTCTTTGTACACAACGTTTTTCGTTGTGTTCGTGACATTAAAATCTTCATCCAGTATAAGTATTTTCAATCCTCTTTCGATTTTTACTCTAGAAAGAGCAACATATAGCTGGCAGTTGAGAAATCTTGACATTGCAATCATGATTTTTTTTTTAGAAGTGGACTCGATGATGAAAGAAAGCTTTAAAAACCTACACCGTGATCAAGAATCATAATTATTATTCATTAGTGGATTATTTTAATGTTGTAATCTGAATCAGTTTAATAATGAAAATGTGTGGGTGATAAAGGAGCAGTTTAAATACGTACAACAATGCTTTAATCATCATTATTGATTGACACATTTCAAATTGATTGACACGTTTAATGTGTTGGAATATACAACGTTTTGTAAGACGAAGAGGTTTTAAGTGATTCGTGACAATGATAAATAGTGATTTCTAATGCATTACAATTTTTCATATTTATATAAAATTATTAAAATATTAAATATTTAAATTTCACATTAAATGATTTTGGAATGTGAATGTTATTAAACATAATATTTAATGTTTACGTTAAATTATTATTTTTAAAAAAAATAATAAGTAATATTTAATGCTTACATTTAAATTTTGAATTTAGATGGAATGATAATTAATTTTGATTAATTCCAAATATAGTTAAAATTTATTTAGATTACAAATGTGCTATAATTCTAATTTTCATTTTTTTATCAAAGAACTTCATAATTAAAATAATTACATTGAGATAACTATATAACATCAAAAGAAAAAAACACAATAACTTTATATATATATATATATATATATATATATATAATGTTTAAATTACAAAATATACATTCATATATATAATAACTGCATAAAATATGAAAGTTCAGTTTTATCAATTTGTCAGACTTATCTGCATAGAAAGATCTTAAATCATTTCACCCTTTGCTAATCAATGGAGTGTGAATATTCATGTTGTAGGTAATAGTGTGAACATTACTTTCGTAATCAACAATGGTCCACTATGAACCAATGTTTTTCCCATATCGTATTATGAACAGTCGATCGACGTGTCCAAAAGCCTTCACAGATTAGCAAGTTCAAAATAAAAAAATAAAAAGTAAAGATAACAAATAAATGTCAAGGAATAAAAAAATAAACCTGGTCTTTTAGAAACATAGTAAGGAATCCGCCAATAAGTTTTGCAGAAAGTATAGATTGTGGGGTGGAGATGGATGCCACTGAACGATAATAGATTGGTGATGAAGAAAATTTGTAAGAGAAGAAAATAGGTATCAGAAGAAAACAAAGATTTGTCACTCGATAGTTGGTAATTAAGAATTGCAAACATTGGGAATATATATAAAGAGAATAAGAGAAGTCATACATGTTCCAACAGTCCGTACTTACTGGATAGACTGCTTCATAATTAATGCAATTGCTTGGAAAAAAAATTAAAAAATAAGTACGAATTCTAAAAAAAACTCGTTAAAATTAAAATTTAAAATAAAGCAAAATATTAATTAAAATATGATAACTCATAAAATAAAAATTAAATTTTAAGAAGATAATAAGAAAAAAAATAGGATAATTAGATAAAATAAATATTTAAACAAAAAAATAAATGAGCATCAACACTAAGATAAATTAGATAAAAGAAAAGAAAATAAACAAAGAAGATAATTTTTTTGCTTGTGTAAAATTATGAAGATGAAGTGTTAGATTGAGAAAGCTGAAAAAAGACGAAACTTGGATAAAAATATAAGAAGATTAAAAGTTTGCTTGACAAAGATTTTAAAAAAAATAAAACTGGGTAATAATAGAAGAAGATGAAATGTTTACTTGACAAACCATAAAATATCGGGAATCTGTGTAAAAATATGAAGTTTACATACCACTAAGATTATGTAACGAAAATAAGATAAAGTTTTTTGCTCTTTAAGATTGATGCATGTGTTTGACCACTTGATTTGAAGCCTATAAGAAGATAGCATCAACGAAATCTGGGTAAAAATATAAGATAAACTGTTAGATCAAGAAAGGTGAAAAAAAAGCAAACTTGGGTAAAAATATATGAAGAAGATTAACGGTTTGCTTGAGAAAGCTTGAAAAAAAAAATCTAGGTAATAATAGAAGAAGAAGATGAACTATTTACTTGACAAAAAGTGTGGTACAAATATAAGAAGAAGATGATGAAGATGAATTGTTTCCTTCAGAAAGCTGGAAAAAAAAAGAGATCTGGGTAAAAAAATGAAATTTGGACGTTACCCATCTTCTACTGAGCTCATTCATCTGAAACAAATTCCAAAACATAACTAAAACAAAAACAAAAATTACAAAAGAAACAAAAATACAAAGAGATCTGAAGAAGAAGATTATCTGGAGCCATGGTGTTGTTTCAAAAAAATCATAATCTGGGTAAAAAGATGAACTCTTCATTTCAAGCCTGTAAACAAAAAAAATTGCATCAACAAAAAGTGGGTACAAATATAAGAAGATGAAGATGAAGATGAATTGTTTCCTTCAGAAAGCCGAAAAAAAAACATATCTGGATGAAAAAAAACAAAATGTGGATGTTACCCAACTTCTACTAAGCTCATTCACCTGAAACAAATTCTAACACAGAACTAAAACAAAAAAAAATATTACAAAAGAAGCAAAAATACAAAGAGATCTGAAGATGAAGATTATCTGGAGCCATGGTGTTGTTTTAAAAAAAATCAAAATCTGGGTAAAAATATTAACTCTTCATTTCAAGCCTGTAAACAAAAAAAATAGCATCAACAAAAAGTAAGTATAAATATAAGAAGAAGAAGATGAAGATGAACTGTTTCCTTCAGAAAGTTGAAAAAAAAAAAAATCTGAATAAAAAAAAAAAAAAAGATCTGGATAAAAAAAAAAAGAAATGTGGACGTTACCCAATTTCTACTAAGCTCATTCATCTGAAAAAAAAAATTCTAAAACAGAACTAAAACAAAAAAATATTATAAAAGAAGCAAAAATATAAAGAGATCTGAAGATGAAGATTATCTGGAGCCATGGTGTTGTCTGAAAAAAATCAAAATCTGGGTAAAAAGATGAACTCTTCATTTCAAGCTTGTAAACAAAAAAAAAAATATCATCAACAGAAAGTGGGTACAAATATAAGAAGAAGAAGATGATGAACTGTTTCCTTCAAAAAGCTGAAAAAAAAACATATCTGGATAAAAAAAAAGGAAATGTGGACGTTACCCAACTTCTACTATGCTCTTCATCTGAAAAAAAATTCCAAAACAGAACTAAAACAAAAAAAATATTACAAAAGAAGAAAAAATACAAAGAGATATGAAGATGAAGATTATCTGGAGCCATGGTGTTGTCTGAAAAAAATCAAAATCTGGGTAAAAAGATGAACTCTTCATTTCAAGCCTGTAAACAAAAATAAATACCATCAACAGAAAGTGGGTACAAATATAAGAAGAAGAAGATGAAGATGAACTCTTTCTTTCAGAAACTCAAAAAAAAAAATCAGATCTGGATAAAAAAAAAGAAATGTGGATGTTACCCAACTTCTACTGAGCTCATTCATCTGAAAAAAATTCCAAAACAAAACTAAAACAAAAAAATATTACAAAAAAAGCAAAAATACAAAGAGATCTGAAGATGAACATTAGGTGGAGTCCATGCTGTTTCGATGGACTGAGAAAGAGCGGAAAAAATCAGAAGAAAGTCGTGCAACAGAGAATGAGAAAGTGAGAATGAGAAGAAGATGAAGCGAGAATGAGAAACGAAACGTCAAAAAGAGAGAGAAGAGGTTTAAGAGAGAGAATTGAATTTGAAATTTGAAAGTGGAGAGAGAGGAAAAAGAAGCGGTGGGATACGTGGAAAGAGATAATTGATTTTGTTTTTGAATTTCTTTTACAAAGTGCCAAAAATCATGAGAGCGTGACACGTAAGCGTTTTTACTTTTTGTAGATAAAAATTTTTGAATTGAAGTGTGTGAAATATAGTATATAATTGAAGAAGTTGCTATTTGTTAGTTTCCATTTATATATAAATATAGATACGGCGTGAAAGCTTGAGCCCACGAAAGATACCTTGTACGACATTAGGTTTACTTTTTATCTTTATCAATTGAATTTATATAAAATTATTATTATTATTATTATTTCCGATTCTATGCCCTAGTTTATGCTTTTATTTTCTTCTCTCTTTTTCTCTGCCTCTTTGTAATTAAATCTCTTGGTCAACCCAACTTCACTTGCATCTCAAATAACACATCAAGGTAACCATTCTTCACTTTCATTTCTTCCTCTTCTTTATACTTTTCATCTTAACTTGCGCTTCTACTGTTGACTATTTTTAATTGTGTGAACATTTTTTTTCTATGGTGAATTCAAATATTAATTCTTCTCTCAAATAACTAAAGGATAAATTTTTGGTATACTAATATGTTGCTTTTGCTTTTATCTTTTTTTTAAAATCGAATCGATTGTTTGTTTTATTTAACTTGATCGAATCTTTTGGCTTTCTCAATGACACACTTATTTTCATTTACTAACTTTTTTGATTTAGAAAAAAAGGAAAAATTTGTATTTCTTTTTGTTAGAAATGAACTTTAAAGCTTAACTCTACTCCACAAAATCGGCTTGTAAGATAAGATTTGCACTTCACTTATATATTATAAAATTGTCTTATGTCTACTCGATTTGGGACTTCTAACACTTTTGTTACTTTTTTGGTTAAATATAAAATTGAGACTCTGTTCGAAACTAGCAAATTCAATTATATGTGTAATTATTGAATATATTTTATCATCATCTTGTTTTGTTTTCGTTTATTACCACTAGTTTATGTATCTTTATTATAGTTTGTAATTTTTTGAATAGTACAATATATCCAAATATTCCTTATATTTCAAACACGAAATAAAAGCATCCTGCACAACTTCCTTCGTGGGGTAGACAATGACGATGCGCTAATTGATGAGGTTGACCGAGAGATGATGGAAGACCATGTAGAGACCAATACTGCTCAAACATGTGAAGATGATTATCAGATGGTTGTAATTTTAGGGATGAATTAGCAGAACATATGTGGCAAAATTACAATAATTGGTAGTTTCATGTACTTAATTTTGTTGACTGACTTTGTTTTATTTAATGACAAAAATTTTGACTTCATTATCAAATTTTTTTAATTTCATATCATTAGTATTTTTTTTACTTAGGTGAGAACATGAACAAGGAAAAGAGTGTTGGTATCAATTCCGGCTCCAGGTCAATGGAATTTATAAAATGGACTGAAGACATAGATGAAAAGCTCTTAAATGCGATGATCGAAGAAGCCCGATTGGGGAACATGGTCGACAGTAGCTGGACAACCCAAGCATACAACAATATCGTGACTAATCTTAACCAATTGGGGTTTGTCTCAGTGACCAAAAATAATGTAAAGAATGGGCAAAAACTGCTCAAGAAAAAATGGCGTGAGGTTCATGATTTGTTCAGTTCATTATCCAGGTAGTTTGAAGCTAAAGAGGAAGTTTGGGAAGACTTGATCAAGGTAATTAAATACTTACTTTGATTGTTTTCAATTATATACACAAATTATTTTAACATATCCTGGAATTTATCAATGCAGGCGAAACCATCTACGGCTAAATGGAGGGTCACTAACATTAGACACTATGATCTAATAGAGGAACTTTGGGCAGCCGGCAACAGGTGGTGGAGTCCGCATGGCAAGACAAGCACGACGCAAAAGGCAACAATCTCGTTTGGAGGTTGATCTCAATGATGAGAATGAGTACATACCTGATGCACCTAGCTTTAAAGGTGTTGATTACCACCTTCCACCTTCACCCCCTCATACGGATGAGTATAGTCCCGGCCCGACTCAATCACTACCATCAGTCCCCTCTGGAGGGACGTCAACATCACGTGGGTCGAAGCGCAAAGCCCCCATGGTGAATGTATTGGACTCACAATTTGACAAGCTTACTACAAGGCTTGATGGATTCATGGATGTAATGGGGTCTGGGAATTCTCATTTTGAGAAAATTTCCATGATGGTGGAAAGACAAGTCATAGCATTTGAAAAGCGCAATGATATTCTGATAGAGCAAGTGGGGATGATGTGTTGCAATGGAACATTCCAATACACCGAGAGTGATATCTGGGAAATGCTTACCGGGATGAATATACCAAAGCCTAAAGTTATGGAGCAGTGCTATGATTTCCTATGCACCAACCCTGTGGCAACCAAAAGGTTAATGGGAATGCCCAGCAATCTGCGATGGAATAAGTTATGGAACACGATGATGGGCAGTAATTGATATCCATGTTTGATCCAAAGACTATGTCAATTTGGACTCTATTATCATCTTTTTATGTTATCATTTTGCAATGACTTTGGACTATGTTATCATATTATTATGTTTTCATTTACCTTGTTAGAGTTTGGCATATGTTATCATGTTTTGATTGTGTCAAAGACTTCTTCATTATGGAGTATGTTATGTTGTTTCATGTTATGATGAACTATTTCACTTATGAAGTATGTTATGGTGTAATTTGTTATGATTAAGTACTTTATGTTTGGTGTGTGGTTTCATTTGTTTTCTTATGTATGACTATGTTTTTCTTTCTTATTTATGATTTCAAGACATTATTTAATGGTGTCATCATCATCAAAAAGAAGATCTAAAAGTCGAAAAGACAAAGAATCGGCAACAGACATGGAACCTCCACCACCAAAAAGACATACAGTGGTTGATGTCGTAGATCAACGACATTTCTTTAGCGATCTTTATCAAATGGAACACTATGCACATGAATTTTACATAAGAAGAATTGTTAAGCCCAAAATAATGAATTATGATTCCTTTACTACACCTGGTCTTTATTTCCATCATCACCTGGTATTTCAAGGCCTCGTGGACTTTGTAGCTATGGACCGACCATTTTATCTGGATCTCATCAAATTTTTACTATTCAAACTTGAGGATCTCAGCCAATGGATACCTACAAAGTGACGTTAATAAGAAGAGAATTAAACTTAAACTAGATGACTGGTACAACATTGCCCATTTGAAGTATGAAGGTCGAAAGATAAGCTTTACAGATATACCAGAAGACATCCATTTCGATCGAGACATGGCATTGGCTTCCATGTTGAGACCGAACATGCAGGGTGAACGTGCCAAGACTGTCGGTTCTATTAACATAAATGACAGACTACTACATTATGTGGTAGTGCATATTTTGACACCACGTATGACTAATTTTGCTAAATTGTTGCAGGAAGACATTTTAATGATGTGGTTGCTTAAAAATAACATATCCATTAATTGGCCTCATCATATAATGCAGCACATGCTTAAGTGTAAGGTCAGTGATACTCCTCTTCCGTATGGTGTGTTGATCACCCAAATTATGCAATACAGTGGAGTAGATTTTTCTCCGGATGCAAATACAACCATCAGGAAGAGACAACATTTTTTGACACGTTCTTTGAAGAGATTGAATATTGTTAATGTCGATGGTGTATAGCAGCATGATCGTGCAAATAATGATGATGAAGGGCAAGCACAACCACAAAATCCTATGCATGACCACCTAGTTCTCGAAACCAACCACTCTGATGGTGATTTTGAAGAACCTCCCTTCCACTCAAATTCTGAAATCATCCATCAAATGTGGGATAATTTATCAAACTTGACTCTTGATATGAACCGACACATGGTAGAAGTGAATTTCGATGTCAACTTAATTCTTCACAAATTATATGATTAAGATTATTTAGTCGCATAATTGTATCGTAAGATTCTTCTCATTTGAATTTCAATAAATTTATTTGTATTTGATTATGTTAAACTTTTTAAACCGACTTAATTGTCACTTATAAAAATTATTGCTCTTCAAATCACATGGATTGTACAATGGTGGTGTTCCATACAAATTTTTTAATTTCAAATAAAACGATATTCACAATTGCTTGGTAAAATTTATTTCAAAACTATGAAAATAAATAATTTATCTTATTAATTTTTGTAAATTATTTATTTAAAGTGTAGCATTAAACAAAAAATTTAAAAATTGATTAAACTCATACAAATACAAATTTATACTACTTATTACATAAGGGCAAAATGGTAAACTCTCTTTTAAATATATTAAAACATTTTTTTAATCTACCATATCAATCAAATCACTCACTAACTCTCATAAACTTTACTATTAAGTTCACTCATAATCACCTCCAAATCCCTTACAAAAAACACACCTTTCACTTTCAAATTCACTCAAACTCATCATCTCCCTCTCCCACAAATCCATCTTAGGAAGTGAACAAAGCCTTAGGAATTGGGTCAAAACGATGTCTGATGAAAGTAAATAAGTCTTGGGCTATCAACTTTGGATCTTTCTTTTTTTTTATCATCTTTTAGCATAAATTGCGTTAATCAATTAATTTTCATTTTACAAACTCTATTTCACTTATTCTTACTTTTTGCATTATTATTATTATTTTATTTTGTAAAAATCATTTTATTTTTTCGAAAGAAAGAAATTGGGTGTTGACAATTTAACACAAACAATCTCATATAAGAAAAAAAAAACAACAATAATTTGCAAATGCTAAAATCATTTTAGCTTTGCTCTAATAGAACCCTCACATCAAACAAATCACATAGTATATCATATTTTTTCATGCAAAACATTGAAATATAAGCAATTGCATGTACTGCACCTCACACAACCACAGGCGGACCTTCTTATAGACATAGGGGAGCCTTCCCCCAATTTTTTTTATTATTTTTGTATATATATTTTAAAAATTTTATATATATATATATATTATTTATATTAAATTTTTAAATTTTTTCTTAAAATCTCATACATAGTCTTTTAACTTTTTCTTTTTTTTAAAAATAAAAATGCAACATGGTAAAATTAAGTAGTTAAGTAATATTTTGGACTGGTCAATTTTTTTTGTTGAATAATTTTATTTTGTACCTTTTTTTTAAACAATATGTTTTCCTTTTACATGTGATAAATTTGTCTATTGTGTACTACTAGGCGGTGATAAAATTATTTTTTCCAAAATAGGCGAGATGAGACAAGTTTATATTAACCAAATTATGATAAAGAGTAAAAGATTTATTTTATTTTTCAACAAAAATGTTTGTGATGAAGATGAAAAAAATACATTTATATTAATTAAACATGAGAAATTCCATGAGAATCCAAGAATTAAAGATAATGAAAAACGATTATCTAACATTCTTAAAGTTATATATAATGAATTTAAAAAAATCTAATTTGACACCCTGAATATTTTGTTCAACTTCCGGCACTACACACAACCATAAATAAAGGTAAATATAATGATTCGTGTATGGTTGTCCTACCACTAACAAAAATAGTCTTAAAATACAATTAAATAATAATACACTATGCATCAAAGGATATATAGTAACATACCAAGCATCACAAACTCACGTGAAAACAGAATTAAAAATACTACAACCACAATACCAATTCATTCCACACAAGCAGGGAACATGAAAAAAAAAACTATCACAAAAACTATGGTATTGGTCCACTAAGCTAAAAGTGCACTACAAATCAAATCATTTTACAAATTGAAGGGCATCTCTAATTATTCTAATCTCTTCTACTGAAAGAACTACACAAGCGAAATGGCTTGACCTGTACTATAACAAATTGTTTCAGATTCATAATCACAAAGATTGTCCAGTACTAAATCCAAGTTGGGCGTAAGAAATTGAGAAAAACGAGTGTAAATTTTATTTCTTAAAAAGCAAATCGATCACAGAGATACGAAGATTGTACTATACTAAATCAATCAAGTTGGGCGTTGGCAGATCGTTATTAAGAAATTAAAAAAAGAGGATGTAAAAGGCTTTTTTAATTCGTAAGATACAAATCGATCATGGGGCGAATATTGTACGATGCTACAAGAATTGATAAAGCTAATCGAAATAGATAAATTATACTGTTACGATTGCCTCTTCCAAGTCTCGATCTTGACCCGTCAACTTACTAATCATGCTAAGTATTTATTTAATCATTGTAGATTTGTAGTTATTTAATTAAAACACAATAAATTTATCAGCTTGAATTATTATTTTTATCATATAAAAGATTATGTCACTGTTTCTATCCCTGTTTCTATCTGCACTATAATCAAAAGAGTAAAATAAGATATAATTATGACTTCATTATCTACCACATTATGAGTAAAATAAAACTTCAGTTATATCACCATAATCTCCTCCTTAATTAATTAGGTACACATAAATTTCATGAGTAAACTTCAAAAGAGGATACAAAAATGAGTAATTATTATTATAAAAAGGCACATAAGAAAAATGGGGAAAGCGACTAAAAAAAGAAAAGAAGTGATGGTGCATGGATATCTCTATCCTCTAAAGGGGATTATTAAAAACAGGAAAGAGGGGGAAGGTTATGAGGGAAAGAGTTTACGTGAAAATATGTCCACCAGTCGGATAAATTCATCTTGACGAGAATTTTTGTAGTTTGTATGTTCCTGACGAGCATTATTTAGTTGTTGAATAACCTCGCCTAGATCACGTTCTATATGCTTAGTTTATGTTTCTAATTCCCGTACACGTTGAGTAACTACTCTATCTCAATTAAGAGTTGAATTAACACAACACTACGTCCTACGTCCTACCTCCTACCTCCTACCTCCTACGTAAATCAATCACGGACTCTTAGTTACAAGAATCAACAAACACTTCACAATTGGAAATATTTAAAAAGTTTGAACCTAAGAACAAGCACTACCCAATTTTCTTAAGGTGAAACCTAAACCCAATATTCACCTTACACCAAAAAGTGATCAAATTCAAGTATTCCACCCATCTAAGGCAAAAGAACTATCCCCTAAAATATATGAATGATCCTAACCATAAAACAAAAGGAACATGCTACACCATGCAGATGCAACCCAAATCAAACATTTTACAAATTAAAGTGCATCTCTAATTATTCTAATCTCTTCTGCTGCAAGAACTAGCACGATAAAAATGGCTTGACCTGTATTATAAAACATTGTTTCGAATTCATAATCACAATCTTACCTATATACTAGAGGTTGTACTATGCAAATCCAGGTTGGGCATTATTAAGAAATTAAAAAACGAGAATGCAAACTCATAAAATACAAATCGATCACGGAGAGATACTGCACAATGCTACAAGAATGGGTGAATCTAATCGTAATAGGATAAATTACCGTAATAAAATTCGCTGCAATTGTCTCCTCGAAACCTGATCTTGCCCGTCGACTTTGCTCTCACACTAGAGTTTCGGAATCTCCTCTTTAGAGTTTATAAACCAAACCCTAGGTTAAAAATTTCCCTACCTATTCCCACCAGAAGTGATTAAATGACATTGATATTCTTCACTAAAATGGGCCCCACTTAATGGATTAAGCCCAAAAGTATATGGTCCGTTTAAATTTTTAGTGGATTCAGCATTGTTTTCCAAATAATTATTTATAGGATTGGTGTGGGTGAATCTAATAGTAATAGGATAAATTACCTAATGAAATTCGCTGCCATTGCCTCCTCGAAATCTTGGGTCATTGCCTCCTCGAAATCTCGAGATTGACCCGTCGTGGGTGGGTTGTGAGTGTGAGAGAAGTGCGGTGGGTTAATGTGTTTGATCGAAAAGAAATAAAATAAAACTAATAACAGATAAATAGATAAATAAAATATAAAAATATATGTGAAAATAGTATAACACCCACATTATTTTATGATCTAATTTTACCAAATTTTTTAATCAAATCTCTTAAACTATTTTCTTTCTTTTTATATTTTTTGATAAACAAGATTGTAACGTAAATGTTGATAGAACAATCTGTATGCAAATTTTTTTTATAATTTATTATTCTTTTTAATTAAATTTTTATTTTGATAGACATTTTTTACGTTAAGATATTTAATTACTTCTCTCTGCATGTGTATCTGACGATTTAAAAGTATCATAAAGTTGTTTTATACTCTTTGCTTAATAAAACAATAATAGAAACATATTCTTGTGGAAAATATTTTACATTAATTTTTAAAACGATATTAATGTAAAATTCATCCTCATAATAATTTAATGTTTTTGAAACAATAATTTCAAGGCATTAATATGCTTTTAATGTCAAAATTTTATAATAATAATATTAAACACATTAGTCAAACATGAAAATCAAAACATCCTCCTTTTTATTTAGAAATATTTATATTATAATATGAGTTGAAAGGTTCATATTTAAATAATACTAAATAAATGATGAAGATGAAATTAAAAATAACTCCTCAAATTAAGTTTTTACTGGATTTCACCTCACGGATTTAACTTTTTTTTTTCTTTTACTTGCTGAATTTCCAAATTTGATATAATTTTTATTTCGTTTATTAAAGGCTTAAATACATTTTTTGTCCTCATTTTCGTAGTATTTGTTGTGGATGGTCCTCATTTGGATAGAATGTTTAAAATGGTCCTCATTTTTACCGAATGTGTAAAATGATCATCATTTTCATAATTCGTGTTTTATTTGATCTTTTTCTTTTTCTGTAACGCCTTTTAAATCATTAACCATTAACGGAGAGTATTGTACATGTGGACAACAACATCGAACCTATTATCACTCATCGCCCTAAAGTAAATTAAACAGATAAAAAAAAAGTATTATTAAGCCTACTTTAACGCAATGGGGGAGCACTGCTACAATCAATTACATGCAGAACCATGGAGAACATCACAACAATCGAAAGACAAACAAATCCCAAAATAGAATTACGAAAACCTTAACCCACGAGCAAATACAACTCAGAAAACCCTACACCCACTTACCTCGTTGATGATGATTAACTGGAAAATTGAATAAGCAACTGCAATCCAATCCAATGATGGAATGACAAGTATGAGTTGTTTTCTCTGCAAATTCGAGCTCAAGAAAGATGAAAATGAAAAAATTTCCCCAAGTGCAAAATTTCCCCTAAATTGTAAAATTAACGTTGATTAGCCATGTGTACAGTACACGTAACACACCCTAATACAAACCGTACAATGCTCCGTTAATGATTTAAACGGCGTTACAAAAAATGACCAAATAAAACACAAATTGCGAAAATGAGAACCATTTTAAACATTCGGTCAAAATGAAGACCATTTTAAACATTCGGTAAAAATAAGAACCAAACATTCTGTCAAAATGAGGGTCATCCACAACAAACACTACGAAAATGAGGACCAAAAAGGTATTTAAGCCTTTATTAAATTTTCAAATTTGAAAAAATCCTTACCTGAACATTAAAATTTGAGAGAATCTTTAATCAAATTTTAAAATTTAGTAGATGTTTAAACCGGATTTTAAAATTTATTGTTCTTCTGAAGTAAATTTCAAAATCCGATATTTTTTATAAACTACATTTCATATATTAGAAAAAAAATAACCGGATACTTTTGTTATTATCCTACCACTAATCGTATTACGTATTTATTTAATTCGGTAGATTTGTAGTTATTCAATAACATAATATGGTATCAGTTTAATATAATTCTTTTATGTGAAGTTTTTCATAGACATTAAATGTTTATAAATAATTTTACCCTTTAAAGCCAGACTATTAATTTTAAACCTGATAATAAATATTATAATTTACTTTCAGCCCCAAAATATCTACACAGTAATTTGAATATAGGAGAAACTCTTAACTAATGTTTATAGTGTGATCTCACATAAAAGTAGTAGAGCATAAATTTTGGCTTTAAATTTATTGGTTCCTTTCAATTAAAGAAAAAGGGACCTAATTTGACTTTTAACCTCTGCTCAGATTAAAAATTCTTAATCATACTGTTTCTTTTTATAAATTGGTTGCCAAAGCAAAGCAAAAGTAATTGGTTCAAAAGTTATATCACCAAAATCTCTTCCTTAATGAAATAGGTACACATAAATTTTATGAGTAAACTTCAAAAGAGGATATAAAATGAGTAATTATTATTATAAAAAGGCACATAAGAAAAATGGGGAAAACGACTAAAAAAAGAAAAGAAGTGATGGTGCATGGATATCTCTATCCTCCAAAGAATTATTAAAAAGTAAGAGGAAGAAGATTATGAAGGAAAGAGTTTACGTGAAACTATGTTCACGTGTCGGATCAATTCATCCCGACGAGAATTTTTGAAGTTTATATGCTCCTGACGAGTATTGTTTAGTTGTTGAATAACCTCGCCTAGATCACGTTGTATCTGTTTATGTTTATTTTCTGTTTCTAATTCTCGTACACGTTGACGTAACTGCTCTATCTCAATTAAGAGTTGACCAACATCTATGGGGAGCGAAGGAAGTGGGTGAGGTTGAGGTTGGCCGCCTGACATGATCAAAACTTAATAAAACATAAAAAAACAAAATAATTAAAACAAAAATTAATTAAATAAAAACATAAGAATACATTAACACTGCATCATACTCCTAAGTGAATCAATCACGAACTCTTAGTTACAAGAATCAACAAACACTTCGCAATTGGAAATATTTAAAAAGTTTTAACCCATGAACAAGCACTACCCAATTTTCTTAAGGTGAAACCCAAACCCAATATTCACCTTACACCAAAAAGTGATCAAATTCAAGTATTCCACCCATCTAAGGCAAAAGAACTATCCCCTAAAATATATGAATGATCCTAATCATAAAACAAAAGGAACATGCTACACCATGCAGATGCAACCCAAATCAAACATTTTACAAATTAAAGTGCATCTCTAATTATTCTAATCTCTTCTGCTGCAAGAACTACAAGATAAAAATGGCTTGACCTGTACTATAAAAAATTATTTCAGATTCATAATCACAATCTTACCTATATACTAGAGGTTGTACTATGCTAAATCCAGGTTGGGCATTATTAAGAAATTAAAAAACGAGAATGCAAACTCATAAAATGCAAATCGATCACAGAGAGATACACAATGCTAAAAGAATTGGTGAATCTAATCGTAATAGGATAAATTACCCTAATGAAAATCGCTGTGATTGTCTTCTCGAAACCTCGATCTTGGCCTGTCGATTTTGCTCTCGCACTAGAGTTTCAGAATCTCCTCTTTAGGATTTATAAACCAAACCCTAGGTTAAAAATTTCCCTACCTATTCCCGCCAAAAGTGATTAAATGACATTCATATTCTTCACTAAAATGGGCCCACTTAATGGATTAAGCCCAAAAGTACATGGTCGTTTAACTGTTTAGTGGAGTATATGGCACGTTTAACCGTTGTCAGTGGATTCTACATTATTTACGTCTATAATAATACAAAAAAGATGATTATTTATTTTCTATCTATATTTTATATTTTTACTTATATTTTTAATTATTATTTTAAAAATTAATTAGTTTATAAATAGCTTATAATTATTTTAATATTCTTTTTTTAATTATTATTTTTTAAAAAAATTATCTTTAACAGTTATTTTAAAATTCTCTTCTGTATATATATTTTATATTTCTAACTAATATTTAATAATTATTTTAAAAATTAATTATTTATATATATATATATATATATATATATATATATATATATATATATATAT
>Ga0209589_1002666_pt1 | contig 31101 bp, 11 predicted proteins | sample CowpeawhiteBW_FD_187525 | JGI IMG/M metagenome (GOLD analysis project Ga0209589, IMG submission 187525) | Root nodule microbial communities of legume samples collected from California USA - Cow pea white BW (SPAdes) (version 2) | ecosystem: Host-associated > Plants > Roots > Nodule | place: USA...
TTGCAAATTGTAATGTGGATGAAGGTAAAGACACGATTTGGTATCTGGGAGATTAAAGTTTTTTTAATTCCAGCTAATTGTTTGGCTCCTTACTCATAGTTTATTGATTAGCTTTTCTTCAAAAATAAGAATTTCCTACTCTTGTGCAGAAGAGCCTTCTCTTTTTCTCCTATAAAACATTAATTCTTGAAAAAAAAAAACTCATAACTTCAATTACTTACTCATTATTGTGTAAAACTTTTATAGACGATCCACCCTCAAAGGTAGCAGTCATGCAGATATGTACTGACAGTAGTCATTGTCATGTTCTACATCTAATTCATTCTGGAATCCCTCCAAATTTACAGCTCTTGCAGATATGTCATTGTTATAAACTGGATTTCTTGTTTTTTTTCTTTTGTCTACGTCAACTAATCAATTATGTAAGTTTTAATACAAAGTTTGGTGTGCGCAAGGTTGGAGTTGGGATTGATAGTGATGCCACGAAGGTTTTTAGAGATTATAAAATATCTGTCAAAGGTGTGACAGATCTTTCTTTCCATGCCAAACAGAAGCTTGGTGGTGATCGCAATTGGGGTCTTTCATCTTTGACCGAAAAACTTTTATCGAAACAGGTATGCTTCGAATCCAATTGTCTTAAATTAAAATGTTATTTATATTTTTTTTGCCAGTTTTAATCACTAACTAGTAGTACAGAAAATAAATCTTTTCTTTCATTCAAGAAAACAATAATAAAAAATTTAGCACGTGCGTTACTACACTCTATGCAGTTTTTCCATCCTAATAGGATTTAGCTGTACTGGTGTGAGAACATATCGAAAATAGAAAATACCAAAGTAAATGCCATAAATAATAAACTGTTTTTTTTCTTATTTATTTTGTGGTCACTAGCTTATTGTATTCCTACACTCACAAAAATAGAGATAAATTGTTTGTATTTTTCTATGATGGCTCGATCATTACCCCTTTTTAATTACTTTTTCATTTTTTTTTTGTAAATTTTTTCTTCTATGTTCATGGAGAGGGGGATGTGAATGGGTCAGTGAGATGTTTCACCCGCCTTACCAAATAAAAAGGTGAAGAGAACTATCTGTGTAGGATATTTACGAAGCTTGTTATTTTTACAGCTGAAAAAGCCCAAGAAAATAACACTGGGAAATTGGGAGACTCCTGTTTTGTCAAAGGAGCAACTAGAGTACGCTGCAACCGATGCTTTTGCTTCTTGGTATCTTTATCAGGTACATGCTATTCTTGAATAAACTTTTACAGAATTTCTTATTTGAGAAAAAAGTAAAACAAGTTAAATTTCTCTCGTAATATGAAATCAACTTATATACCTCTGTTTTTTAAAAGCATAGAATATATTAACGGGAATAATTTGATTTAAAGTTTAACTTATTTTACCTCTTAATTTCTTTTCATATTGAACTAAATAGTAAATACCACCCCCAATAGCTAATTGTTAGCCTTATTTTGATTTGAAATTCAAATTATTAACGTTCTTTGTCTTATCTTCCATTTTATTGATACTTGATTTTAGGAATTGGTTTATTCTTTTGCAGGCAATTAAAGATCTGCCGGACGCCCAAGTCACGGACAAAAGTCGCAAAGTTGATGGTTGTGTTACTAAATTTCGGCCATGGTGGCGCCGCCGTGGCAGAAATCGATTTTAGCTATATAGACTATATCTACTGATAAGTGGCCGATGGCATTCAAAAGATTTTAGAATCAACTCAAGATTCTAATAATTGATAGCACTGGCTGTTATTTCCTGTTATCCGATATTGTTAACACTGGATGATGGTCTACTGCAGGACTGACTACATCTTCGTTGTGTGTATTAAATTTAGCTTATATTAAATATTAACTAACAAGTGATAATTACTTATCTGCACGAAATATTTGTTGTATTGCAATATTTTATTTTCCTTCTCGGATAGCCATTGGAAGGTGTACCCTTTAGCAGTTAAAATAAAAAATAGACAGGATATGATGAGAAAAGAAAAGAAAAGATGCAGGGTATGTCAGCTGTGTAGAAATGTGGTGTTTATTAAGGATGTCAAAGGGGCTTAAGCTACCAAATGTTGGCTGGATTGGAGTTTTTAATCCATCTTGGCTGTTTGTCAAATTGAAATGTATATAATGTATTTCAGAACTGGGTTTTCCAGAATAGTGTTTCAGAAAGAGCTTTTCGAAACATATAACATGATTTTGGGAAAGAACTTTTTTAAGCGAATTTATTTTTTCTTCCTCTACAATCTACAACAGCAATGATAATGAAATTTGAGTCTTTTTTCTGTCATTATGGGGGTGTAGGCAGTAATTTGGTGCGGATGAAGGAAGCAATGATTAAAACTAGAAGAACTAATTTTATTGAATAAGGTTTTGATTTAAAAAGTTAAAAAAATGGGCCAAACATGACCAGAAAAAAACTTCAAAATAAAACTGGTTTTTATAATGAGTAAAATGAAAGTTATTGAGGTGTATCAATACTTCTTAAACTTATGATACAAAGTCACATATGATATTAATTATTCTACTTGTTAAACTCAAAAGACCAGTCTATCCTATAACTAAACAATCGCTACCAGAATAGAATATTACTAGAAAATATAAATAATTAGATTGAGACTTATGTCGACTTAGGTTTTTTTTTGTTTTTTATTTGATCCAGAAGATGATGACTTTGTTCAAATGATTGTTTGGCTCCTTACTCCTCATAGTTTATTGATTAGCTTTTCTCCAAATGATTTGTTCATCTACTGATAGAGAGGAATTTCTAAGAAAATTTTGAACAACTTAAATTACTGACTCATATTATCGTATAAAACTTTCATAGGTGTTCCACCCGGAAAGGTAGCAGTGATGCAGTTATGTGGTGACAATAGTCATTGTCATGTTCTTTATCTAATTCGTTCTGGAATCCCTCGAAATTTAGAGCTTTTGCTTGAAGATCCCTCAGTTCTGAAGGTCGCTATTTCTGTTAAGCTGGATTTTTGTTCATGTTTTTTGTTTTGTGTACGTTAACTAATCAATTATTGTAAGTATTAATACAAAGTTCGATGGTGACGCTATGAAGGTTTTAAAGATTATAAAATATCTGTGAAAGGTGTGATGGATCTTTCTTTCCATCTTTGACTCGAAAACTTTTATCGAAACAGGTATGTTTCGAATCCAATTTTCTTAAATTAATATCATTACATGTCTAATTACAAAGAGTATTTGTATTTTTTTTGCTACAAACAGTTTGAATTACTATAAGCAGTTAATTGCACGATAAAATGTTGAATATTGATAAAATGTTTCGCATTTAACAGAAGCTAAGAAAGGTTTATCCTTGATAAAGTGTTAACTAACTTTGAAGGTGATGGCATGGCCCCAACCCAAGTGTCCCCATTGGTGACTCAATGTGAACCTCATGCATTCCATTCAGCACCTCCCTTCTTTTCTATAACACGTGCCCTCGCTTTCAGATTACCAGGGGCCTTTAATAATTATAACAATAATCAAGGATGTGTTTGGCAGAAGGAGAAATTTTATTTCATTTTTTTCTTTCATAAACTAATGGCAAAATGGTATTGAGCGTGACGTTTTTGTGAATAAATAATTAAGAAAAAGTATGTGGTGAAAGAGATTAATTAGATTACATAGGCAGAATTTGAATATTATAATAAATAAAGGTCTGATTGATAAAAAAGGTTGAGGTTGAGGGTGAGCTGCCGACAGTGGAAAGATATGGTGTGATTGATGAGTGAAGTATAATTAACAAACACACAAAACGACAGCGCATTCATTCATCGTTGCTGATGCCGTTTTGATGTATAAAAACAATCATCAGCAACACAAGATCCATTTTACACTCATCAATTAATTTACTAATGGTCGTGCCGTTCAATTCAACTGATAAACCTGTTCTTTTTTCTCCCGTGTTCTGTTGCATGTTGCATTGCATTGCTGGTGAAAGATGATTCAAGTTTTACATAAAACTAGTTTTTGTGACTTCATATAAAGTTGCACTCCTCATTTAACTATAAAATATTTACATTTTCTGATCTTTAAAAAAAGTTGTATCATTTCAAACGTAAAAGAAGTCCTTATCTTTAAATTTTTTAGCATATCCCATGACCTTTATCTCTGGTTGCGTGTTTTGTGGGTAACTATTATTTTCTCTATTATTCTACCATATATTTTTTAGTGAGATATATGTTTTAAGCCTTACTTTCTACTTGTTTTGTTTACATTTTGTTTGAACAAATCTCATGTGCCATTGTTGTAACTAAATCTAACAATAAGTAAGTAATCACGTAACATAAACCTCTTTTTTCCTCTCAGTTAAACAATGAAACAGTGTAATGTTTTTTTTTTTTTAAATGAAGATGTGTGTCGGTAAATGAAGTGTTATGATGTTTTTGGAAGAGGTACGCAATTAATACGTACATAAGTATTGGTATTGGCATGTGACAGGGAGAATATATAGATATAGGTGTCAAAGAATAAAGAAGAGAAATGCTCCATTTTATGACTTAGGAACCTTCTTCTGCATTTCCTTTCCTTTCTTTCTGCTGTGTTGGGTCCATCAAATTAAGACCCCACACTCTTTCATCATCTTCTTCTACTTTCCGCGTTAACCACTTCATCTCCTAACACATTTCATTTTTTTTTTAACAAGACATGAAACCTGATTTTTTGTGAATACGAAGAAAATGTTACAATTTTTTTATAAATTTGAATAATGTTAACAGCATTGAATTCACAGTTAGATTAGGGTATTATAGTTTTGTCGTACATATTCTAAGATTGGGTTTCTTGGAGAATGACTCACTCCACCGTCATTCATGCATAATACGTGTACTTCCAAATTTTGTGCTGCTTGCTTTTTTCATAACGTTTTCATATTTGTATTTTTGACTTTCTCCATATCTATGCTGTATTTTTTTCTCCCTCAAAACAAGTGTAGAGTACTAAGTATACATTTTTCCTTTAAATTTTATAAGTACAATAAATTCCTTTACATCTTGCTCAATAATTGACAAAATTGTTCGATCTTTCTCGTGGAGTTTGTTGGGATCTGAAAAAAGTTGCCTCCATAATTATTACTATGATACAAATTTGAGAGAGAAATATTCACAATATTGGCCAAACACAAAAACATAAACCATGTCCCAACCCAAACATCTTATCAAGCAAGTATTTTCAGTGTAATTATCATAAGGGTTAATGATTTTATCGCATGCCATATTCTAGCTATGATTTTGTTTTACGATCTTTCTATACAATAAATAAGCTGTTTTCGTATTCTATTCATTAACAAACACCTGTGTGTGTCGTAAAAAAAGGTTAAAATAATCCTTAAATGAACACTTTCAAATTTTCTGACTACTTATTTAAAGTATGTTCGGTTACGTATTTATTCTGTCTTCTCAATCTGATCTGATATGTTTCTTTCACCATGTCAAAGTTGTGTTTATGGGGCTATATCAAAATTCAATTGACAAAACGTAAGTTTAAAAAAATAATTAAACAGTATATATCCTTGAAATTATAATGTTGTTTAATTTTGTAATGTTATCTTACACCTTTTTTAGTGTTAAATATATCATGCTTCATGGTTAATTATTTTTCTAATGAAATCTCTAACTTAGAATTTTAAAATTGTAAGATAGAAAGTTCGAGTTTTCTTCATTGTTCTTTTATAGTTAATCTTATATATAATTAATAATAAAATAAAATTACATTTAATTAGATTTGCTTGAAGAGATGAAGTAAAAGTAATCCATGCAAGTGACACGGATAGAAAACCCAAGTTACAAGAGTTTATTTTAGTTAAAACTTATTTCGATAAAAAGTTAGGTAACATAATAACAAAAATAAAGTGGACTTTCTCAGTCAATATTAATAGCTATCTAAAGTCAAAATGGCTTTGTTTCTTGATAATGTCAGGATTATACATGGAATTTAAAGAAAAAATATTATATAAAATCATAAAATTTGAATTGGTGCAATTAAGATATTGTATGGAGAATGTTAAAGTAAATAGGAGGTTACACCAACACAAAAAATAATCGTCTTCATCAAACACTTGGATGGAGGCTTAAGTTAACAATGACAAGAGTAAGAAAACACACGATGCACACACATTTCAAGTCCAATCTGTCAAACTAAACGTTGGGCCGGAGGTAGTTGTCATGTGTCAAAACCACGTAATTTGTCCAGCAGCTATGAATTATCACATCTCTAGTTCAAAATAATCTTTTTTAACAAATTAGATTTATAACTGTTCCCTTTGTTTATTAGTCTTGTTCATGGGATTCCATGTGTATTAAACACACTGGGGCCCACCAGAAAAGCTACTAGAACCGGTTTATGAAATACCTCGGTTGCTCTGTACCAATTATTATCGCTGAACTTTTTTTCTGACATAATTATTTGATTGTGGGTAAACTTGAAAAAGCAGAAAAAAAGTGTTGCAAATTACAGAGGAAGAAGAAAGAGTGTTGTTGGTATTAAATGTGAAAGGCAGTACAAAAATGAATGAAAAAATAGTTTTAACAGCAAAAAAACATGTTTGTTTAATGCAAGTGGTGCTCCATAGGCAATTAATTAGACATGGTCCTGGTGCATGGAATCAGAATCCTTTTGCGCCTAATGGATGGAAGAATCGAAGAACCCAATATTTTTTACTTACACAGCCGACCAAGGCCCTTCTCTTCCTTAATTTACATCAAATTCCGAGTCAGATTAAGGGAGAAATTTATTATCGTCAACTTTTTCTTTAATTACACCATTTAACGCCATGTCTGAAACTAAGAAAAGGGTTAAATGAGTGAGTTTTCATTAATAGAGTATTAAATAGTAAGTGTATAAGGACAAATAAATATGAATACGAAAGCGGTAGTGGTCTAACAGTGTCGGTGCCTAATTAATGTGGGCTCAATAATGTTGAGAGAGTGTGGTGTTAAAGAAGAGAAATGGGTGTTTAGAAGATGATAAGATTTAAAATGAGCATGGTAAATGGCCTAACCTCTATGGATTGGTGAAAAAAGAGGAGAAGAAGAGTTGACATGTTAGCACGTGGAGAGCACATGGTGGGGGGTATTTGCTCATCCATCACTGACAAATGTGAAGAGGGCTACGTAGGAGAATAGAATAGTTTTCAAGAGACTATGTGTGTGTGATAGTAAGTAAGAAGAAAGGAAGTGGTGCTATCCAACCAACACCAACCTGTATTTTTTTCTCTCTCTCTCTCTCTCGGATCCTTTATATCAACCCTTTTTCGTTACCTTGAAGCTTCAGGGCTCACCTCGCATCAGCTCTCAGTCAGACACAAACACAAACACATAAGCAGCATTCGGAGTTACCTCTTTCTTTCTCTCTTATCTTATCAATGGATCGAATGGTTTCTCCGCCGGACACCAGCAAGAGCATAAAGCTGGAGAGATACAACAGCTACATAAGGAGAGTGAACAGCACCAAGCTGCTAAACGCCTCTTCCAAGCTCCTCTTCCGCGCCACCCTTCTCGTCGCCCTGATCCTCGTATTCCTCTTCACCTTCAACTACCCCCCCCTCGCCGACACCACCCACCGCCATCTCCACGCCCACTCCCACTTCCTCTCCTCCGCATTCGGCGCCTGGGAGAAGCAGGTGCGCCACTCCTCCACCCCGCGCCGCCCCAACGGCCTCACCGTCCTCGTCACCGGGGCTGCGGGCTTCGTCGGCAGCCACTGCTCCCTCGCCCTCAAAAGACGGGGGGACGGGGTGCTGGGTCTGGACAACTTCAACTCCTACTACGACCCCTCGCTGAAGCGCGCCCGCCAAGCAATGCTGGCCAAGCACCAGGTGTTCATCGTGGAAGGGGACCTCAACGACACGCCCTTGCTCCGGAAGCTCTTCGACGTCGTCGCCTTCACCCACGTCCTCCACCTCGCCGCCCAGGCCGGCGTCCGCTACGCCATGCAGAACCCCCAGTCCTACATCACCGCCAACATTGCAGGCTTCGTCAACCTTCTCGAAGTTGCCAAATCCGCCAACCCCCAACCCTCCATCGTCTGGGCTTCCTCCAGCTCCGTCTACGGCCTCAACACCCAGAATCCCTTCTCGGAGCTCCACCGGACCGACCAACCCGCCAGCCTCTACGCCGCCACCAAGAAAGCCGGGGAGGAAATCGCCCACACCTACAACCACATTTACGGCCTCTCCCTCACCGGCCTCCGCTTCTTCACGGTGTACGGCCCCTGGGGGAGACCCGACATGGCCTACTTTTTCTTCACCAAAGACATCCTCCAGGGGAAGACCATCGACGTGTACGAGACCCAGGACGGGAAGCAGGTGGCGCGTGACTTCACCTACATCGACGACATCGTGAAGGGGTGCCTGGGGGCTCTGGACACCGCCGAGAAGAGCACCGGGAGCGGTGGGAAGAAACGTGGGCCGGCCCAGTTGAGGATTTACAATCTGGGCAACACCTCACCGGTCCCGGTGGGGAACCTGGTCTCCATTCTGGAAGGGTTGCTGAACACGAAAGCGAAAAAGCACGTGATCAAGATGCCCTCGAACGGCGACGTCCCCTACACACACGCCAATGTGAGCCTGGCCTTCCGCGATTTCTCTTACAAACCCACCACCGACCTCCCCACCGGCCTCCGCAAGTTCGTGAAATGGTACGTCGGTTATTACGGACCCCAACTCAGGCCCAAAAGGGAATCTCGTCTTGACAACTGATGCCTTCGCCACGTCATCATCATCATCTCCATCTTCATCTTCATCTTCATCTTCCTTAATTATTGCTGTCATTCTTTTTTGTTAATTATTTTCCGTGGACCCAAATGTTGCTGTGGCAACTATACATATATAAATATCTGATGGTATAGATGAAGGACATAAATGTGAAGGAAAGGAACACAATAGCAAGTGTCTCACTGTATGTATGTATTGTGTAGATCTGTATCCAAACCTAAACCAAAGAGAATCAGGCTTGTAATAATGGCTGGTGGGCTCTGCCACAAAGGTTGCAGATCTCTCCCCTTCTTTATCAATATATTTTCATTTCACACCTTTCATTCAATTACCTCTTTCTTCTTTTCTTTTTATTCAACTGCTTTTTCTTCTTTCTGCATACATCTTATTCAAATTCAACACTAACATGCTTCCTTGTCCAAGTAGTTAAACATCTCTTCTTCTGATTTAAATTTTAGTTAAGAAGTAACTGTGACTGTGTCACATTATTGTAGTTTGTTTCTGGTTATAACCAAGTATTTCGTAAAAAACAACAACATTTCTTAATATAAGTACCATTGTCATTCTCAAGTTGTAAAGTTTTAAAGTTCTTTATTCCCAGGTCCCAATCCAAAGAGGCATTGTGGGCACCATGGACATTTCACTTCTTTCTTTATTTCTCCATGACAATACGAATACAATTTTGGAATTTACTGTTTATGAACAAATACCGTAATTTAGGTGCAACTTTCATAAGAGAACGCGTTTAGTTGTGTTACAAGTTAAAGACTTGCGGCTTCAAAAAAAAGCATAATTATTGCAAGCTCTGAAGGCCTTTTGGTCGTCGTTGGCCACTAAGTCAAGATTTTGAGAATCCAATTAAATAATTACGATTCCCTCTGCCCTTTAATTCTATGTTTGCTACTTATTTACTACTACTCATTATTTTCATCTACATTAATGCTATTATAGTAAACTGTTTAGGGCTTATGAGAGTGAAGTTGGTGTAGCTTTAACCCTAAACCTAAAAAACCCAAAAGTGAACAATTCACATGTAGAAATTTCCTTCATTAGCTAGTTGCAGCACACTAAAAACTTGTGTGTGTGTGTGAGTGTGTCACAAGCTTCTTGTCTTGTAGAGCTGTAAATTGGATGGTGTATGCATTCACTTCACACGGCGATTGCCTCTTGAGAAATGGAACAATGATATGTATGCAATGTTTGACCAAATGGAAAAAGAAAAGATTTTTGGGTGGAAATGGGATAATTTGAATGGTAGACGAGGCCAATACGCGTAGACTGCAACCTGGTTTAATATTCTTCCTCTGTTACTGCCATTGCCAACTCATTTCTCACGTGTCATCATTTCATCCCTTGTAATGCTAACTTAACTGATTAATCCCTGCATTCTTCCATTGTTAGATTGAACATCACATACCTAATAATTCAGCTAAAGTGGAGTTGGTGAGCTTCAAGTTAGGGAAGGATCAACCGAGAAAGATAGTCCAACCAATGAAGGAGTCAAGAATTTGTGTCTCTTTGTATTAGATCTGATCTAGTTCACAACAACCCATGTCTTCAAATTGTGTTCAGTTAAATATAATATGATATACATTTAGAAAGCTTGGAACTTTTTTTCCGAATAAATCAAAAGAGTTAGGGATTACACATTGTGTCTTTGGTACTGTATCTAACAAAGTTGACCACCGGAGTCTTCAAAATCTCATTAAACTAGTAATGTTTTTTATTTGTTTAAAGTGTGAAATTTGTACACCGACAGTCCATGCCTGGTACATCATTAAAATAAATCTGTATCAAAATTTGGGATTAAGGATTTCTCATGATCCACCATGGTGATAGTTAAAATTGATTTTATTGAAGGGAAAAACATGATTTTGTTATTTTTATTTAATTCTGAAATTAAAAGGAAAAGGGTGGCATGGATCCTACCAGAAGGTAGAAGTAGAGGGACAGAGAAATGGTCGTCTATGCAGTTAATGTCAATGGAATGTTTCCTCTTTCTGTTATTTTAATGTGTAAGTATAAGGGGACCAATTAACAGAAAAGTCAGGAATAGTTTACCTTCATAAAATATAAGTTTGAAAATTTGCTAAGATACCGAACTTGGTTGCATAATGCATGCATGATATATGTACACTATTATATTTTTTATGAATATAATCACTGCATAAAACAAAACTCGCGAATTTGGTTTTGATTAGATTTAAAAGAATAACTGTTACTACAAAAACAACTCCCTTCTTATTTTTAAATTATAAATTAAAAAAAATGCTGTATTGTGAAATCATTTGCTACTGTCACACAGCCTAAGACAAAAGCTGTGTGCACTGGGAAGGGATGAAGAGTGTGTGTTGAATTGCAGAGTTTAAGCAAACAGAGAAAAAAAAAAATAGTGTTGGGTTTGTATGGTTGTGATGTGATGTTGATACAAGAGGACAAATTTTTCAATTGAGAGGGAGAAAGACACTCCACCATCAATGTTGTGCAAGTGCTATTTCAGTGAAAAAATTGACGTGATCCATATCTTTCGTTAACGCATAACACAACAATAACAATAGGGACATAAGCACATGCCCCCCACCTTAGGGTCACCGACACTCACCGGACATTCCATCCACGAAAATTATTTTATTACCATATTTAAAAAGATCTTCGTAGAAACTTTGTTCAACTTCGTACAAATTGTGAACTAAAAACTCATTAAAAATTACTTTCAGTTTTTTGAATGAATTTTCTAATAATTTTTGTTCAAGGGAGTTATATTAACATTTTCTTGGAAAATGGGTGTTAATAAATCAATTAGGGTTGAAGAAATTATTTCTTCAATAAGCTTTGGTAAGAATGGGTGTTAATAAATCAATTAGAGTTGGAAAAATAATTTCTTCAATAAACTTTGGTAATTAATGGGCATTTGTCTTCAAAACGTAGAAAACTAAGTCACCATGTCACAAAACATCATAGTAAAATCATAAGAAAATGTTTGCTAATATACTATTATTTGCGTTTCAGTGTTCACAGATAAAAACTAAAATTTTAATATTATTCAAAGCATACCTATTCTCTCTACTTCTATTTCCTCATATTCCAGTATCCATCCCCAACATAAAATTGATAAACTCAGTTATACAAGTAAAACATGCCATACATACATACATATAAATAAATTTATGTTGAAAATATCCCTATTTCACATACTTGTTTTCGTCGTTCTATCCTTATTAATATTATAAGTATTACCATTATCCTTCCACAACCAATCAAATCTACAATACTCATACTTCCAATTTTATTTCATATTATACAAAATAACCACTCACTCCATGTCATTTAGGTTTTTAGCAGTAGATACTACCTTACCAAGAGTCTAATGTTAATCCCATGTACACCAAATTCTCAAAATGCACAAGAACACATCCATTATATTTCCACTAGTTAAAATAATAATTCTGTTCTATTAACTTACAAGAACACCATTTTATTATATGAACAGTGATTAAGAAAAGAAAAACATCTATTGATACATCCATGTTCGCCACACAAATAATAATGATAGTGTTTGGACAGTAACGATCCTGAAGATTTTAATGCCCTTGAGTGGGCTCGGTGATTTTTAAGGCCCAAATAAATCAACCCATAATTGAAAACTAATGAGAAATCCAACCCCTTGATTGATCGAAACAGACATCACATAAAGGTAACATAAAGGTAGTTAGAATAACGAAACTAATAAGAAATGTTACCGAAGAAAACACGGCATTCCACTGATTATACTAGCTAAATCGAAGTTCTTGGCATAAACATTAAATCTCAAAACTAAGCACGATCCCCAGAAAAAAAAAATTGGATCACCAACCGCCACCGCCACCGCCACCACCATAACCACCTCCACCTCCACCGCCGTTACGAGAAGCATAACCACCACCGCCATAACCACCACCGCCGCCAGATCGAGGTCCAGAAGGTTTATCATTTGCGTAAGATACCCTGATGCTTCGCCCATTTAGATCCTAAAGAACCACCATAGCAAGTCAGTCAACTAGCAATGACTATGACAACAAAGTTAAATATAAACAGAAAAGCATTCTTACCTGCCCGTCCATTGCAGACAGTGCCGAACTTGCAGACTCATCACTGGAGAAGTTGACAAATCCAAATCCCCTCGATCTACCAGTGTCTCTATCAGTTATAACCCTTGCTGTGAAACAGACAGCAAGTGTAAGTAAGCCAGAACCAAAAGTAGGGACCAGGCTCACATTTTTCAGTGCTGGCAAACTCGACTTTTCTAATGTTTTATTCCAATTTCGCAAATAACCAAACCAGTAAACCAGTAAATTTTCTCTTAAAAACCGTCACCACAATATGGCATTCTGCAACATACTCCAAAAATCTAATGGTGCATCAATTGTCAATAAAAGATAGAAAAAATGGCAAAAGGCCGAAACTCTGCTTCTGCCATATGGCGTCTTAGTGGAAGTTGGACCACAATGGAGTCAGGATAACAGATTGGAGAGGACTTCATCCATACCATTGTGCTATACCGGCTGCTACTAAGAACTATGCATGTTATAATGAAACCGACTAAAACTAGATAACATATAGTAAACCCACGCTAACAGGTGACTCTGTTACTAAAATGGAACCACCAGATAACAACAACGAAAGAAGCCGAACTCACCCTCAACCACGTCTCCAAAACTAGCAAATGCGTCCCTAAGAGACTGGTCATCAACTCCGTACGAAAGGCCTGAATTATCAAAAGACCAAACCAATAGAAACATACAAAAATTAGCATCAACTACGTAGTTTGTATTCATCACAATCTTTGCAACAGATGTCAATACCTCCAATGAAAAGCTTGCTTGAAGACATGCAGCGAATATAATTAAGCATGGATGCAACAGGTGCTTGTGTGCTGCCAGCAGCACCCTGCCTCAAGACATTTCCAACCCTATTACAGAAGGCCATTATGATTGTTGCCTGAGTTCCTGAAACCAAAAATAAGACCAGTAAGGTGACGATCGCTAGTATAAAAATACATGATCATGGTAATCACAACACAACAACCGATTAACAGAACTCTAAAATGTTATATAGACCTCACTTTTCAAAATCCAACACAACTTTTGTGGTCTCGTTTAAGGCATTATAATCTCCATATGCCAAACGCAGAAAACTCAAACGCAAAGAAATCAGAAACCTTAAAAAAAGAACATAGTGATGACAGAGCATCTATTCTTCTCAGTGACCAAGTAACATGATAGTTGCTAAAAGCATCAACCTAAAATTCAAATAAGCATACTGGCACCTGAACGGCAGTGGGAAATCCGAAAAACGAATGAAAAACCCGTGAACCCACCCAAAACTCCAAGGAAACGATCAACACGAATGAACAAAAATTAGGGAAATGAGAAAAGAACATAGAAGTGAGGGGGATAAATGCATAAAAATAATAGGGTTTAAGGTTAAAATAGACGAAGAATGAAGAAGAAAAATACCGAATGGAAGAGGGAAGAGCAATGCGGCTGGCTAGGGTTTAAGATGAAATATCAGAGTGGTGGCTATGAAAATATCTCCTTCTTTATAAACTGAGTGAAGGGTAGTACAGTCCAGAATCAATCCTCTGCATCTAACTCTACTTTTTAAAAACTACAACCGCTTCTATTACTCTACTTTCATTTCATTTCTTTTCTTTTTCTTCCTTCACTTTCATCGCCTTTACTTTGGGATCCAGCTTTTTATTTTTCTGAACCAGCACAGTACCAAATAATTTAGCCGTTAGCAAAAAAATGGCCAAATCTGTTGCCAGATTTTTATACTTAAAAACAAAAGAAAATTGTAGTTTTTTTTTTCTTTTTCAAATGATCTGTTTGTTAAATAATTAGTATCAGTAATAGAAATTGTATTTGTTAAATTAATATCAAATTTTGTTGTTTAATTTATTTTTCATAAAAAAGTGTTCTTATTAATATCGGTTAATATACAAATTTAATAAAGTACACGTATAAAGTAAAGTCAAGATTGTTTTCTATAATAAATAATTAAATTTACAAATTAATATCGAAAATAATTAAATAATTTATTGTTATTTTTTCTATTTATTACTAATTGACAATATGAACCATTTTAGTAGTTTTTTTTTCGAATTTTGGCATAAAATTTAATTTTTTATTTAATATTGAAAACACAAATGTTTATGAGATGAGAGAAAAAATTTGATGGGGGTGCAAAAGTAATTGTCATGAGCCGAACTACACAGAATTATGATCCAAATCTTAGCCTAGCCCAAAATCCAGTTGCACAAAAACCAACAACCACTTAGAGTTTGAACAATCACAACCAAATACTGAGGACATTGATAGTGAGTCTAATTCTACTACACTCATAGGAAGAATTATTAAACTTAGAAAGTTCTTATATTACATTTTAACCTAGTTTATAAGTAGGATCCTTTGTCATGATAGAAATCTTTTTGTGGTATTATAAAGGAGGTGTGTCACTCTTTAATGAAGCTACCCAGTGTAAATATTGTTTCTGTAAACAAAACTCTTTCAAAAATATCTTGAATTTATTTATTATCTTTTGTTAATTTATTTTCCTTTTGACATCAATATTTGTAAATTTATAAGTAGCTCATAGAATGTAAAATTCAAAATGTATTTTTTAAAATGCATTTCAGATTATGTATTATTTTTAGTGGTTATGTAGCATTTGATTGAATGTTCACGGTTTTAATTGGTGGGTTTGAATTTTAGTTCAAAATACACTTAAGTCAAACATATAAAAATATGTATGCGTTTGATTCGACTTGTACATAAAAATATCACTTAAACTTAATCAATATTTTGTTATGATTAAATGTTTTTTCCATAACTTTGTTACAAATTATTCTTATACATAAGTTTTGGTAGTGTTTATTATGATTATTTTGAGTCTCATGATATTTGAACCATGCTTGAGTATATCATTCAACAGTGTAATCACGTTACTATGAGATTGATCATATTTTATGTTTTGTTTTTTCTAGTGCTTATATAAGGTGGAAGAATTGTTCGAAAGTTTAGTGAACTTAATGTGATTTTTTTTCTCATTTTCTTAAATTAGGAAATACATCTTTATTTATTTATTTATATTTTACTGTTTTGATTTTTATGGTCTATTAGTAATAAAGCTTAAGTCACACTTTTAACTTTAATATTTAGTTGAATTTCTACGATCTTATTATAATAATTGAATGGGTGTAAAGATTTAAACAATGTACACAAATTAGTGGCGGCCCTAAAATTGTGTTATCATTATTGAATAGTATTTTCATGTTGTTAAGAATTCAAGTGTGAGTTTAAGTCTTACATTAGTAGAGTAGAGCACTATATTAGTATAAAGATCCATAAACTCATTATCTTAATATGTTGGATTGAGAGTAGTGTCAATGTTTGATGTGATTGAACTCAGATCTCATTAATATCAATGTCTAATATCGAAAGTCTTTCTAACAAAAATTCCATTTAATTTTATTATATAATATATTTCCTTTAATTTTAATATATATATATATATATATATATATATATATTTTTATCACTCGAAATTATTCCATAATAAATTTTGAATATATTATTTTATCTATCAAAATTATTTTCTAGATGAGCATGAACAAAATATTTGAATTAATCGATCATGTATCAAGACCAATAATTAATCTACTACTATGTCCTAATCTTTTAGAATTGAATGCTTAACTTAAAAATTCATTTTACAACAGACTTGCCAAAATCTTTAATAGATAAGGAAGAATCAAATAATTGATTTTGATTAGTCTGGACTGATTTATCAAGTCATGTTCTTCGTAGGAGCCATGCATCTGATCCGAGTGTGTGTGTGTGAATTTATTTGGCATTAGAAGGAACGAGTGATCCATGTGCGATACAAGTTTGTGTGGTGACACTGCTGCATAAGAGACAAAAAGGAAGAAAATAGGATGAGCCAGTGGTGTTCCACCATATCCTCCTTCTATTCCATTCGGATAATCTGCCATAAACATTCCACAAAAATTTCTTATCAACCTTTATTTTTCAAATAAATAAATAAACCAGAACCTCGATCAAAATAAATTAACAAAAGGACTGAGCAAAGGACTGAGGTGAGCCTCACTCTGTTACGCATTAATTGATTCATTAATTAATTCATAATTTATAACTAAACACACACACATTTGATGGAATCAGAGACGCGTGTTAATCTGGATTCACTGCTTGTGTAGGATGATTGCGGCTAATGTTTGATTTATGTATTTCGTGATCGATCGCCAGTATGAGAATGTTGCCTGTTTGCTCAGCCACCCCGAGTTATTCCACGTCTTCCCAGGTCAATTCCTACCCACTAATTTTCGTTCTTCTTACTTCACCATTCTTACGTACCCATCGATCAAAATTCTCAATTCAGCCATGGGAACCATGTTTTTATGAAATACTCTACTTTTATTTATCTGGGTGTTTCAGGAATAATTTGTCACTTCTGTTATCTCTGTGGTTTTAGTTTTTGTTTACTTGAAACACGTAACCTCGTTCTTGCAGATTCCCTTGTTTGGGGGATTGCTTCCCAATCGGAAAGATCCCGAAAGCAGACTTGTGGTTGAAGAAGGCGTGCATCTGGCTTCGCAAAATGGAGCTTATTCACTCAGAAATTCATTTGCAGTGCGTGCTGCTTCAAAGACGGTCTTGGATGGTCTTTCTTCTACAAGTGAACCGGGGCGATACCTTACAAGCACACGGGGTTATTCACCACTGATAACCGACGGACATCATTCACTGAGGCACATGGAAAGTTATCATTTATCCACTGTGCCAGAGGGATTAGTGGCCATTGCAGAAGAACAGTCCACTGAGGGATCTACTACATTAGTGACACCACCACAACCAGAAACACTATCAATTACTGATATAATACCAGAGAATTTTGCCCCAAGGCCTAGTTCAATTAATGTGGACAATGAATCATTAGCCAGTACAAAAGCAAGTGTTGGGGACTTTTTTGCTGGAATCAGTGACTCATTCAAGGCCTCAGTCAATCAGGGAGAAAATGCTTTACGAAGCTCACTAGATACAGTCACTTCTTTTGCAGATTCTGTTGGTAAAACTGCTACTAAATCTGTTGATAATGCTTTTGGTAAGGCATTTTCTGCTGTTGATCAAACAGGAGACATAGCAAACAATAAACTCACTAGCTTTTCAAGTGGGTTGAGTGGAATCACAAATAAAGCACCTGCTGTGGTTATTGATGTGTTGCGCCGCGCAATTGTGGTAGTAGAGAGTTCCCTGACAAGCGGGGCTTCGTATGTTGTCTACCTATATGGGTCAGCCAAGGATCTCCTTCCAGCAGAGATTAGGGACACAGTCAATGTATATGAAGTTAAAGCAACAGAAATCTTGAGGCCTGTTGGCTCTGCAACACAAAGGGTAATTTTACTGAATAACAGAAGATTCGATAAGATCCTTTACTCTCAACTTTACCTGATTCATAGTCTTCACTTTACTACAGAAGTTATTTGCTCTTACTGGTGGTTGAAATATTTTGAATCCAAGTTCTCAACATGCTGTTTCGTTTCACAAACATTTTAACTTTGATGAATGTTTCTAGTCTATTTATGCATTGAACAATTTATGCTCCATCCGTAGATATACACGGGTGTCTACTCATTGGAGAAGACTTTTGGCTTGGATCCAAATGACCCAATTATTCCATTTTTTGTTCTTGTAGGCTCTTCAGCCACATTATGGTATGTGAATTTTCCTTCCTCAAAAGTAAATTTTGTTGTTTACGTATTGGATAATAACATTTCCGTAAAGAAACGCTATCGGTAATAGATTTCATAGATATGCAGGGCCTTTTATTGGTTGTGGAAATATGGAGGGTATTCAGGAGATTTGTCCCCTAAATCAGCTTTGGAGCTTTTGTCTGAGGATGCAAAGGCTGCACTTATTGATGTCCGCTCTGAGGCAAGTTACGATTAACTTTTCTGGCTTTTATTCGTAGCAGGAAAAAAAGTTGTATAATTCATGAACCACCTTGCGTTTTGATGCCCATTCCAATTTTGGTCAACACTTCTTCCTAATTTGAACAATGGTTTCCTCATATTTTGAATGTTTTCCTTGAATTAGTTTGGCTAGCTATTTTGATTCCAAGTTTGACCGATGAAGTCACTGCTCCTTTTTTCCTCAGGAATTGCGAGAAAAAGATGGCATTCCTGATCTCCGACGAGCTGCTCGGTTTCGTTATGCAAGTGTAACTCCTCTTGAGGTTGGTTTAAAGCACAGTAATGTTTAAAAAATGTGATTGGAATTGTTGTGGTACACCTTATCTTTTTTAAAGGGAACAAATTCAGAATATTGGTCTCTTGTTAGATAGATTAGCAACTAATTTATAATCTTTCTACTGCTACATGACATTATGCAATTGTCAGGTTGATGGTTCCATACGCAAGTTGTTGAAGAGTGGTAGAGACCTTGAAGATTCCTTGATTGCTGTTATTATTCGAAATTTGAAGACTGTTAAGGTGTTTATCTTTGTATCTTGGAATAAGATCTATAGTTCTGAATAAAATTAGTAGAAAGTCCATGGGATAACCCTAGAAAAATATTCCTCTTTTGGATTTCTTCTACTTGACATTCTTTGCAAAATGGTATATTATACCCACCCTTCTATTTCTCTCTCTATTTAATGAGGTGAACGTATACTTTTCACACGTGATTAGAAGTCGGCATGAAAAATTATGTCTTCAAATCTTATTTTCTCTGGCCTATAGGACAGTTCCAAGGTTATAGTGTTGGATGCTGATGGTACTCGTTCTAAAGGCATTGCAAGATCCTTGAAGAAGATTGGGGTCAAGGCAAGTCTTTTATACCTGCTGAGATATTGCTGCAAAACTACTGATATGTTACATAAAATTCTTGGCTGAGTTTAACTTTGTACTGCGAGTTGTGGCATCTAGGTTGGGAATATCAGTTTACTCTGCTTCCTTATCTGACATAGAATCCTTCAATTTGGCATTTGTATTTAAAGGTTGGGGTTGAAGAGTTTTCTCATCATGGGGGAAAAAGTAAGATAATAGTAGAGAAAAATTCCAGCAAATGTACTCCTACTATTCCACATAACTTAAGTCTTTGTTTGTGTATGCTTGATTTCAACATTAGCGGTATCTTTATCGATAATATCAAATATAACATGATAGTTTTGGATGAAAATGGATTGAAATCATATTGTGAAGTTAAAATGTGATGATTTATGACCTAGTTCATGATACTCCAGTAGATGACACGAGGTTTTGATTGCTTGAAACTGTAAATGGAAAGAAAAATGAATTTGATTGAATTCAAGTTGCCCTGATTTGTATGTTCAAACTAATAGTTCGTCCTTCCTTGTCAACACAAATGTCAATTGTCAGAAATAATAGACAGAGACAGCTTTTGATTCAAGTATCTGTGCTTTAGTGTGGTGGTTTGTGTTGCCCAGGTTGACTAACAGATATATTCTGCACAGTCCATTTAAGCACCAACTTTGATATCAAACATACAGTGGAGTATCATAAAATTAACAACCTTTGTATGATATTACAGAATACGTTCTTGGTTCAAGGCGGCTTTCAGTCTTGGATGAAAGAAGGTCTCCGCATCAAAGAACTCAAACCTGAGACTGCACTTTCCATACTCAATGAGGTATTCACCAAACTACTATTATTTTATTACCGTAAGTAACCAAAAATAATGGGATGAAAACTCTACCGGATTAGGTGATGGTGCTGCTATTTAGGTGCTTGAGCTAGGAGTTTATGCTCCTTGTTGTAAATTAATATTTGCCTAAAGGCCTAAAATCACCGAAATGATTTCTAAAGCAAGCGATTGGTTAGCTACCTTTAGTTATTCATCTTCCAGTTCCATTGTCTTCTGAATGTTAATACAGAATGTGCAACAATCTATGATTTTGCACATCATTTTAGTAAACTTTAAAGTAGTCTCATGGAGTCATGGCATATTTTTTGGAAGTTTATCAAGATTGCAGTTTCTTTATAAATCTTGCTTTAGGACAAATGAAGTGAAACCTATATATTTCTAATCCTGTAATTGCTTATTTCTGATCTTGTATCAATCAATTAAGATTTTTTCCAGCATTTTTTCAATTTATTCTCATAAAACTTCATCTTGTGTGTGTGCCGGCTACAAAGCCATAAATAGAACCTGAAATTTAAGAAAGGTTAGAAGACTGAGAGGAAGTGAAAGAATGCATATGTGATGAGAGATCAAATGACAAAAAAAAAAATAATACTCCTTTCAAGGGTTTCCCCTTCAATAAAGGTTTTCCCTTTCAGCTAGTGCTGGTTTCTCCAATATTGCCAATTTAGAAGGAATCCTCTTTTACCCCTCCTACTGTCCAAGCTAGCTAACTAACATATTCTTTCACTTCTCATTATGACCTAATTAGGTAACTACTCTTACTGCTTTGTGTTGTCCTGGGCTCCATATATGTTCCGTGTTTATGATTTCATTGTGAAGGCATGTAAAAGTTTAAAAGAGAAACTTTAGCTTGATCATATATGCTGGGTTGTTATTGATGCCCGTGCCTTTTGGTACATTTACAGGAAGCAGAAGCAATTCTGGAGGAAGTTAGTCCTTCTCCTTGGCAACTATTAGGTTATGGTACGGTAAGTGGCAATTTCTTTAATGACATCTGTGTGATTTTCCAACTGTTATTTGTCAATCTGGCTGGCTTTCTTAAGTTAAGTATCAGTCAATGTATTATGAGGTTCATTTTCTTTTGTAAAATGATATATAGAACACCCCCTAATGGTAGAAAACAGTATTTGCGGGAAAAACAATTGATAGCAGTTTCTAGTTATTTATTTTTTCTGTCACTATAACATTTTCAGAATTCTACCTATTGCTGCTTGAGTATGTATCTAACTGAATATTCCTAAGTAATAGACAGTAATCTTGAATATTGTCTACTTCCTTAATACCAATAAGGAATATTTTCTTCCATATCTTTATTTGATTTGGAAATGATTGATTACATGATTGTATTCAATTTTATTATCTGCTAATAAATGCAACAACTTTTGGTTCAGGCACTTGTTGCAGGGCCGTATGCATTATTAGGTGCGTGCATGTTCTTTCACAAACTATCAATTTGCTGAGAATTTTAAATTTTAAATTTTGGGTTGCATCAAGGTTGTAGATTTCCTTTTAATATGTACCTCTGCATATATATATATATATATATATATATATATATATATATATATATATATATATACTACAAACATAGGTTTTTGTGAAGCTTATTAGTGATTAATCAAAATTTTCTTGCACTATGTTTTAAGAGGTTATGTTGTTTATGCAAATTCATTTTTGTTTTAATAGCTTAAACTGAAGTTAAATACATCATGCACAAGTAATTTCACGTCTATGATCTTTTTATGAAAAACTTCTATCACTTTATTGTTCATCATCCTCGTGCGGGATGAGGTTTTTCTTAGTTATCCTGATCTGACAAAGAACATCATATTGTCACAGAGTGGGAGAAGACATTACAGTTAATTGGTGCATTTGGTCTCGGTTTGGTATGTTCATTTTCTTTCAGCTAGTGCTTTTCAATCAAATTGTTTCTTTTAGAAGTTTCACTTATGTTGGAAATCATACGGTGGACACATAACGTGTGTACTGGGAAATTCTTATATTCTATCATATTTTATAGTCACTTGGTCAATCAATGATTTTCCATTTCCTCACAAATGGTTTACTGTATATTCACCAGACCATCTATTTGCGGGTTTCTTCATATGAAAACGCTGAAGATCTAAATCAAGATGTGAGGTAAGTATACTTAATGATGGATATTTGGTCATAGAATCATGAAAAGAGTGTTTAACTAATTTAAACATTATATTATGACCACGACATATATTTTCTGTTTGTTTCAAGTTACCTTAATATTAAGTCGAAGGTCTGTCAAAAATTCTTTATGTTCTGTTCTGAACTATTTGGTATATATGGTGAATCATGTTAACTTAATTTGTCATTTCTCGGACAAAAAAGTCAATGATTTTATACATGTGAAATGATAAAAAAATGTATTTGTATTTATACATGGAAATAGCCGCTAGCAAAAAGAGTAGTTTCTGTATCCCTTTGCATTTTTACTTTTTCATCTGTTATTAAATTTGATCTCATTGTTTTGTTTTCTTCTTCAAAGGTTGTTGCTTTCTCCTGTTAGACTTGGAGCTAAAGCATTTTCATGGGCTGCTGGAAAATTAGAATCAAATGGCTTAGGATTACCTACATCACCTTCCTCATTAGATGTTCAGAATCGGGTGTTGCAGGCTGCCGCAAAACATGAATCTCAACCATCTGAGAGTGAAGGTAACCAAGATCCTGTTTCTGAACCGACAGTTCCTCTCAATCAGAATGTATGAGACCATTCCAGACCGTCATGTGCTAACATGAAAAGCAGAACAGAGAGATTAGTATGGTCACAGCAATTTAACTTAATGACTGAAAAGTTAGCAAGTTCACACTATCCAACCTTTTCCAAACACTGTCCTGCACCGAAACTCAACTCTGCCCTGCCTGTAGGCATTTTGAAAATATCGGAAAAAAAATCTCAACTCGCAAGGATGATTATGTTTGATTTGTTGCATGCCATGCCTCAAGTGCTTGGTAAAATTTCTACGGTCAAAATAACAAGAATGTAACTATTTGCAATTTGTAGTAAAAATATGTGGTGCTGTAACTTATATCCACTTCTCGCAAGGATTAGGAACATGTGTACAATTTTTTTTTTTTTTTTGGAATTATATTTAAATTCTGAACATATGTTATTGATGGATTATATTTTCAGGAAATTTTATTACTTTCATAGACTAACGTGATAAAGTTACATATTTTAATAAATTAAAAAGGTATTTTATATTTTAATTTCCAATTAATGAACGCCAGAATGACTCAAAAGTAATACATCATGCACATACAAGATTCAAAATTCATTTATTTTCTCAGAAAATATAAAACTGGATTACTTTGATAAAGATTGACAGAGGATGAGCAACAGTTCTTGGAATCTAACAAGTTTTCCTTTTCACAATTCATATCAATTGGGGTAAAATCCCAATTCATAAGAAGTGAACCACAGTATAATTTTATGCAAAATAATTTGGTTTCGTAAGATGTTCTTTTATTTTAAAAGTAGTTATTTTCTTCTGACTTTATCAGAGGGAGAAATCTGAATCTCGTCATAAAAAGGCTTTTAGAAAGGATCTTCAAAATCATAATTATAAAATATAACACAAAAACACTCTCACAGACACATAGAAGCTGGAATTCGGTACTACTCCAGGTATTTACCCCTTAATTTTATTTAGTTGATGTGTGAGAAGACCTTAGTCACTTTGATACTGGCTGAAATTGAAAACACAAGAAACTGCTCTTTGGAGCAGATCAGGTTCACCTGTAGGAAAAAACACTTGAAAGTATTCTTTCTGATGCGATTGTCAGCAATTTTTCATCTAAAAAATGTCTTCCATCACAACAACCGCCAAATGATAAAATAAATAGAAATAATAAGGCTATCCTCCAACCATAATAAACAGAAGTACTTAAATAAAAGCTAAATTTCTTTTTATCTACAATATGTTGAAAATCTTAATCTGAAAGAAATTGTGGCAAGTATAAAAGAGCACATCCCTCTATAGAATTGGAGGGAAGATGCGTGAGTGGGGAGATATTACATAGTCCTGGATATAATTTTTAGAATTACTTGGGTCAGGGATCCAATGAATCTCACTCATGTTTGGTACCTCAACATAGGACATCACAAACTCTCCAGTCTTCTCCAGCTTCCCTCTCTTGCCTGCCCTGAGTATAAGATTACCATGCTGGTAGGAAAAAATTCCTTTGGTCAAACGAATTATATCGCCGGAATCAAAAGCATCGCATTCATCTCCCCAAAGCTGAAGATGAACTGCAGCTGTCTCATCAGCTACAAGAGTCAAGCATATCCTATTCTTCCCTTCTAGTGTTGTGCTGCCTTTCTCCAAAACTATAAACTTACTCTCTATGTTGTTCTGAGCTGCAGGCACAATATCTTTGAGAAGAACCATATCTGATTTGTTCCTCCAAGAATCTCCACTTCATTTAATATCATACAACAGGTCATGAAACATATGGTTTAGAATGGAAAAAAATAATCAGCGATCAAAGTCAGCACTAGTGTACTACAACTACACTCAAAAGGTTAGTCAAAGGAATCTTAGAAAAATGTTTTGTTTTTCATATGAAAATAAATAAATGAAAATGTAGTAATCGCTTTTCTTTTCCCACATAGTGCTGAGAAGGAGATAGGATGATACATAGTTAAAACATAAAAACTTAACTATTTACACAATCTAACACTCGTGATACGTTTAAACAAACAACAAACAAAACAGACGTAAAGGCTCTGGCCCAGATTTCACTATCATAAATATTAGCTTCTCACAAATAGCTTGCAGAAGCACTTTTACAGAATATGCTACAAATATTCAAGAAATGTAATTCATACTTAGACAACTTATTCCATTCATAACTAACCTGGTAATGTAAACGAGCATAATTTTGCAAACCATGAACCAAAAAATCAGAGGAGTGGTTTGTACACTCAGAAGTGTCTATTTTGCGATTCTAATTTTATTTTTATTGGAACACTGTCGCTAACTAATGAGAACGTAATAAGAGTGAAGAATGAAAGGAAGGTGGCGAAAACCTAAAACTCAAATCATTAAAACCTTGAAACTGAAGCATTCATATTCTGTGATGCAGTTAAATAAACAATCGGAGAAAAAATGGTTAATTTACCTGTTCGGTTTCTACTGAGATGAATACATTAGAGACCCAAGCTTCCTTCAACAAAATAAAATTAATTATCAATTTATTCGAACACATCTCTAGTGCTTCCACCACTATCAATTTCTACTTGGAACTTTACAACTAATCTTGAAACCGCCTCATCAAATTATCAAAATATTTGAACAAATTACACAACCTCATAAATACCATCCCAGAACCAAACAGAGAAACATCAGAACTCAGTTTAAACTAAACCCAATTATTCCCCAAAATTTCAGAATTCAACTCCCCATCAAACCTGCAACATTGTAACATTACTCGTATAAAATACTTAAAACAAAGTAAATTCAAACACACAACAGAGAGTCCAAAGAATCTATAAGCTTTAAACGTGAATGCAACCATCATAAACCAACACTCAAAATCAAAGAATAAAGAAAACAAACACGACAATTACACTAGCTCAAATACGCAATCGAACCTGATAAAAATGATAGAACGGTGGGCAAGTTCTACCACACGAACCAGACCCCAAAACAATATCAGGCACAAACACCAGCTCAAAGAGATGAAGAACTTCAACGATTCAATCAATTTCGCATGAATGAGGGCCCCAAAACGAAAAGGAAGAGTGGATGGAGATTGTGAACAGGTCCTCTGTCTCTTCTTTTGTGTTGGTGCCGTTTGCCTTGGGAAAAAACAGAAACGTGACGAGTTTTGTTGAGTGAGTGTGGTCTGTTAGGGACAGGTGTATGTGAAGAGGAAAGATAAAAAATAATTTTTTTATATGAGGTGCAGAGGAAAATTTACGGAGGTGTAGGAAAAAATTGTCCTTTTCTAAGGAGAGATTTGTAGGCGCTTGCTTCTTGCACGTCCAAATTTCTACCTGCACTCCACAAGATTTGAAATTTTAGTTTTGCTGATCCGATTTTTATTTGAAACGGCCTCTTCCGTGAAGGACATTGGGTTGTGTCATTAACCTTGGTGATTGTGGATTTTTCTGAGATTAATATTGCGAAGATAGTTTTGAAAGAAAAAAAAAAAAGAAGATAAATTTAACGGTATAAAATAATTTAAAAATGTTTAAAAATGGAAGAGAAATAAGAGAAGTAGGTTAAAGTGGATGAAATGGTGGTTTGCTTATTATGGATGGTGGAAGTAAATAAATAGGGATTGTGCTTCTCATTTGGCCTTGGGATGCATGCGCGTAGGTAACGAAACTACCGTTACCTATTGCGTTTCAACTCCCCGTTTCTCCTTCCTCCACCACCACAGAACGCACAACACCCATTCCTATCATTCTTCATCATCATCATCATCACCTCCGTTTCAATTCATCACCATGGGGCTTTAGCTCCCCATTGCAGGCTGCCAAGACAAGGTATATATATCCTTAATTAACCTAATTATTAATCAATCATTTTCTTTCCAATCTTCTTCATCTTCCTCATGCCAGGTAGCCACGTTTCGGATCGGACACATATCTTGGCCCTGTCGCAACGTTTGGTCGAGAATTCTAAATAATTAGTTGATGATGGGGACCACACACGACAACGTCGTTGGCCTCGTACTGGCTGTCTCTTCCAGCGTCTTCATTGGCTCCAGCTTCATAGTTAAGAAAATGGGCCTTATAAAAGCAGCCAGCAATGGCAAAAGAGCAGGTTCGATCAAACTTTTCTTCAAATCTATTCTAATTTTTCTTTTCTTTGCTAACGCATCTGCAATTAATCAGCCACCGGAGGCCATTCTTATCTCTACGAACCCTTTTGGTGGCTCGGAATGATTTCAAGTGAGTCTTCCAATCAACTTATATTGCCATCAAACCTAAATTAATAATTAATCAAACACTTATCATCAAATCAATCAACCCTGCATTTTGTAGTGATCGGCGGGGAAATAGCCAATTTTGCAGCTTATGCTTTCGCTCCGGCCATCCTTGTAACTCCTTTGGGAGCTTTAAGCATCATTTTCAGGTAAGAAAACCTAGGTGGATCATGTTCGTGCAACAAACGTAGGTGGCCCATATATGTATATATATTTATAAAAAACGTATACGTTATGCAGTTCAGTGCTAGCTCACTTCATATTGAAAGAGAGATTGCACATTTTTGGCGTGCTTGGGTGTGCCCTGTGTGTGGTGGGATCTACGACAATTGTTTTGCATGCACCTCATGAAAAAGACATTCATTCTGTGAAGGAAGTGTGGGAACTTGCTACAGAACCAGGTAATTAAGCCAATGCCATGTCATTCTTTCTCTCTGCTAATTATGTGTATATAATTAAGTAATCGATGAGGTTTTTAATTCATTTGCCGTGACACAGGTTTTCTGGTGTACATTGGCGTTGTTGCGGCAGCAGTTTTCGTTCTTATTTTCCGTTTTGTGAAAAGCCATGGGCAGAAAAATATGATGGTATATATTGGAATATGTTCGCTCACCGGTTCCATTACGGTATATTACTCTAATGCTGGATGCTTATTTATGACAATATATATATACACGATTGATCAGCATAAGCTTTGTTTAAATAATTGTCTCCATGCATGTATAGGTTATGGGAGTGAAAGCAGTCGGAATTGCTTTGAAGCTGACATTCGAAGGGTTGAATCAGTTTATGTTCTTTGAAACCTGGCTATTTACAGTGGTTGTCATAGGATGTTGCCTTACACAGATTAACTACTTGAACAAGGTACATATATATGTGTGTAGTTTAATCTAATTTGGTGTTATGTCTAAAATTAATGGACTTTGCATCATGGTTTGGAAAACTTGTTTGCAGGCTTTGGACACCTTTAACACTGCTGTGGTGTCGCCGGTTTACTACGTGATGTTCACATCATTTACAATAATCGCGAGTGTTATCATGTTTAAGGTGAGTTGTTTGTGATTTAATGATACGGTGATGAGTGTTTTGTTTGTGATTTAATGATACGATGATGAGTGTTTTGAGAAATGATTGACGATAGTAATGTATAATAAACAGGAATGGGCGAAGCAAGATGCATCGCAGATTGCGACGGAGTTGTGTGGGTTTGTGACAATTTTATCAGGGACCTTCCTCCTTCACAGAACTAAGGATATGGGAAATAGACCCTCCGAAGCCACCGTTCATTCAAGTCCCGATCCAATACATTATTCTGATAATAATACTAAGACACCACCTCAAACCAGCGGCGAAATTTGAAACAACAACATACGTAAATTATGTACATGTACCAACACTACCATTTCCAAGATTAAAGGAGGCACATATGTTTGATAGGGCACAACGGAATGTTATTCTTTTATTTATTTATAATTAGAAGCATTTCTGTTTTGATTTACCCCCATCTCTTGTTTCAACAAGAGATGGTGTGAAACTAAAGTCTTGAAAACATATATGAGGATGTTTTTTGACCGTGACTTGACCAATAATTCTAATATATTTAAAATTTATATATATTTAATTATGGTTATTAATATAATAAAAGTTAATATATTATTTAGTTCATTAATATAATAAAAGGTAATACATAATTAAATATAAATGTACTTATATAAGAAATCATATATATCTAAAAATTATTTTATGGTAACTTTTTTTATCACTTTTAAAAAATAAATATAATTGTTATTCTTCTTCAATATGTATTCTTTTAAAGAAACTTAAGATTAAAAAAAATTTAGCATAACCTAATAAAAAATTCATAGGGTACGAAAGTTGCTTAAAAAAAAGCTTTATGTACAATAGAGGAGATACACAACATTTTTAGATTCACTGAATACACCGAACAAAATCAAGAACTCAAAAACAATTATTCATCGCTCCACTAATCTATATCTATGATAATCAAGTGAGGATTAAAAACTAATTATAAAAAATACATCATACACAAAAATAATTATTTACTTATTAAACTCATTACTAATCTATATCAATCAAGTTACAATTAAAAATTATTATAAAAAAATACATGTACATTATTTTTTCTTTTATATTCATAAATAATGAATATATCGGACAAAATTATTTCCTTTTCACAAAACAGAATAAGAATAATGGGTTTGATGTTATACCTAGATTTAATTATAAGAAGTTCATTTTAAACCATAATATTTGTTTCTAACTTCATCTACTTTACAAAATTTTTGGATCCATCATAAAAATTTTGTGTCCAACAATTACAAATTGACAATAATAAAGATTGATAATTTTAAACAATTGTTTAGGAACAAATTCATATTTAATTAATTATTGTAAATTTCTTTTATAATAGTAAATAGTATTACAATTGAATAAGATGAAAATAATAGTAAATAAGGTTAGAAAATGATCAATCTTTCAAAGATTTAATTATGTTAAATCTATGTTAAATTTGAAAACTTTCGGTTGAACTCTTGATAAATTAATGTGACATATTGAATGAATGCTCAAAATATTATAACATCTAAATTGAGTTTCTATCATTAGATTTTAACTATGCTAAAATGGTGCTTAAATGTTAACGTATAATACATACAACTTTAACGATGATGATCTTTCTCAGAGGTTTACTGTATTTAAAAAAAAAAAATTAAAGTAAAATAAAAATTTATAGAATATTAATGGCTTAATTATAGAATATAAAAATATTAATGGTAAAATTAGATAATTAAAATTTTTTAAAAATTATGAAGATAAATTATATTGTTTATTTTATATTTAATAATTTAATATATTTTTTATCTTTTATCTTTTAATTTTATATTTTATAATTTTAATTTGCTTTAAGAATAATCTTGTTAAATACAGTAAGGTTTTGAAAGAGAAAAGAGATTTTTATTATTAAAATCTCTTATAATAAAATATTATGCGATGATATTTAATATAATATTATAAGGTAACTACAGTTAACATTAAAATCTAACTATACTTACTTAAAAAAAAAATAAATTTGTGAAAACTTAATAGATCACCAAAAATTTAATAGAGAGTCAAATTGAAGGTTTTTTAAATTTATACAAAATTTAAAACATGATTAAACCTTTAACAAATTTTAAATAAATTATTATACTCCGTACAAATCATTTAAAATAGGCAATAATTATCAATTAATTTTAGTAAAATAATAAATATGTTATTTCTTTTTATTTTTCTCCTTGTTAAATATGTTGCTTTTTAATATTATTTTTTCAATAATATATTATTTTTCAATAATATATTATTTTTGTTTTTGTTAAATATATTATTTTTGTTTTTAATTATCAATTAATTTAATATTCTTTTATTTTTATTTTTAATCTAATAAATTTATAATCTTTTATTATAATTATAATTCTAACAAATAATTTTTTTTATAATTATTCAAAATATACTACTTTGATGATATAAGAGGAAGTTAACAATAGAAATAGAAATTAAAAAAAATAAACAAAAATATCAAATTTACCTATAGCATCTATAAAAGAGTTGAAACTTCTTTTTGTATTCAACTTTGAAACCTATTGTTGTTCCTCTCTCTTCATCCCATCAGAAAAAAAA
>Ga0209589_1002671_pt1 | contig 31071 bp, 20 predicted proteins | sample CowpeawhiteBW_FD_187525 | JGI IMG/M metagenome (GOLD analysis project Ga0209589, IMG submission 187525) | Root nodule microbial communities of legume samples collected from California USA - Cow pea white BW (SPAdes) (version 2) | ecosystem: Host-associated > Plants > Roots > Nodule | place: USA...
GCCACATTGTGGATGTCATGGATCATAGGCGGGTTGAGTGTGTGGTTCTTGTGTCTGATGATTCTGATTTTGTTGATGTGATAAAGGAAGCAAGGCTGCGATGTCTGAAGACGGTTGTCGTTGGGGATATTGATGATGGTGTCTTGAAGAGGACTGCTGATACTGCCTTTTCCTGGGAGGAAATTCTGATGGGGAAGGCTAAAAAACAGGCTGTTTCGGTTGTGAAAAACTGGAAGGATCGTGATATTTTGAAGAGGTTAGAGTGGACATATAACCCAGATGCGGATAAAAATAAATTCGATATGGATGATATTATAGCGGAAACATCTGAAGATGATAATATTCAAGATACCTCTGATGAAGTTGATGATGTCTATAAGGATGACAGAGGTTCTTGGTGGGAATTAGATTCTGACAATGATGTCACAGAGGGACAGTCGGACAAATTATCCGATTTATCTGTTCATAAGTGAACACTTGACCTTCTACTTGACAGAGTTTGGTCATCGAATATGTGAAATAACACTATGTTGTAAGTTATGAATAGTTGTGGTAACTTTGAAAAGGAATGTAGTATCTACTTATTAGTTGTCTCGTTTTCTTGCTTCACAGTCTTTATCAGCTGGCATTGTTTGATTTGTTCTGCTTCCTTGTTATGGATGCCTAATTTGATATGTTTCTTTGGAATAACAGCTATTTGCACTTAAAATCAGGAAAAAGGACTTTGTATTGTATGTAGTATTGAAATTTGTGGCCTGGTGCACCCATTTTTAAAGTATTAAATATGCGATATATTGTTTTTTCCTTTGTGTGTTCATCAATCACTTGTTAAGTTGTAATTGATTTCCTGTTGGCAAGCAGTTAGTAAGATAACTTCCATATAAATAACTACTTGTCTCAGCATTTATGAACCAAATGCACGAACCGGATTCAGCCTTATGGTAGTAATTACCTTGGAAGGACTTACACTATTGTGGTCATTCTAGTTTGATTAGTTATTTTGACTTACAGCAAACCCCAATCAAGTCCTGTATTTCTGGGTAATCAGTTAAATCGAAAGAAAATTCTGTGGACAGCTTTGGAGGAAGAGCTGACAAGGGTCACTTTTCTTTTCGTCATCTGTTCTTCCAAGTAGTGTCACTTCATTCTTTGTAAGTAGGTAGGTGCATTATGTTTGAGTAAACATTTCTCAGACATATATTTAATTTTCTTCCATTTAAAACTATCCAACACTGTGTTCGAAAGTAAAAGAATGTGGATCCTTGGATGTGTTTCTTCTTTTTTCCACCTTGATGTCTAAGGTTTAACGGATCTTAAGGATATACACACACACACGTTCACAACTGTTGTGATAATTGCTTGCTTCCTCTGTGAAGGAGGTAGTGCAGAAGTTTGGTTTCAGGAACACAATCATGAAGAAATGATAATGAGGATGCAATAATACTTTTGATTGTAAATACATTTGCATTTACATTTTGGATTGGTAACAAAGTTTTAGACTTTAGCTTCACATGGTTGTCATTATTGACTTTAGATCTCTTTAAATCTCTACATACGGCTGTTAACAAAGTCTAAACTTTTAATTTCTGAAAATTGTAATATTTTGATCACTAATCATGATACTTGTTCAGTAATCTACTCTTCAATTATATTATGTTTTTATAATTTTTAATAATAATAAAATTTAAATTAAATTCTTTAAGAAATTGTTTTTTTTTGGTCAATGTTTTTGAATTATCAATTTTAACATTTACTCTCACATACTAGTTTAAAAAATAATTAATACATTCATTATGTTAATTGCATACTTGGATGTAAGGAAAAGAAGTCGCAATGTGGAGGGGTATTGACAGTTACCTGCCCTCGATAAAAGTTAGAAGTGAAAAAAAATAAAAAATAAAGTCATTCAATATGGCTGAGGACGTTTTTGACCTTTTATTGCCAAAACAGTCTCATTGTCACCTACCCAAACATATAATTGCATTTTACATTTTCTGAATATAAATATGTGATATTTTCAAAAGTTTTTTTTTTCTGTTTATATCAATTCTGGTATTTTTTGAAAAATGATATTCAGTGAGATGTTTATAAACATTTTAGATCCAGATCCTAACTTATTAACTATTTAAAAATTAATATATTTACCAGCCTTGAAATAAATATGTTAAAAAAAAACACGTGACGTTAACTTAATTCATATAACGACAAAAGATAAAAAATTTCCGAAAAGGTAGTTTATGCATTTAATTTATATGTTACTAATGAAACCCATGTATAACATAAAAAGTATTATTACAAAAAGAATTTGTAAAAAATAATAGTAAAAATAAATCATTTTTATAATTTTATTGTAAGTAAGTTTTAATTATTATATATAAATAATTTAAAAGAACGATAACTATTTTTTTATAGATATTTATATAGACATATGTTATGTAAAAACATGTAAATAAAAAGATAAAGATTGTCAAAGAAAGTATATTTATACATAAAAAGTAAAATTTAAACTGAAAAAACCCTGAAAGGTAAAAAATAAAAAATGGATGTGTTAAGTTTAATAAGAAGAAGAATAGAGTAATAAAGGAGTTGAATGGTGGCGGAATCGGGATTGTTATTGTAATTAGAATTGAAAATTGAAGGAGAGAGGAAGGGTGAGAGAGTTGTTGTTGTTGTTGTTGTTTCCCAGGGAAATAGAATTGCCGGTGCCGCCGCGGGTGAGTGATCGAGGATGTCGGAGATGGCGAGCCCAGATCCCGAGGGAGTTGACGGAGTGCGCATGACGTGGAACGTGTGGCCCCGCACCAAGGTGGAATCGAGCAAGTGCGTCATCCCTCTGGCAGCCACCGTCGCCCTCATCCGCCCCCACCCTGACATCCCCCGCCTCCAGTACGCCCCTCTCCGCTGCAAGACCTGCTCCTCCGCCCTCAACCCCTTCGCGCGCGTCGACTTCACTGCCAAGATCTGGATCTGCCCCTTCTGCTACCAGCGCAACCACTTTCCCCCTCATTACCACGCCATCTCTGAAACCAACTTCCCCGGCGAACTCTACCCGCACTACACCACCGTCGAGTACATCCTCCCCCTCTCCAATTCCCTCAACCCATCCCCCGTTTTCCTCTTCCTCCTCGACACCTGTCTCATCGAAGAGGAGATCCAGTTCCTCAAATCAGCGCTTCGTCGCGCCATTGGCCTTCTTCCCGATAACGCACTCGTCGGATTCGTCTCCTTCGGCACGCAGGTCCAGGTTCATGAATTGGGCTTCTCAGACATGTCCAAGGTTTATGTATTCCGCGGCTCCAAGGAGATTCCCGCCGATCAGGTTCTCGATCAGCTAGGCCTCTCTACTGCCGGGAGAAGACCTCACAAGGCCCCCGTTGGTATCGCCGGACCCGGTGCCGGGGGATTACCCGGTTCCGGCATCACACGCTTCTTGCTGCCTGCTTCTGAGTGTGAATATACTCTCAATGCGGTATTTGTTTATGGATTTTACCGTCTCGTGGTTTCAATGCTGTAGATGGTTTACAGATTCGTTATTTGTGCCTTTTTTTTGCAGCTGTTGGATGAATTACAGACGGATCAGTGGCCCGTTCCGCCTGGGCGCCGCCCTGCGCGCTGCACGGGGGTTGCTTTGAGTGTTGCTGCGGGTTTGCTGAGTGCTTGTACTCCTGGGACTGGCGCTAGAATCATAGCTTTGGTTGGGGGGCCGTGCACGGAAGGACCTGGGGCGGTAAATTGCTGTTCTGTTCTTTGTTGTGTAATTGGATGACATTTTCTCTGTTAGGGTAGTCAAATTTGAGTTGGTGTTGGGGAGGTATTCTGCTTTTATCAAATTTTATGTTAGGAGTATGTGACCGTAGGAAGGGTGCGGTTTTGCTGTGATGCTATGTGACTTGGCAGCGGTTAAGTGTCACGGGGGGGTGCTTGTCTTTGGGAGACACTGCTCTTAAAATTGGCTTATGGTGTGCAAAATTTTGATATTTGTGTTTTGTCACTTGCTAGAAGCAAAGTATATTGAAAGATGTTGAAAAATATAGTTATAGTTGTTTTAAAGGTGGTAAGGAATTAGGTATCCTGCTGTTACTGTTTATTAGGATATTCCTAAGATTTTATTTCTTCAGTCAAGTGTCATTGGGATTTTGGACAAAGACAAAATGGGGGCAATTCTTGTTTCTCTGTCTTAGTTTAGAGCTGAAAGGACTAAAGATTTTATGGGAAACTTTGAATACGCAGAAGGAACCTTGTTCATGCTATGCTTGCTTTTGTGTATATTGACTGGTGATTTAGATTTCTTTTTCTTTCCTATGCAGATTGTTTCAAAAGATCTGTCTGACCCAGTGCGCTCTCATAAAGATCTTGATAAAGATGCAGCACCATACTTCAAGAAAGCAGTCAAGTTTTATGAGGGTCTCGCTAAACAGCTGGTTAGCCAGGGTCACGTGTTAGACATTTTTGCATCAGCACTTGATCAGGTTTGTGCCAGCATACTAATATTCTCATACCTTAAGAATTCTTTCACTTGCAGTGCTGCTGATAGATTTCACAAAGTGAGACTTTGAAGAACGTAGTGAGTTTTGATAATCAAGTGCCTTTTTCCTTAATTTAATTTCATCAAATGCCTTACATCTTATTTTACATTGACGGACTAAGTAGATTCATGTGGTTATGTACAATTTTTTACAGGCTTATTTGATTACATATTCCTAATTAAATTCGTTTCCCTGTTACTGGCAACACTTGGCTACATTGGCTACATGACCTGTGAAGCTATATTTCAATGTGGTTAATTAATGTTTCACTTCCATTCATCTGGGTGATTGTATGATGGCATCATGGTTTTCATTTATTTTTCTGCTTAAGAGAAAATCTGGTTATATTTTTATTTTTATTTTATTTTGATTTTTGTGATTGACTTTATTATGGGTATGCAAGAAAGTTCTTGTTTATATTGTGCAGTGGGTATGCATGAAGTTGAGTTTGTAATTTTGTCAGAATGTTACATTGAAAAACAATTTGGATCTAATTCTATGCTGTGCTGAATTGTGAATGGTTTAAATAAAAAGGTTGGAGTTGCAGAAATTAAAGTTGCAGTTGAACGAACTGGTGGTCTTGTTGTCCTGGCTGAAAGTTTTGGTCATTCGGTCTTCAAGGACTCTTTTAAACGAGTTTTTGAAGATGGGGAGCAATCTCTTGGTCTTTGTTTCAAGTGAGAATTCCTTTATTTTAAATGTTATACTGACATTTTTCTTTTTGTGAATGTGTTTTCATTTTTCTCTTTAGATATTTTCCCTTGTCTCATTTTCTTCAGACACTTTTTCTTTATCAGTTATCAGATGTGCTCACTGCCAGCTTTATTTATGTTTCAGTGGAACCCTGGAGATAAATTGCTCTAAGGAAATCAAAATTCAGGGAGTGATCGGGCCTTGCACTTCCTTGGAAAAGGTTGGATATTCTTTTTGTTTGAAACTGTGTTGCTTCTTAACTCTGGAATTGGAGTTGGTAGTTGGTCAACCAAAGCAACAGAACTAAGACTGAATAAATGTGGTTTTTCTGAATTTTGATGGTTATAATCGTACTGCAGAAAGGTCCTTCTGTTGCTGATACTGTTATAGGTGAGGGAAACACAACAGCATGGAAGATGTGTGGCCTTGACAAGAGCACATGTTTGACTGTGATGTTTGATCTTTCATCAAGTGAGCGGACAAACACCCCAGGTGCTGTCAACCCACAATTGTACCTACAGTTTCTTACAAGGTTATGTCACATAACTTTTACTAATATGATCTCACCCGTGTACTATTTTTATTTAATTGCACTTATGCACTAGAAATTTGAGTATTAATGTTCATGTTCTTATTGCAGCTACCAGGACCCAAGTGGTCAATCAGTGCTTCGTGTCACGACAGTAACTAGAAGATGGGTAGATAGTACTGTTAGCTCCGAGGTAGTTTCAGCCTTTGTTTTTATATCTTTAGTGGATGCCTGCCTGTTGTCATTGTCAAAGTAACATTTGGAGCGCCTATAATTATCATGATATTAAGAAAGCTTTAAAGTTTTTCCCTTTGCTCTTGTTTCTTGCTGTCAATTGTCGAGTCCAACTCTCATGTCATATGCTGATACCTATCCAAATTTATTTACATTTATGGGTGTTCATTGTGTATATCTATGTAATAGACTGAATTGAATTAGTTTAGTTCCTACATATGCATTATTTTCCGTGTAGAACAGTTATTTATTAGCAATGAAATTGTTAGATTGATAAAGACATGGTTTTTAATTACTTCTATCATTTTCTCTTCAGGAATTGGTTCAAGGATTTGACCAAGAAACTGCAGCAGTTGTAATGGCTAGATTTGCTTCTCTAAAAATGGAGAGTGAGGTATGTCACAAGTTGTGTTATTACTCGTTTCTTTGGTATTCCTAAAAGAATCTAAGACCATAAATATTTTTTTGTGAAGCTTTAGTAAATTATATAATATCTTCATTCGAATTTGTGATTGCTGTTTTGATGAAAGGTGTAAGTGTATAAATAAATGTTTCATTCACAACTTGCTGCAAATAACCATTTTATCAAATTTCAAATCCTCGGTTGTTCGGCATGTAATGGTTGCTATTAGTAAATAACTTATCTTGTATTAGTAATTATTTATTAGTTCTGCATTAGAAACAATATTATGGTAATTCATGGAAAATAACTGATGAAAGTTATGTATTAAGATATATCTTATGATAGTTTAGGAAACTAGGTTGTAATTTGCAGTTTGTGGACAAAATATACTGTTTCTGGGACAGCAACTGTGTTGCTGTATTGAGTGTGGTTTTTCAAAATTAAATTTTATTAGTTTTTGAGTTGGTATTCTATCATTATCTGTGGCAAAATTTCTTTAGTTAAACTTCCTATAAATAAATCCCTTGCTAACCATTCATTTTTGTTTGATCAGGAAACATTTGATGCTACACGGTGGTTGGATCGGTTTCTCATTCGCCTCTGTTCTAAGTTTGGTGACTATCGCAAGGACGATCCATCATCATTTACATTAAACCCATCATTTTCACTTTTCCCTCAGTTTATGTTCAATCTGCGACGCTCACAGTTTGTACAGGTAGCTTTTGTTGTAATTTTCTTCCTCTCCTGCTTTTCAAACTTTATTTAACTTCTTGGGTGCTGATATGTGTGTGTTGGCAGGTCTTTAACAACAGTCCAGACGAGACTGCATATTTCCGCATGTTGTTAAACAGGGAAAATATTAGTAATGCTGCTGTTATGATTCAGCCATCACTGATAGCATATTCATTTAATTCACTCCCTGCACCAGCATTGTTAGATGTGGCTTCCATTGCTGCAGATCGGATTTTGTTGCTAGATTCATATTTTAGTGTGGTTATTTTTCATGGGATGACAATAGCTCAATGGCGCAACTTGGGATACCAGAACCAGCCAGAACACCAGGTTTGTACTTTTTCACATCCTGCCAAAGAAATCATTGTTTCCTGCAAATTATGATCTCAAATTGATCTTAAGATTTTATAATATATTTTTCTAGTGCTGACCAAAAAAATAATAATACATTTTTCTAGTTATGGTTTCTTCAGATATTTTTTAAAGTTATTTTATTCAGGGCCATTTTTCTAATTACTACTTTTTCTTCTTTTGCTGATAACTTTAATATATGGCACAGGCATTTGCACAACTATTACGTGCTCCACATGATGATTCCCAAATGATAATTAGAGAACGGTTCCCAGTTCCTAGATTGGTAGTGTGTGACCAACACGGTTCCCAGGTCAGTATAGTTTATCAAGACCAGTTTGAGTGTTATATGTCTTCATTAACTGTTACATTTACTTTTCCTCCCCTTCCACCACATAACATGTTAACAGATTTTTTGTTCGTTTCATTGATTCACCAAACTTAGATTTGTAGTCGTTTTGAAACTTACTGTGTTCTTATTGATGTTTAACAGGCTAGATTTTTATTAGCAAAACTGAATCCCTCAGCAACGTATAATAATGCACACGAGATGTCTGCTGGTTCAGATGTAATCTTTACTGATGATGTGAGCCTTCAAGTTTTCTTTGAGCATCTGCAAAGGTTGGCTGTCCAATCTTGAGGACTGATAATTGTAGAGATTGAGATTTTATGGGTTCTGTCTGGACTTTGGTTTGGGGAATTCACCAATCATTTGTGTGTCCTGCGTTGTGCTGTTGCATTCAATACTTTTCCTTTCTTTCCTTTGTTCTTAACAAGGAGAAGGTCGGAGCCTACATGAATTGAAGAATAAGGAAGACCTGAAACATGATTCTTTAAGGTTCTGGTCGATTTTTCTTTTGTGGAGAAAATAAAGGGTTGGAAAGTATGTTAAGTTGGGGTATTGTGCGGGAAGAAAAGATAGAAAATGGAGTTAGGAGACCATCTATGCGACAGCAGCTTAGCAAATGAGGGATATATTTTTGACTCAGTTTTTTCTGTTTGTTTTGACCCAGATCTGAATTTTTGGGTTCCTCAGCTGGATTAATTTATATAGTTCTTTTACTTTTATATGTTCCCCAGGTAGCAAAGTAACGAAAGTCATTTTTCTCATATTGAGTTTGATATCATTCTCTTGATACTGTTTTGTACTGTATATTGTGAAGTAAGCTTATAGGACCCATCTCGTTGAAATTGATACTTTGGGTGCCCTGCCCTCTGTTCTCTTACCTCCAATCCTGCATGAAGAGGGACATGCTTAAATATGTTTTTCTTTGTCTTCATATAAAGTTTCACAAAATTTTCTAGAGTAATTTAGATCTTATAAATTTTTTAAAATCTAAAAAAAGATGTTATAATAGCGAGTTGTGACATGAATGTCGTGTTAATGATTATACTTTGATGGTTTTGTACGTGACATTTACGATTTAGATGCATGTCTCAGAAATAGTAAGTAGCGGTAGAATTATTTTCTGAACTTTTAAAATTTATGAAGTCCAAAATTACTGCGAAAAGATTGGACGATTTAAATACAGAAAGTGAAAGCATTTTTTACTTGAAGCGATAACAGGAGTTCTCTAAAGAGACATTTCTCAAAGCTTTTGTACGTTCAAGAAAGTGATACGAAGAAAAATGAGAAAATAAAATAGATTAACTGTAGTGATTTGTAGGTATGTTTATTTCTGAATTGCAAAACTGGCCTAAATTGAAAATTAATTCAATCAAAAGCTACAATATTGTAACTTTTCTATTTGGGTTTTGTGCTGTTGTTTATGTTTACGTGACATTTATTATTTTAAACTTCCAATTTATTTTTATAAATAATTTGAAATAAGGAATTCAAAATATTTTATAACAATGTTATTTGAGTAGAAAGTTTAAAATAAATTTAAATTATAAAAAAAATATTAGATAAATTTAATTACTTAAACTGTAGAATTTTAAATTTTATGTGAGAACTTTATTTCTTTTATAATACTTTTCGTAATTGTGTATCTTTTATTCCTATTTTTGATTGCAACCTTATTAGTTTGTGATAGATATTATTATGTAAAATGATTTTTTTTTTAGAATATCTCATAGTATTAATATTAATTGTTATTAGTCTAAATTATAGTTTGTCAATTATAATGACTACCTAAAATTAACATGAGTAAAATAAATAAAAATCAAGTATATTACGAATGGAATTACAAATATAAATTGAATAAATAATATCGAATTATTCTTCTCATTAAGACTTGTGACGATAACGTTATACTTAAGTAGAAATAGTATCGAATAGGTATAATATTATGTACATTTATATTATTTTCTCTATTTATGATCTTCACGAGTAATAAAGTAACAAATTTTGCTCCAGTAAAAATAGGTGTATTTACTATTGTTATTTGCTTGAAAAAAACATTAATTGAAATATAAAACAACTAAATTCATAAGAAATAAATAAAAGATTATTAAAAATACAAATGAAGTAATAAAATCCAAACTCTGAACCTTACAGCAGCAAGCCTACGCAACATTTTGCAAAAGGACAATTTTTCCTGCATCGCCATAATTTTGGCCCTGCGTTTCATAGATATGAAAAATTTTGTTTCGATATTCGAAGCTAAAAATACTTTCAAATTAGAAAGCCATTTTTTTTTATAAATACTGAAATCATTCCGAATTGGACAAATAGAAAAGGGTAAAATGAAAATTTTCTCATTCGTAGGATGCGAGAACGAAATATGAAGGTGTAGAAAGAATTTACCTTTCAAAGTTGGGCCCTTCACAGGCCCAATTGTGGCACGCAGCTCAACAGAAAGAGCTTAACTAACTACCATTTCAATTTAAAAATCAGCTTGGCGCCAAAAAAGCGAAAGCATTAACAGCAGCGTTCTGGTGATTGGTGACTACAGAGAAGAGAATGTACTGGTGCAGCGATTCACGCAATGTGGACGTTGTTGACGCTGAAGACGAGGGATTTTCAGTTTCATGTTCTCAGGGCCATCGATCTTCGTTGAACCTCCGAACTCACGACGGCGCTTCCGTCTGCCTCGTCTGCTTCTCCAACCTCCTCTCCAATCCTCTCTCTCCAACCGTCCATGTCTCCTATGCTCTCTCCCAGCTCTCTCGATCCCTCTCACTGCCTCACTTCCTTCAACCGCTTCTCACATTCCATCCTCACTTTCTTCTTTCGCCTCTCGTCGCCGCCCTCTCCTCCTTCCACGACGAACCGATCGCTGCACAGCTCACGCATCTCATCCTCGCCCTCTCTGCGTCCGCCGATCCTTCCGTTTCCCGCGAATTCGTCTCTAGGGTTTCCGATCGCATCACTTCCGGTGCTTTCGGTTGGTCTTCCCCTCAGCTGCACTTGGTGATTTCCATTTCCCTTCCACATTATTACTTTCCCTTCCGCATGTTTACTAGGTCAACTTATCTGCTGAGATTCACATTGCTACATAACTTTGCACAATAGCACGTGGATCTGTACAGAGTCGAGATGTACCATAAAATTAAAATGTTACTATAAGATGAAGAGTTTAATTCTTTATACACTAGCACCATCATTATTTTTTACTGTCAATTAACTGTTTGAATAAATTTAGCTTTCTTCGTTGGCTAAAATTAATTTATCTAATCAACTATTTCATAAATTGAAGTGTTTAAGTTTATTTTAACTTTATTAAAAAAATTAATTCATTTTTAAAATGTATTTATACTTACAGACTAGTTTATCCAAACATAACTTAAGAATCACCCTAGATATGATTACCTTTAAGGTTATCATTACAGAAGTTAATAATCTTAGTATGCATAATGTGCTAGTCTTTATATTCTAATTAAATTTTATGGATTGTTTCTACTGTTCTGAATGGACAGCTTCACTGCCTTGGGGCTCTTCTGAATTGTGAGAGGGGTGATGATCTCCATAAACACATAAAGGACATAGGTAACCTCATTTCTGTTCTTGTTACGGGCCTTCAGTTGCCGAGGTACTGTTCACACATATTATGTATTGGATGCTATATTGTGGACTTTCTGTACCATTGAATTTAAAATTTATTTCATGTGGTAAGTCCTTTGCTCGCTCGGTGCAGTGAGGAGATTCGAGGGGAGGTCCTCTTTGTCCTTTATAAACTATCTGTTCTTGAAAGTACATCAGCAGAGGGAGATGGAAGTGATATGTTGATTCCCTTTTGTCCACAGATGTTGTACCTGTTGGTCGATGTGCTCATGAAGACTCAAAATGACGATGTTCGCTTGAATTGTATTGGTCCGTTATCAAGTTTATTTTTGTTCCTTGAAAAGAAAACTTGAAACTTCGTTTTGGTTGTCTTGTTTGTTTTAGCTTTTGCCTTTCGTGAAGCTTATTTTGGACGGGTAGACTAGAGATTGACATTAGGACGTTATCTCAAAAGGATTTTGTTATTTTTCTCATGGATACTCAACTACAGAACTTCTCAGTAATAGATACAAACAAAGGTGATATAGAACCCTAGACTTTTTTATGGTACAATTACATGTTGACAATATGGAGACGAAAAACACTGACATGCATTGCATCACATCTGATGACCATTTGTATCATGAATTTCAATGGAAAGGTTGATTACCTGCTCGTATCTTTCTCTCCAAGAGTTTGCATCCTTATCCTACATCATTCGAATCACCAAAGTTGCTGGCGTAATGAACGAGTGGTTAATGTTGACAGTTCCAAGTCTGGTTAAAAGTCAGTATGGCCATAGTTCACAGTATAGATATCATTAACTCTTAGATTCTGTAGTTTACAACATAATTTTCATTCTTGTTTCTTTTATGAATGACAGTTTACATTTTTTTTTAAATAGCACTTTTGACTATGCTGGCTCGAAGAAATTTGCTCAGGGAAGAATGTGCATATGATACTTATAACATCTCTTCCAATGAAAGAGTTGACGCTAAAGAAACTGAAGATGGCACCAAGGGCACAACTCTAGTAAATCTGTTTGCTGAAGCCATCAAAGGCCCATTACTTTCGTCAGACAGTCAAGTTCAAATCGGCACTCTAGATTTACTCTTTCACTATTTGTCTTCAGTCAAAACTTCAGACTATCAGATTCGAGTCTTGGTGGAAGAAAATATTGCAGATTATTTATTTGAAATATTAAGATTGTCTGGTGAGAACCTAGTACTGAACTTGCCAAACAAGTCCTTGTCTCGCCTACATGAAAGCAATATTGATTTTGCTGTGTTGAATGCTGTCCATACTTTATAGCCTCGTTCATTGCCATATAAAACGAAACATTTGCCTTATTTTAGATTCATTTCTGATTGAATGGAATTCAAAGTTGGTTATCTGGTTCTAGTTGGTTTTATTAATCTAATTTAGTTTACCTCGACTTTTTCTATTATGTGCTTGTGAATGCGGAACTTAATTTTGACCTTACTGTTATACCTTGGTAGGTAGCTTACTTATTATTCTTTTAATGAACAGAGTACAAGGATCCAGCAGTCAAGATGTGCCTTCAGGTATTGGACCTTTTATCAACTGCTGAGGAAACTTTTAAACTAAGACTCGTTGTTGGAATTTCAACTCTTATCCCAGCATTACATTATGTGGCGGATATTCCTTTTCACCCTGTCCAGTGTGCCACACTGAAGCTCATTTATGAATGCATTTCGGAGTGCCCTGGATCTGTATCAATTTCTCAAATACAGGAACTGATTCTTGTTTTGATAAGAATGCTTGGGAAGCATTCTGATGGAGAAATGGGTATGATTCCCGAGACCTTTATAATGGTCTGCTCCGTCTTTGTGGCTCTTATAAGATATCCATCTTGTACTGGAGCTCTAGATCTGTCAAAATCAATCGGGGAAGCAACAAGACATGCCATTTTAGCTTGTCTCTCTGTCTCTGAAAGGAATGCCAACCAAATTTTGCAATGCTTGTACCTCCTTAAAGAGGCATATGCATACAGTCACGATGGAAACTCCAGTAACTCTAGTAAGCTGGAACTTCAAAGCAGTATTCTAGATACATGCAGTGCCTATTTACTGCCTTGGCTTGTAATGGGCATCAATGAAATGGAAGAGGACATTGCCCTGGGATTGCTGGAAACTTTTCATTCGATACTGCTTCTGCAGTCTAGTATTAATGCCACGGAATTTGCAGAGACTTTGATTTCAGTCGGTTGGTTCAGTTTTTCATATGAATGCCTGGGTTTGTTTACAGGAGATAGGATGAAAAATAGAATATATTTGTTGCTAAGTTCACTCATGGATTCTCTACTAGGGAATGATTCTGGACAACCAATTAGAGAGGCTATTCTACACCTGTCTCACGATCCTATCGATTTACTCTTTTTGCTTGGGCAAAGGAGTACTAACAGTTTGGATTTGCCTTCTTGTCAATCTGCTATTTTTCTGATTTTGTACACCAGTTCGTTATATGATGAAAGGTACTTACATTGCCAAAATTCGTACTCCTATTCCCCTGATTAGCAGGTCACCGACAACTATTTTCTCTAACAGTCTTCTGACTTTAATTACCAGACTTGCAGATGAGAAGTTGATTTTAGCTTCTCTTGAACAATATATTCTTCTCAATAGGAGTGATTTTCATCATCGGACCACCGATAATATGACCGTGACACGACTGGTGAATCTTTACAGTTTGTTAAGGGGTCTTGACAATACGAACTACCCAATTCACTACAGTCGAGAAGCGGAGGAGATAATATTCCAGCTCATAAACAACGGTGAATGGGACTTACTTTCAGCAAGAATTCACACAGTATCATTGAAGTGGTTGTTTCAGCAAGATAACATAATCAACTCATTAAGCCATCAGATTTTGAAATTCTGCAGAAGCTATAACATAGAAGAGACTGACATAATTATTGGAAACAATAATCAAAATGTAAATGTACAGACACTAGCAGAGTTAGTATCAACTGAAGATAACTACGGAGCTAGAATTTTTGTGTGCCTATTAGCACAGCTCTTGGAGGAAGAAAGCCATGAGTGTGACGTAGTATGTGTTCTTAATGTCGTGGCAACTATGGTTCATGCCTACCCAACTGCTTGTGAGCAATTATCTTTGCATGGAATAGCGACAACAATCAGGAGTTGGTTTTATTTGAATAATTCTTTGCCCACAACAACTTACATGTCCATCTTGATTTTGGTTTTTAACACTTTGAGTTCAGTGCATCCTCAAACACTGTCTGCTGATCAAAGTTGGGTTGCGGTAACCATGAAGGTGTGAGTAGCTGAATAAATTCAATCATTATCATGATTAGAAAATAGAAATTCCAATTTTAGGTCCTATATTCCTCTTAGAGTGACCTACTGACCTCTATTTTTTATCTGTTTAGAGCTATTTTTTGTTCTCATTTTCCTATTAGTTGTCTAGTGACCTCTGTTTTTTTATTTGGTTAGAGTAAAATTGTTGTCCTGTTAATTTACTTTAGCTTTCGACTTAGTCCCTGAATTTTCTAACGTTCCACCTTACTCCTGTTCAGAAGTGTTAGCAGTGTCGTTTGATTCAATTTTTGTTTAAAATATCATTGGAATCAAACATTAAATTTGTGTGATTTGATTTTAATGTAATACCAAATTCGAACCCATTCATACATAATATTTGTTTGTAATGATGACAGGGCACATTATTGAGTTTCGTTAACACGTTTGTCATTTAGCCCAATTTTCAAATTTGAATATGCCAGAGGACGTTAGTTACAAGATTTTAGGCTTTTAGCAGAGCCGTACTCTGTACGGTTATACATAACTGATGTGAGGAACGAGGAATACAATGTCCATGCATGAAAAATCATCTATAGTACATTATAATGGATAACAAGCCTCAAACAATTATTTGGAGATGTGTTACAATTATTATTACGAAATATTAGAAAAATATAGGTACATTCTAAGTACAAGGACCAAATGAAGTAGATTACAGCAGAGCCATTGTTACAGATGAGGTTGAAAAATACTGTGATCTGACATTACAAAAGTTTTATAACCCCCCAACTATCCCTAAACATTCTAGAAAACACAATGATTTAGTTAATGATTGTTCTCACACCACGTTACCACTTCTGCAGATGATGGAGTATTCAATTCCATCCGAAAAGGTTGATATCTTAAATGACGAAAGTCTCTTCGTTATTGGCATTCTTTCCTTTATTATGCATCTTTCCACCAAGAAAACACTTGAAGAGACTTCAAAGGCCATTCTATTTAATACTTCCATAATCTCTTTGGTCAACACGGTAATTTGTGCTGCTTCTTCGAAGGGACATGCTTTGGTAGACCACGACGAGGGAACAAGAACCGGAGAAACTTTAATATTTTTGCTTTTGCTTCATTACTTCGCCGTTAAAAGGTAAGGCGGTTGACATCAGTAATAGAAAGAAAAAAAATTTGTTACCTCTTTACTTTCTGGCCAATTGATTGTAGCATATTAACGTCAGAAAATTATATTTTACACCCCTTAATGGTCTTTTCCAAATATTTCCTAAATCTTCGATTCTAGCTTGCATGCTATCCTACCAGGGTTTGTGGATTGGCAAAGCTTCCTTGTTTCAATGAAACCATCGGAGCCACTCGCCTTCATTGGCATCCGTTGCCATGACTTGTGCAGACTCCTGCATTTTGGTTCTCCTGCAATCAAGATAGCTGCTTCTTATACTCTGTTGGAGTTATTTAACAGAATATCAGATCAAATAAACAATAATCATGAAGAGCTGAGATGTAATGTTGGGTACTTGATGTCCATAAGGAGTATATTGGAAGGGCTGGTCTTCTATAATGATCTGAGAGTCGCTACAAATTGTTGCCTCTGCCTGTCAATGATTCTGGGATGGGAAAATCTGACAAACAAAACCAAACTCTTAGAAGGGAGTAGCTGGTGTAGACTGATTATTGAGGAGATGACAGTATCTTTTGCAGCTCCTGCTTTAGCATCGCAGTCATTCATGAACACACAAAGTCCTCAAGTATTTATAGCTATAGCTGTGCTGAAACTGTGTAAAATCCCTCAGTGGATGAGATCCGTGTTTGATAGTTCAAGTATATCTGGCATACTGGATAATCTTACTGCAAGTAACTTGAGTTCGGAGATTTTGGTTTTATTTCGAGAACTACTGAAATCTAACTTCTTAAGTACAGAACAAATTGCAACTATAAATCAAATGCTCCAGGTAACTTCTTCCTTGTCCTCTATTAGGTTTCCATAGTTACTTTATGTTTATCCGTGTTTGCACTACACACCATTTTTTTCCTAGTATTTTGTAAAGCAAATTCAATTCTTTTATGCGTATCTATTTTATAAGGTGATTCAGCAAAAGAATAATGTGAAAATATTTTTTTTTACACTCATTGGAATGTGTATACCTTCGTAGGGAAGAGAAGAGAGATTGGAAGGGAACAGATAAAAAAATAAAGTGTAAAATGGGTATAGAAGTTAGAATGTGAAAAACTTATGGTCATTTAAGTTGTATATACTCCTTAGTTATGCCTTATCTAATATTTACAGGAATGCAGAAAGCGCATTTACACTAACAATGCTCAAGAGGATCTCCCAAATGAGGCGATAAAGAAGGACCTCACCGCATCGTATGATACGGGAGACATTTGTGAGTTTCTCATTGATTTAATGACATCAGAGGCATACATAGATACGGGCAGTAGAAAGCTCTTAGAAGAAATAGAGATGTTTTACAGTTCCTTGTCTGTAGATGATGGTGATTGTAGGTAGCGTTGGTTTTTGATCTAATCCATGGGACACTTGAATTTGGCAACTAACAAAAAGGACATGTCTAGAATTCGTTGACGAACTAAAAGAATGTTTCTGTGAGCCTAGACAATTAATTTCTAAATAAAATTGATTTTGAAATAGTATAAATTACATTTAGGTATTTTATTCTAAAACAAGTTAGTAATAAATCTTAATATATTTTTTATCAATACAAAACTAATCAAAATTAATTCAAAACTTAAAACCAATTATTTAACATGAACCAAAACATATGAATATATAACTAAAATAATGTTGATAATGTTTCATATGATTCTGGATTATCTAAAGTGAAACCAGACAATCTATGTAGGTATGACAATGGGGAGAATCAGATTTATGCGCAATTGATAATAATGTACGCCTATAATTGAAGTCTAAATGCCACCCAGCCATTGACCACCCGAAAGATATCGCACCAAACAGGTTGAATTTTCATATATTTCGAATGTTATGCATTTTATATTTTATATTATTACTAAATGAAAGACATTTTGAAATAGCCTTAAAATAAAAATAATTAATAACTTATAATTATACGACAATTAAGAATAATGTCCCCACTCAGGGCAATCGTTTTAAAAATGCAATCGTTTTACGCATTACATTAAATTAAAAAAAAGTAGCATTTTAATATATTTCAACATCCCAATTCAACAAGGGAAAGTGAGAAATCACTATTTTTTACATTTTCTTTACTTTCATAAAAGCAAAGATGGAATAACCAAACTGCCTTGATTTCATACAGTCATGCTACCAGTATGTTTGCTTCTTGGCAATAAAGCAATGAGATCATTGTAAGTCCATTTTTTCCTTTCTCTGTCCTCAGGGTGAAGAGAAGAGTACACTTCTTCACAGCTTTTAAGAAAATGACCTTTCCCAAATGCAGTAATGACCAGAGAATCTGTTTTCAATTCAACTACTCTGTCCAAAAGGCCCATTCTTCTCCATGATTCTAAAGCTCCTCTGCCATCAAAACCAATTCTACTGGCATCCATTACAATTCCAACAGTGACAATATCAGGCCGCACCCGGTAGATTGGCAGTTGAGACAGTAAAATTCTCAAATGCCTGAAATCTTTCATCTTCACATAAGCCAGCATGATAATATTTGCAACACCAACACTCCAATTCATCTTGGAATCTAGCATTTCTTTAACTACTATATCCATTCCCTTTTTACTCAAAAGACATGCATAAGAAAGGAGTCGGAGACACCAGACAAGATCACTCTCACCAAATGCTGAACATAAATCTAGTCCCAGGTCTTCTAGTCGAGAAAACATGTAGTTCTTGATATAAACTTCAGCCATTTTTCTAATCACATCATCCTCTACACATGTTTTTGAATTCAAGACTTTCCTGTAAACTTTTTCCATCTTTTCAACAATCCCAAATGTGGTGTAAGCCTTTAGCATTGCAACAAAGGTAGAAGATTGCAATATCATTCTCTTTGAAAGCATTCTCTGGTATAGCTTTTCCATTCTCTGGAGTAGCCCACCTCGAGCATACTCCTGGATAAGTATATTATAAGTGATATGATCAGGAGAACATCCATTCAACTCCATTTTTTTCACACACTCACCCATCTCATCATACATTTGAAATTTCCCATACCCTCCAATCAAACCATCATAGGTTTCAGAATCTGGCTCTAAGCCATATTCTTTCATCTCATCAAAAAACCGTAAAGCATCACTGAACTTACCAGCTCTGGATAATCCATGAATTATTGGATTGTAAGTGTCCAAACAAGGCTTCATACCTTGAACCTTCATCTCTTGCAATACAGATAACGCCTCTTCCATCATTTCATCTTCGCATAACAAGCCTATTATCTTGTTGTAGTTGAACTCACTAATCCGCGATTTCTCAATGTTCTTCCACATATCAAACACCTATTAATGCAACGTGCTAAGAAAGTAAGGATTCAATTCACAAAGGAAGAAATGACACTAAAAGAAGTGTCATAAAACAGGATCGATTGGAATAAACCATAAATTTGGTCCTGAAGTGTTACTCTCTCTTTCTAGGTAATTCCCAAAGTACCAAAGCTATACAAGTAAGTATCAAAGTATTCGATACCTATCAGTTTTTTCCTATGTTAGCATATTTTACTTCCGTTCAGGGACCGATGAAGGGTTTTCCAATAGATGGAAGACGACTAAGCATAATTCCTAAAACTTGGGGATTACTTACCTAGTTTTTTTCCTTTACTTTAAAACCCATTAAGAAAAAGGCTGTTACTTTACAATGAAATTGATGGTTTATTTAGAATAGAAGCAACAATAACTTCTACGCCCGGAGCAATGTAGTCCCTTTTAGGCAAAGTTATCAACTTTGTCACAAAAATTAAACATTGGCATAAGGGTCCCTACCTGAAGGATTTCGGCGAACCTTGAGGCATGTTTAAGGAACCTGACAGCAGCCCAAAAATGGTCTTTGGACCAATCTCCGTCTTGGGCGAGTATGTGGATTGGGTTGGAATCCTCCCTCTCAAGCTTTACAAGTAGGGCTCTGAGGCTGTCATGGTGATGGTAAGTCTCAACCAGAAGCGTTCTGTGCTTTGTGTCTGAAACTGTGTCAGCGAAAGGTAATCCGTGGAAAGAGGCGTGGCAAATTTGAGTGGTGAGGGATGGGAATGTGGCAAAGGGTTTTGGGAAGACGCTGCTGCTGCTGCTACATTTCTTGCTCCCTCTGCAATTGGAATTCAACTTCAACAACAACACACACTGATTCTGACTGTGAGTTACGGCATTCACCATTTTTCTTTCTTCATTTCAATTTTCAACCCTCATTTCTCCTTTTTTCTATATCAAGAACTAAACCCTTTCATCCCACCCCTAATTTAAAACATTAAAAATATTAATATTTTGAAATATAAAATATTATTCAAGAATAATGAAATTACATATTTAAACAAAAATAAATGTCTTCCTACTCAAAAAACGAGTCGTCGCGATTAAAATAAGAAAAAAATATACTGAAAGTAAAAGTGGTAACAAAAGTTTATCGGAAGAAATCAATTATTCTCGATCAGCTACGCCGTTGCCGGGAGAAAACCTCACAAGGCTTCCACTGGTGTAGCCGGCGCCGGTGCAGGGGGATTACGCAGTTCCGGCATTTTCTTCCTCCTCATCTTCCAACGCTTCCAACACAGTTTCCTTCTAGTAAATGTGCACAAAACTTAAATTTGGGTAATGTCTATCACAGTTCACATTTGATTGAATTTGAAGACTCTCCTCGTTCACACCACGTTGATTCTTTTTCCGCTCCTATTTCGCTGAGTAACTGTTCGACGAAATGCCGCAACCACGCACTTCCTCACTCCACCGTCACATTCGCTGCTCTCTCCCCTTTTGACCCTTTCCCTCCCCCACCCTCATTCTACTTCTCCTGCTCGACCGGTTGGGTGCTCCGATTCGCGGTTCTGAAAATGGTTTATCTACAATAACCATTACTCTTTCTCGTTCAATGAAACTTGATTGGTCTCGATGGCTACTTTTAAAAGCTATTTGATTTGTAGAAGAGCAGATAATCCTTTCAAAATCTCCAGATTTCGTAGCACTTGCTTTTTTTCACTAGAAGCTACATGCTGGCATATATACGGTGGCTTGAGATATTATCATTCTGGGTCAGAATGGGGTAAAAATCAGAGATTGAATCCAAACCAGAAGCCAAACAGGGTGGGGCTTTTCTGGGACTTGGACAATAAACCACCCAATGCAATTCCACCTTTTGAAGTTGCCAATAAGCTGAGAGTAGCTGCATCTTCCTTTGGGATTGTTCGTTACATGGTGGCTTATGCAAATAGCCACACTTTTAGTCATGTTCCTCAATCTGTACGGGAGAAAAGGAAAGAGAAGGAACTGTTGTATCGTTTAGAGAACAAGGGTGTCATCAAGCCAAATGAACCTTATCGTTGTCGGGTTTGTGGGAGAAAGTTTTATACTAATGACAAGCTTGTCAACCATTTCAAGCAACTGCATGAGCGTGAGCACGGGAAAAGGATGAATCAGATTGAGTCTGCTAGAGGGAGCAGGAAGGTGAAGTCGGTGGCTAAGTATTCTATGAAAATGGAAAAGTATAAGAAGGCTGCAAGTGCTATTCTCACACCCAAAGTGGGGTATGGTTTGGCAGATGAGCTCAAACGGGCTGGGTTTTGGGTTCAAACTGTGTTGGATAAGCCGCAAGCTGCAGATCGAGCATTGCAAAGCCACATTGTGGATGTCATGGATCATAGGCGGGTTGAGTGTGTGGTTCTTGTGTCTGATGATTCTGATTTTGTTGATGTGATAAAGGAAGCAAGGCTGCGATGTCTGAAGACGGTTGTCGTTGGGGACATTGATGATGGTGTCTTGAAGAGAACTGCTGATACTGCCTTTTCTTGGGAGGAAATTCTGATGGGGAAGGCTAAAAAACAGGCCGTTTCGGTTGTGAAAAACTGGAAGGATCGTGATATTTTGAAGAGGTTGGAGTGGACATATAACCCAGATGCAGATAAAAAGAAATTGGATGTGGATAATTTCATTGCTGAAACATCTGAAGATGATAATATTGAGGATACCTCAGATGAAGTTGATGAACATAAGAGAAAGATGGAAGTAAAGCGGAGTCTAATGTAGTTGAACACTACAGATTCTTGCTGCTTTTCAAATTAACACATATTCATAGTATAAAAATACTTACAAGATGCATGAAGATAGCTAGTGATTGTGCTAAGTAGATCATGCAAAACCCAAATAGCTGCTAAGTACACACTCATTCTGACTGAGTCACAGCATTCACCATTTTTCTTTCTTCATTTCAATTTTCAACCCTCCTTCCTCCTTTTTTTCTATATCAAGAACTATACCCGATCCCACGTCTAATTTAAAACATTAAAAGTATTAATGTTTTGAAATATAAAATATTATCAAAGAATAATTTCATTATATATTTAAACAAAAATAAATGTCTTCCTACTCAAAAACGAGTCATCGCGATTAAAATAACGAAAAAAATATTATGAAAGTAAAAGTGATAACAAAAGGTTATTGGGGAGAATTAAATTATTTTTTTCGCATTTATAACAGGATTAACATAATAAAAATCATAAAAAAAAAGTTATGTTTTATCTCTAGTAATTTATCATTTTATTAATTTATTTATCATAAAATGCCAAGCTCTTAATTTCTTTTTTGTTAAAACTATATAAAAGAATGATGTGTTAAAATAAAATAAAATAAGTGATAAATTCTATTAATTTATTTTACTTGCCAATGATTTTAAGTTTATTATTCACAAATAAAGCTTGTAATTTATTTAACAACTTATTAAAAATTGTTACGTAACTTATTCTTTTAACAACTTGTTAAAAATTGTCATTTGTTTATCGTTGGTCTATCAAATAAACTGATAACCAAGTCTATCCCTTTCCTACTATCGTAGTTTCTGTATATTCCGTTCTTTTAAAATGAACAAAATGGGTGAAATAGCAGTACTTGAAGTATAACCCCATTTTCCTTGAAATGTAAGATAGTAAAAAATCAGTAGCATGACATCAAATGTATACTTAGTCACTAAATTTGTTCAAAATGGAACATAAGATTGACATGTAAAGTAATAAGCAAAGATCCTCAAAACATACAACCACAGAAATCCACAAAACTAAAGAACAAATGATAAATTGCAAACAGTATATCGATGTCAAAATTCAGAGTGAAAGTGGAGACCAACACAGCTACCGACCTCCACAAAAGCAACAACATAGACATGTTGCCCAATTGAATCCTATTCCCTCTTTGTCATTTTCTGAGTTGGCATCAGTAGCAGAATTTCCACCTTCTACTGTCACACCTTCATTTGCAGATGACTCAGACTCACTCCTGCTAGAGGCATCTCCCATCGGTATCACATTGTGTATAGGCGAGTGCAGTATGATACCGCCACTGTCTGACATCTCAGCAAATATTTCTATAACATCTACTCCCCCTGATTAAATTGCATGGATATAATTGTTAGCATGCATTTGTGTTGCTGATAAAACAAAAAATAAAAATGGGTGCATGTCTGTATTCTGCTATAAAACAATGAATGTGTATACCATTAGAATCCAGGCTTCCTTCCAAACTTGCCCAACTGATATTTCCAGATGAAGGAGGTAGCACATCAGTACTTGCAGACAAATTCTCAGCAGAAGCAGTAATGTCACATTCTTGGTTTGCACTGGAACTTCTACTCATTCCATTGTCTTCTTCAGCATCTGATACTGCACTTTTATCTGCGCACTCATTCTTGTCCAAGCTCATTCCACCAGTTGTTTCAGTTCTAGGTAAACCAATCTGTTGTGAACTTTCACCAGCATCATCAGATAGCCATTTTTTGGAAAAGCGATCCATATAATTCCAATCAACCATAAAACTCAAACCATACATAAATCCTCCAGTTTGATCTGATAGTTCATGACTTACATTCATTAACGTGTCAGAAGAACTTTCTGTGCTCTCTTCACCCACAATCTCCCAGCTTTCTGTCCTCTCCATGGTACTATCCGGAACAGGTTCATCTGGAGGGAGGACCTCTCTTTCTTCATTCAATTGAGTTTGGTTGGTGAGAGCAGAACTGTCCTCGTCATCTGAATCAGAATCTTTCAACTCATCTTGCTTTGGCTCCAACGAATCAGATGAGGGTATGTTTACAGAACTCTCTGATGTTCCTCCCTCGTGATCTTTGAAATTTTCACCTTCGTTTTTGGGAAGTGCCACATCATCAGCTGCGAAACATGTTAATTTTACAATTAACTGGTTTACATATTCAGCTATGAAACTTTTTACCAGAATAGGATAGAACAGAAGAGAACAAATCTTAAGCAGCAAAAATAAAACATAAACACATACCAGTGGATTTAAAGAATGATCCGAAACTGATTTTTTTTTTTTTTAATTTCTCTACCGTATAATGCACACTTGTTTCTCAATAGGAGCATTCTTGACAATTACAAATAAAAGTTCTGGAGTATAGCAGAAGAAGAAATTCGGTCTCTGAAAAAGTGATTTAATTTAATTTTCTTTGCGCCTTACCATTTAGATCAATTCTTGAAATTTTATATTACCTATTTCCACATCAGCAGCCGCATCTTGCAAAGGTTCCATGCTTCCTGAACTTGGTGCACTGTCTGAAAAGCTTGAATTTGCATCTTGAAACAACCCATCGCCTGAACTAGTTAAATTTTCTTGTGCTCCAAGATTTTCTTGGTCCACGTTGTCACTGTCGAAGGGGTTTGAACCTGAAACAACACAACCCGTAAAAGGTGGCAGATTAGAAAACCTATGTTTTTGTAAGGCACTAATAACTTCAAGACCCCAATAAACACTGAAATGGAAAACATTCTCACTCTTTGAACCATACTATAACGTAATCTTTAAAAAGTACAAGTCTTGTTACCTTGTGAGTGGGGATCATTATCAGAAAGGTGTCCATTATCTGAAGGGTTGGAACCTTCAACGGCTCCATGATCATCATTGTGACCTGGTTTCAAGAAAATACCATAAAATTTTCTCCTTAGTTTAGAAAGAAACACAAAGAAAGAGAGAGACTTTTCAACCAAAGAAACAAGAAAGTCCCGAACCCAACAAAACCCATTAAAAGAATGAGTATACATGCATAGAAAGGAAGGGATACTCGTTTAAACGTTAAAGAAAAAGCACCTGGAGTGCGTGTGGGAGTTCCTCTCTGAGCTTGGATAATCCTATCCATTAGGAAGACGACGATCCAGACACAACGAAGAAGAAAAATATTAAGAACAAATAACAGATATACCATTTTTTTACAGAAACAAGTAACCAATATATAAAGACTATGAAAAACGTAATCACCATTCCTCATTCCACTCAACACTTATACTGTTCTCTTCTCGCAACTGTCACACCACACCTCTAACGACTTTTCTGCTGTTAGTACTTTTACAGTTGCAAAATAAAATAGAAGGAAAATTGCATTATTATGACACCTTACTTTTTTTCTTACTATCATTTTACTCTTTATTAATAAAATTTTATATTTAATAAATAAAAATATTTTTTTTAAATAAAATAATAATATTTATGAGTGCAGGAAGTATAATAAAAAACCAGTGTCAATTAGACACATCAATAAATGCAATAAATACTTAACTTACAAATGAGACATTCAAGTTAATTAGATAAATTTTGGTTACAAATATAATTACTTATAGGTTATATGGCCTTATTAGTAAGGTCAAAATCAAAAATAGAGTTAAAACATCTCTGATGGCACCATCTTATAAATCTATACAAATGTGTTAGGCACATCAAATTCTTTGCTTTCATATACTCATATATAGAGATGTTAAAATAGGTCAGGTCTGTCGGGTCGGTCTGCCAGTCCGCCGAAAAAATGGCGGGCCGAGTTAAAATATTCAGCTCGCCAACCCGTTGTAATCCGGCCCGCCTAGCCCATTAGTTTAGCAGGCCAGCTCGCCCTGACCCATCAACTCTTTTTTATATATTTTTTTATATTTAAAATTAACAATAATTAAAAAATAATACATTTTTTTTAATATTATATAAATAAATTTATATATATATATATAATAGATTTATAAAAAAAAATTATAAAAAGTTAAAAAGAGTAAAAATTAAAAAAAATTAAAAAAAAATTAAAAATTAAAAAATAGGCCAGCACCCTAAAACAGAACGAGTTATAATATTCAGCACGTTTATTGGTGGCGGGCAGCCTGGCTTGACCCGTTTTACCATCCCCTACTCATATGTCGAGTACGAGTGAAATAATAGATAATATAATAATATTTAACTTGGTTTTAAACTGTGATTTGAATCAATTATGATCGAGATTCTAAACTGTAAAGTGATATGAATCACAATAAATTCTAAGAAAAAAATATCCAAATGAATTGAAAATTTTTCAATTTCAATCAGTTATCAAATTTTTAATCAACAGTTATTATATATTGAAGAGTGCAATAATAAAAAAATGACTTTAATTATTGACAGTTGTACCAGAGATTATGAGTTTTGAAATAGATGAATTAGAAGTGTGACTCTCATCATTGATACATAAGAAGTCACAATTTGATACTCTTCACGTGAGGCAAATTGGATAAGCCTAATTGATGAGTATTAGAAGTAACTAATAATAAGCTATATATTATTAACATTGAGATAATTTACTTTTAATTTAATTTAGTTTCTAATATTATCAATGCTTTAAAACTTTACTTTTCATTTAAAAATATTATGTTGTTATTTCAAATTGCATACACAATAACTTGAAAGATCAAGTAATTATGCTTGAATTTTGTTCAATTTATTTTAAAAAATAAGCAAATGGTTTTACGTAAGAGTATAAAAAGCCGTAATTATTTAAGGCTAAGAAGCAATTAGACAAGACCAACAATGTGTCTGTTAATTTTACAGTGAAATTAAGAAAATATTTATTTATCTATTTCTTTCTTAAACTATTTTTTATTATATTAGCTCAATCATAATGAAATACAGGTTTGAAAGTTGGAAAAAGAGTCAGCAGACAGAAAAGAATTTTACCCAAATATTTCATTTCTTGCTATCCTAATTTTACTTTCAAGTTTTTTCATCTTACTTTTTATTTTATCCTTGTCTATCATACCATTACATTATATGTATCAGATTCTTTCTATTTTTTATTTTACTTTTATCTTCTTCTTTCTACCACTTCTATCAGATGTATACAAAAAATGAAGTGTACCTTTACTTTTGTGGAAGAGAATTAACAGACATAATTTAATAGCTACAAAAAGGAGCAAAATTGTGCTAGACGCAATGATCATCAATACCCAAAGAAAGCAAAATGGAAAACGATACATAATAACATATGAACACAAAAATCAGTTTCAATACAGTATTTATAGTACAAATATTCGTATACCATTACAGTAGAATGAGAGTATAAAAGTAGAAAAAAAATGCAAATGAACATATTTTAATATTGTGATAAATTATAGTCAACGCGATTAAAAATAAGGAAAAAAATATACACAGAAAGTAAAAGTGAGGATAACAAAAGTTTATTGGAAGAAATAAAGTATTTTTCGCAGGATTAAAATAACAAAAATCATAAAAAAATATGTTTTATCTCTAGTAATTTATCATTTTATTAACGTATTCTTTATGACTAAAATGCCAAGCTCTTAATTTCTTTTTTGTTAAAACTATATAAAAGAATGAGGTGTTAAAACAAAATAAGTGATAAATTCTATTAATTTAATTTGCTTACCAATGATTTTAAGTTTATTTTTCACAAATAAAGCTTATTGCTATTCTTCTTAGTCACGTAACTTATATTCTTTTAACAACTTTTTAAAAATTGTCATTTTCTTTATCGTTGAACTATTAAAGAAAGTGATAAGCAAGTCCACCTTTTTGCAGTATTGTAATTTCTGTCTATTTTTGGTTCTTTTAAACTGAAAAAAGAGGGTGAAATAGCAGTATTTGACGTATTATAATCCCATTTTCCTTGAAATGTAAGATAGTAATAAGAAATCAGTAGCATGACATCAAAACTGTATACTTAGTTGCTAAATTTCTTGAAAATGGAACAGAAGATTGACATGTGTAACGTAATAACCAAAGATCCTCAAAATATTCAAGCACAGAAAGCCAGAAAAGAGTGACTAAAGAACAACTGATAAATTGCAAACAGAATATCAATGCCAAAATTCAGAGTGAAGGTGGAGACCAAAACAGCTACCGATCTCCACAAAAGCAACAACGTAGACATGATGCCCAATTGAATCCTCCACTCTCTCTGTCATTTTCTGAGTTAGCAACAGTACGAGAATTTCCAACTTCTACTGTCACACCTTCATTTGCAGATGACTGATCAGACTCATTCCTGCTAGACCCATCTTCCATCGGAATCAAACTTTCTGAAAAGTTTGAATTTGCATCTTCAAACAACCCATCGCCTGTTAAATTTTCTGGGGCTCCAACAATTTCTTGGTCCTCGTTGTCGGTGTCGAAGGGGTTTGAACCTGAAACAACCCAACCCGTAGAACCATTCTCAGTCTTTGAACCATACTATAACGTAATCTTTAAAAAGTACAAGTCTTGTTACCTTCTGAGTGGGGATCACTGTCAGAAAGGAGTTCATTATCTGAAGGGTTGGAACCCTTAACGGCTCCACAGCTGCTGTCGTCACATGCATGAACTCCATCATCATCATCGTTGTGACCTGGTTTCAAGAAACCACCATAAAATTTTCTCCTTAGTTTAGAAAGAAACACAAAGAAACACAAGAAAGAGACTTTTCAACCAAAGAAACAACAGAACCCATTAAAAGAAAGGAAGAGATTGTCGTTGAAACGTTAAAGAAAAAGCACCTGGAGAGCTTGTGGGAGTTCCTCTTTCATCTTGGTTATCCATATCCACTAGGAAGACGATGAGCCAAAGAAGAAGAGAAAAAATAACAAATAACAGATATAGCATTTTTTTCTTTTACAGAAACAAGTAACCAATATATAAAGACTATGAAAAACGTAATCACCGTTCCTCGTTCCACTGAACTCTTATCTCATCTCTTCTCGCAACTGTCATAACGACTTTTATGCTTTTTGTACTTTTACAGTTGCAAAATCCTGATGACGACTGCCTCTATAATATGGAGTAAATAAAATAGTATCACTCTACTATGTTAATGTTGCTTTAAATTTTTTAAATATATTTATAAAAGAAAAGAAAAATTATAATCCGTTCTTTATTTTTTTTATGTAATTTAGCGTGAATTATTAATTTAAAAAAAACATATTTATTGATATAATTATAATTAATGTGAATACATTAATTAATAACTCATATTAAATCACGTAAAAATGATAAAATTATAATATTATTGTCCATAAAATAATAGTTGTTACCGTTGGAACTTACTTAATATTCAAAGTCTCACAATTTTTAGTCCCTCCTGTTCATTCATATGGAAAATATTGTTTTACACAATTTATACAAGTTTGACGACTTATTTTTTTATTAAAAAAGCTTATTTTTTGTATTTATTAAGATAGAAAGAAAATTATATAAGATGTGTGTAAAGATTTGTTCCAGTATCAAAATAATAATACCCTTCAAGTATTTATAATTTGTTACTTGTAACTTAAGAGGGGGAGCAGATACTCTAATAGTGTAACACAACTAACTTCAAAGGGGTGATATGCTGATTTCACTAAAGGCATAAAAAACATTAATATTACAATATGAAATAATATATAATATTTCATTGAGACATGGAATTAGATCTCATTTGAATTCATTTTCAATTTTTAAAATTCTAAGATTTTCCTTCAAACACAAAAACTTGTGTATATTGTTCACAACAATCTAGTTTTAAATTTCTCTATTTTACGTTTAAGGCTACTGTACACATCCATCAACATCTTACTAATTTTTTAAAAATGGAGAACTTACTAATTTTCATATTTCATTTCTTTGCAAGTATTTTATCTCCTCGTTCATAACATTCTTCCATATAAAGTTAGATAAAGTTTCTACGCACTACTAAGAATAGATACAATAAATAATTGACTTATAAATATGACATTTGAGTTAATTAGACAAGTTTTTGTTACAAATATAACTAGAGATGGCAAAACGGGATTGGTCCAAAAGACTAGTTCGTCAGCCTGTGTTAAAAGAGATATTTTAGATTGAAGATTTTAATCCGTCAGCACATTCTAGCCCCTTCCGTCCACTCCGTCAATTTGATGGGTCAAAATACGGGCCAATCTTTAACCCGTTTTAAAAAACTAAAATAAAATAAAAGTAATTAAAAAGATTAATTTTTTATATTATATATTTTAAATGTATAAATATATAATAGTATTGTAGTTTAAATCATTAACACCTACAAATTAAATTTCAATTATTAGTTATAATTCAATAGTTTAATATGTAAATTTAATAATTATTTTAATTTATCTAATTAAAAATATTAACTAAGAAATTAAAAGTTTAAAAAATAAATATGTCTTTAATAAGAATTTATATGTATATATAAACAAATTTTAAAAATTAAAAAAATTAAAAAAAAAAAGTGGACGCACAGTCCGACCCATTAACCTGTCCTATACGGGACGAGTTGTGATTATTGACACATTTCTATTTAACGGACTAGTCTAACCCGACCCGTTTTTGACGAGCCACATACAGGTTGGGCCAAAACAGGCTAGACTAACCCATTTTACCACTCCTAAATATAATTACTCATAAGGTATACGATTTTGCTAATAAGATCAACATGATAAATAGACTTAAAGGATACCTTTAATGACACAATCATGTAAAATTGTTTTTATTGTGTTAGATTCTTGAAGAGCTTTAATTTGAACTCATTATCAACTTGTTGTGAAAGAAAAGTTTGAATGTCATGATAATTCCCTACTTGAATTCCATACCAAAAGGAAAAATACATTAAGGTTTCACGAAAAACTGCATTTATAAAAGTAAACATTTGTTTGGATTGTAAAAGGGCGAGAGGAGAGAGTTTAGTTCTTCGATGCTTACTACTATATTTTAAGAGATTGAAGAAGTGTTTTATTCTCACGAGACCTAGACGGTGTTTGGTTTTATTCTCAATTATTTTTGCAAAAAGTTTCCAAGTAGTCCTCCAACTTCATTTTTCATTTTTAGACTTCATCAATACTTTAGTCAATGACCCAAAAAGGAAAAAAAAAAAAAAACTTCTGATTGAAATTAAAGAAAAATGAGTTGTGTGACTCTTTGTAGCCTCACAAATATCGCAATACAAATTTAAAATTTCAAGTCGATCCAATACATTTGAAAATAATTTT
>Ga0209589_1002673_pt1 | contig 31048 bp, 29 predicted proteins | sample CowpeawhiteBW_FD_187525 | JGI IMG/M metagenome (GOLD analysis project Ga0209589, IMG submission 187525) | Root nodule microbial communities of legume samples collected from California USA - Cow pea white BW (SPAdes) (version 2) | ecosystem: Host-associated > Plants > Roots > Nodule | place: USA...
TATATATATATATATATATATGTTTATAGCTTTGTATATATGTGATTTATCTGCTAAGCTCACCCTATCTGCGTGTGTGTGGCGATGATCGTGTACGCGGTACACGGGAACAGATGTTGGTGATGCAGGTGGCTCTGGTGCAGCTTAGTCGCGGAGAGGGGATTGACTTGGGGAACTTTTACATGTATCTCTTTGTTTTTGAAAACATTTGTAAACCCGGAGGGGTGACTTGATAGCATTGTGGTTTTAATTATGTAATGAACGTTCTAAAATTTATCCGCTCATTTAATAAAGTTTTAAATTTTCCCGCGTTTTGGGAAAATGAGGTATTATTAATCGCGCTGTTTTATTTATTCCATTTAATTATTTATAAATTCATAATATCCTGACGGAATGTTACGATCTTAGTAAATCATAATTCAAAAGTATTAGCACAAAACATAAAATAGAATGAACAATAAATTAAAAAAGGCGATTTTTTTTATATAAGATGATAAAATAGTTTGAATAAAGCAATTAAAGAAGCAAATTGCTCTACTTCATTCACAATTGAGTTCTTCATCGATCATCATATCATTCAATTTCTGAATGGAATAAAATTAATCAAACAAGTGTTAATAAATTTATTAAGTATTTCACACATCTTCAAGCCTCGATATTTGAGATTTTTATTTTTCTACCTCTTGAATTAAGTAAACATAAGAGTATTATTATTATTATTAAGCAAATTAATAATAACTGATTAAAAAATATGATTGAATTATCAACAAATGTTCCAAAACATTTCCAATAGTAGAAATTAGAATTAAAAAAACACATATGATATAGCCACACTCTATTATTGAAAATGAAGAACAAACTTAAATTGTAAAAAAACTTCAGAATTCACTGTGAAATCACAAGAGAATCAACGTAAAAAGGTTTAGACTTTCATGCAGAAGACAAATAATTACAAATAAGAAAATAGCAACAGTGGTGTGGAATATGTTGATATTGAAGAAAGCCTACATGATTTCAAGAGATTATGAAAGATGTTAATGAAGATTTAATGCTTAGTTAATGGCTTTATATTTTTTAGTCTTTCACTTATAGTACTTGTTAGAACTCTAAAACAAAACCCACAACCTATAATAATGTGCTAAAAAATTACTTAAATGTTTTCTGAAAACTAAAATAAAGTGAAAAAAAGGAATTGGCATTTTTTGATTACATACTATATTAATTTGGTCTTTAGAGGTTGCAAGAAGCATAATCAATTATACAGAGAAATAATCGATTAAAACAAAGATTTTTTTTCAGGTTTTAATGTTCCCAGTAAAATAATTGATTAGGATACTTTTACAACCAATTAAATCAACTTCTGCAATTAACGAGGAGTGTGTATAAGGTGTAATAATAAATTATTTTAAAGAGACAATGCAAAAAAATTTCAAAATCATGTTAAGATAATTAGTTATTGGCTGGTATAATCAAATATATACATCAATAGCCATTTTCGAATTGGATTTTTGTCTCTTTAAGTAGAGAATCAATTTCAATATTTTAGATAACTTTTTCAATGATTAGAAGTGATTTGTACTTACCTTTCTAAATGCAATTTACAAGTGCTCTACCAAGCTTTCTAAATCATTCAAAGGTTGTATTGTGTGAAAGAGTTGTAAGTGTGCTTCTATTGTATTAAATTCTTTTCAATTTTGTTTTTCTGGAAGTTTTTCCTAGTTTGTTTTTATGTTGTTATTTGTGGGGCATTCTGGTAGGATTTTTTTGGGTTATTTAATAGTGTTGATAAGGCTACACGTTTTTTTGGATACCTAAAGAGTGAATAAGGTCAAGATCCCTTGAAGTGGTCCCATAGTACATAGGTAGAGATCCTCTTTGGAATCTAGCGTATTGATATCCTCTAGTGTATTTTAGCTATTAATAAATTATTACACAATTTATTCAATTAAGCTTGTTCGTCATTATTTATGAAAATAACTTGAATTGATTAAAAAATATTCTAATCGATTATGTTATGTAAAACTTGAAAACATGTAAATGCTTTCTTTTAATATGTTATTTACCTGAATAATTAATTATTTTATTCTTAGAACATCTCAAGAACAAACTAATAGGTTATCTAAAGCTTTAATCAATTAAAAATGTCGAGTTTCTTTTTAAAGACATGTTAGACATCATTGTTGTGTATGGTATGGCACCACTAGTGGTATAAAGATGGATATTTGTCCAAGATCTCAAATAATGTCTAAAGGCTCCCTACAAAAGAAGCAATTGCAGCGCATAAAAAGATGAAAATGATATGTTTGATGTATTCTAATTTATTTCCCATGTTGGAACAACTGACTCTAAAAAAAGTATTGAATAGAGAGCTATGATTTGTTTGACAACAATTAGGCAAATAGTCTAGTAGATAAACAAAATCAATAATATAAAAAAAAGTTATACAGGTTCATTAAAATTCATATGCTACATCCAGTTATCCCTTACAACAACTTCTTTAGAGGTTTCATTAATTAATTAAATTATTACAAACAAGTATACAAACCACTCTTGGTTACAACGACTAGACAAATCATTCCTAGTTATCACAATTTATTTGACCCTAAGATTAAGACCCAAAGTATGTAACAAAAAATTCTAAAGAGAAAACATTTGGGCTCACTAGGTTGCTTCATTTAGTGAAGTATTACAAGATTTCAGTCATCCATAAATAACACTTAGAAGTTTACAAATACTAGAAAATGTTAAGACCAGATGAACCTTTTTAGATGAAAGTGTTTTGATGATAACAAAACAACAGACAATACATGATAGATAAATCAAATCATTAGACAATATAAGATACAATTTTAAAATACATAAATTAGACGATAAAAGGAAGGATCACAAACAATATTTATTATGAAGTGTTTTAACATTTCATATTACAGTAGAAGTAGCTAATAAAATTATATGATACACTTTACAAATAAGAAAAATATTTGTTCTATATTATCTTTAGTCTAGCATGTGTTCGTTCAAGGTGAAGCATATATAGTAACACTCATCAGACGAATGAAAATGAGTTTATTAGACAACTACATTCCACCAACATTGCATTCATTAGACACAACATTCATTATATGCTTTCAAATGTCTTCATTATATTTTGGATAAGTTATTTCTATCTTCTTATTTATCTTTTAATATTAACTTAGTCTTAATATTATTTGAAAGTGATATTAAATTATTTGAATCATTTGATTTGATTATTTTTATCAAGTAACAATGTCTAAAATTATCTCTTGATAATTATACTCTAAAGTAGAAATATTTTTAATCAAATAGTCATGCAATATGCAAATATAGAAACATTTTATGTGACTGATAATTAAATTGACATTGATTGATATTGTATGAACCAAGGGAAATGGAGTTATCTAATGGAGGATTAGATGAGAAGGTGCTTTGAAGGAAGTAGACAAGCTTGGGTTTGTGTGTGAGCATTGGATGTTGTGAGTGTTAGACGTTGTGAGCATTAAACACTAAATGTTGTTGTGCACTGAATTGTTTTAATGCATGTTGGTCGTGTGGCGTAGGTGGTTTGCTTATGCATAAGGGTTGTTAGTGGAGCAATGAGTTAGGAATAAGAGGGAAGTGTTCATGAGAGATTTTAGAAGCTAAATACCTACAACTCTATGATTGGTATGTTTTACTATAAGCATGCTTAAGTGAAAATCTTTGACATTGAATTGCACTATTCAACAACTATAATTCTCTCTAAAATAGTGTTCTTACAATCCTCTCTCGCTTATCTCTAGTGTTGTTAGTGGTGTGCTTTTTTGATTCAAGATCAAAAAGTAGTTGTATTTTTGTGGAGAGAAGAGTTTTCATCTGAACCGATTGGAAGTGGAATCGAGTAAGTCCAACTCCAACTCTTCTCTATTGGTGGATTTGGGTGTGGGAAATGCTTGCATGTGGTTGGGACATGCTTGCATGTGTTTTTTGTAGGGTGAGAATGAGTCTTTGGGCAGAAAGGTCTTGTTTGTGTGCTCAGACTTTTGATCATAGGTGTTTCATTGTGTTAATAAGTTTGTGGAGTTGTACTCGCGTGGTTGTATGGTTATAGAAAGTTCAAAGTTCTTGTTAGGTAAAGGAATCTAACTGATTGATTGATTGTTTACATGTTTGATAGTTGTATGATTATTTTATGATGAGATGAATGCCTAGGAACATGATGTTTAGTGGGGCTGATGAGATGAACCATATGTTGTGAGTAGTTTAGTTGTGTTTATACATGTATGTGCATGGATGATGCATGTTGGATGATGTGTGGTTGTCATGTTTCTAGACATATGTGTGTCATGTGTTGTTGACTTCATGTAACAATGATGGCTTTGGGTAGTTCTAGTCAAAACTCGTAGGTGGTGAGGTTTTGAAAGGAATACCAGAGTGGTAAATTCCAATTACTATAGTAGATAATGATTGAGGTAATTAAGAATAGATGATGATATCACTAGACGAGTTCAAAATTATGAAAAGGAACATAGTAGGGTTTAAAATCATTGGGCTAAGTTATAACATAATGAATAATTTCAAACCATAGTGTTAAGATGCATAAGACAATTACACATTAGACAACCAGAGCATTAAGCGACTTGTGGCATTAGACAACTAGTATGTTAGACAACTAAGTGTATGAGACAACCACTTAGATTAGACAAAGTAGTCGTCTAATGTGTTGTGGGATAAACCACTATTAGACGATTTGTTGAGGTCATTTACTACGTTCATTATGTGATGAGGAACATTCAACAACCTTATGTGTGAGAAGTTTTGAAGTTGAGCTAATGGAGAAAGGTTAAGTAGATCCATGGTAGGAGGCCAAAATCTACCATGAATATAAAGTTACTTATGTGAGTATGTTATGGGAGGTTGTATAGAGCCTAGCGTGACCAAAACTAATGATGTGTTTAAGCAAAAACTAGGTAGTGCATGATGCAGCCAAAACTACGGATGTGCTTGATTGGATGGCTTAAGGGCACCATAATGAGGATTTGAGGGAATGTAGACATATGTAGCGTCTATAGTTGTGAAAGGTCTTGTAGAGACTTGACTGGTAGTCATAAATCTACTATGTGTGCATGCATAGTTGTTGCATTGTTATGGCTACAAAGGTAGTTGTCTTGAGTGACTATTAGTGTAATGGAATAAAGAGCATAAGATGAAGTTTACAAAAAGGGTTATTTTGACTATAGTAGTTGCTTAGCACCAAATCGAGAAAGTTAGATATGTGTTGAGAGTCAATGACGATTCTTGTGGCGTAATCATAGGTATGAAAAAGTATTGTCTTGACTTGTCATGTGGAATTTACCTTGTCAGAAGGGGAATTGGGTTGTTGGCTCTCTCAATTTTGGTCTAACAAATTCATGGGTAAGGTTGTTACTTCCTAAATCTTGTTACGTAGATGTGCTTCTGGTAGGTGCAAGATCCTAGTTGTCTATTCCTATGCTCTTAGTCTTGTAGAAGCGAGTCTCATATGTTTTGTGAGCATGGTATGAGAAGATGTTGTAATTCACGATGAATGGTTGTTTGTGATATTTAAAGTCACATAAGATTTTGCATGATAAATGTATGATGGTGATGTTATATGTTGTATGTATGGTTGTTATGATGCATGTTGTTTCAAATATTAGTTTACCCTTGCTTTTGAGGTTTGTGGTTTTCACCTACAATGATTGTGTTGGTGTGCATGAGTAGAAGGAACAATAGGTGATTAGGATGTTTCATAGAAGAGATAGTAGTCGAAGACTCTTTTAGAATAGTTAAAAATTTTGTATACAAGTTTAAGCTTATTCCTCTTAAGTATTCGATGTATAAAGCACATGACTATTTTTGTAAAAGTTTCTTGTATTACGAGAAATGAATGTAAAGGTGTATGTCAAATTTTATTATTTTGTGATACTCTGATCTATAATTGCTAGACGATGCATTTGCCTTAACTAGACTAGAAACGTCTAATGGGCTATAAGTCAGTCTCATAATCTATTGAACTACTTATGTTAGACGTCAGGCAAGAAGTTTGGAAAGGGTAATTGTGACACCTAGTTTCGGGGTGTTACATATATTAGCATTTATTACAATTCTAATGAGATATTTTAGAATATGATGCACAAGTTTCATTTATAGGTAAATTCTAAATATTCGAAAGAATAACAAAATCAAAGGATACAAAATAAAACTCTTTGGTTTAAGAAAGAAAGGAAAAGAGAAAAAGCCTCAGCGAAAGCAATTCAAAGACTTGAAGAATCAAATTTAAGAAATTATCAAGTCATTCCTTATAAAAAAAAAGTAAGAGATGTTGACCAAGTTAATCAAATTCAAAACCTTTAACGCCTATCGTCTTAGTTAAATAATACTAAGCATATAAAGTGAAATTTAAAAAAAAAAAGGTCTTGTGTGAAATACTAGGTTATATGCTTAACCATTGTAATATTCTTCACTTTGTGAGGTTTTAACCTTGAGCTAAAATTGTGCTCTTTTTCTTTGAGAGTGTTTTTCTCATCTTATTTGAGAGTTCTTACTCTCAGGAGAAATTAAGAAGGTTATACCTAGAGAGGTTGATACTATTATTTCATCACAGTTGTCATGATATGATATTCTTGGATTGATTTTTTTAGTTATAATGTTTTAGCATTGCATTGTTCTTACTAGATGCTTGATAATAAAAGTTTGGATATGATGAAAGCTTCTAACATCATTTTTTAAGGAAATTATTCACAAACAAATAATAACAACAAGATTGATTTGCAACTAATAGTGTATTGTTATTCTTTTATTTATTTTTTTAGAATATTGATTTTTTCATTTTATCTTTCAAAATATTTTTCATTATATCTTTTTTATTATCTATTTTTTATTTAATTATGAGCAAATAACTAATTTTATGTTTTTTGTTGTTAGAAGCGTGCACCAGATGGATTGATGTACTTCAATCAGCATAAAACACGCATTAAAAGCTTCATGCGAATATAATATATTTGTTTATAATACTAGATTGTCTAATGTTTCTTAACATAAAAACTTTGTTAAAGAAGCTATATTGGGATTAGACCGTCTACAAAATGCTACCTCTCCTAAACCTTCTACTCATGAACTTACCTTAAGCTTGAAATCAATTTGAAAGAACCCTTGGTAGTAGACTATTTTGTTGGGTTGAAGACTTGTGCTCTAACCAAATCATTGACCTTTTCCCTCTTAGATATTCCTCACAATGTCCATTACATGCCAACACTCTACCTAAACTAGAACTAAAGCCTCTAAAACTGAAATTCATCATCTAATTAGACATGTTCTCCTAGAGACTAGAAAACCAAACTTCCAACAATCATCAAAATATCATGGTTTTCAACTTATGTCATCCAACAACTAATTATCTCATGGTCTCTAGACTCATCCATTGTCAAAATGTAACTACAAACTCCTTTAACTATTTCATTTGTAGCTGAATCAAATTTCATAATATAATACACTTCATACCTATCAATATGTTAATTTCCTCCAATATTTTACTCCAAAACTAAGAATCCATTACACCTTCATAAAATAAAATTTGTTACATATTAAACCAAATTTCATATAAAGAAAACTACATTTTGGAACAACTAATTGGAAAGTGTGAAAACAAGTTTTGGATTACTTGATCCATATCAATTTAACTGAGTTTTTTTTTTCGAAGGGACTTCATTAAGGAGAGATTCCATAAATATGATTTGAGTCCAACCCATGAAACCACTTTCAACCTAAAACCTTAAAGCAATGAGTTTATGAGCCTTCTTTCTTATATGGTGTTTAACTATGTTATTTTTATCCATTGTGCGACTTAGACTCATACTAAGATTATCTCCAACATTCTCCCATCAAGGGTGAGTCCCTTTCATATGGAATTTGGTTATATTTCCTCTTGGTGTTCAATGACCTTTACTTAAATTATCGTTGTTTTGTTTGTAGTGTTGTTGTGTTGTTGTTGTTGTCACAACGATCTAAGCTTGATACTACTAATGGGATTTGGACTCTTATCCCATCACTTTCATATACACACCAGCTTTAAGATTAATCATAAACCATTTTTTTGATTAAGTGGCCCAAAAGTTGTTTATGAATTAATCCTACAATTTTTTTTTATAAATAGCCTTTTAGATTATACAATAGTCTAATGACATCTATAACAAGATAAATCCCACAATTATATTATGGATTATCTTATTTGAAAGAATTTTAAATAATATAATGAAAAAAATATCAAAATTAGAGTCAAGATCCTAACTATGTCATATTAAAAACTTATCTCAAAAAACAAAAACTAACATTGTTAATAAGGGCCCCACCAACTTTTTCTCATTGCGGCTACAATCGACCATGAGCCACAACCAAAGGAATGAAGCCTCTTTGCAAATAGAAAGAGAAAAAAAAGATTAAGCCATAACATAATTTTAATCAATTATGGTAGGTCAAAACGTCTTTTCACTAAAGAACACTATATAAAAAGAAAAAATCATGTTACAAAAACGATATTTTAACTCTATTTTTTACACCATCTACGTGTCATTTATAAATTTCGTTTCTCATTTTTTATTTGCATTGCTAACGTGTGATATTGGGCCCAACAACATTGTTATTTCCTTTATTTGAAAAAAAAAATCCTTGCCACAATGGAGCACTATTGGGCCCAATACTATGTAAGATCTGTGAAAATTAATTAATTAAATAACTAATTAATTAATAAATATGGGTAGTGGAAGGCTTTGTGGCATTTAATTTTGACATGTATAATGTGGAAAAGTACTAGCTTAAATGGTTGAGAGTACTTGTTTATGTGAGAAGACAGGTTCAAATTCTATGTATGCCATTTATATATTGTTTGATTTTATTATTATTTTAATAATTTGATTGATCATGTGGAGTGATAATATAATTTTGGAATTTTAAGAATTATCACGAAACATGAATTGGTTAAATGGTTGTGTATTAAGTTGGAATTGGCATGGTATTGGGTTTGAACCATGGTAGAACCAAAGTACACTTTCTTTTTGCTAAAATTAGTTTTGGCAAGAATTAATGTTTATTTTCCTGAATCATTGTATGAGATATAGTATGAAATGCATGAATCTTTCTTTTCTGTTGAATAATTGCGTTTCTAGAAAATTTCCAAAATTTAGTGCTTTCTGGGTTCCTTTGAGGAACTGTCTGGCGGTGAGCGTTGTGCCGCCAGGCGACATAAGCATATCAACCCAGTTTTTGGGTTTTTTGATGAACTGCCTGGCGGTGATGAACACCTACCAGGCTACGTGAATCATTTTTTGTTCGATTTTGATGTTTTCGTGTTCTAGGAAGATTCTGACCAGGGGGAAATCATGTTTAAATTGTTTGTGATTGGTTAGACATCATATACCCTTGAATTTCGTGGAATTAGCGGTGAAATTGGATGAAATCATATGAGCATATACTAGGGTTTGACAAATTGGGATTTTGGGAATATTAATGTTTGATGTTGGAATTGCATTGATATCATGTACAATTCGACTCTGGTTGGAGAATAGGTAATCCTAGTAGTAATAATTGACTACGGAAAGCGGGTAACAGATTAATGGAGGGTGGTTTAGAGTTAATGGACATTCGCAGGTGCAAGGAAAAGCTAAAATGTTTCCAGGCTTTTACGCACCGCTTGGCGGTACTTGCGTTTCCGCCAAGCACCAGCACAGTGGATGTTGCACTGTGTGGCTGGGATGACAGGCATTGGGTGGATTCTGTTGCAGTCCTAAATGAAACTGGAAGAATGGATTTGGTGACGTTTTTGGATAGATAATGGTAGAACTCTTATGCATGAGCTAGGGTAGTTGATTAAACTTAGGATTGATTGGATATAGTAGCAAAATGATGTGAGGAAGGTGTCGATTTGGTTAGTTAAAGGAGGACTAGAATGAATGCGGCCTAATTTGTTGTAGTATGTATTGTTCTGAGACTTAGCTTAGGCTGAGGTATAATATAGAGTAAATATGGTTGTGTGCAAGCTATGAGGGGAAAGTCCAGAAACTTGATTATGGTCTAGGACAAATTCGGAATTATGGTTGAAGTGGTGAACACTTGCGTAATAGTGAATGGAAATTTGAGATGAATCTAGTACATAAATTATAAGTGAATTGAGTATATTCTGCAGGAATAAGGTTAACCTTAAGGAGGCATAATTTTTGGTAGACTTGAGTGGTTGAACTTAAATGGAAGTAGGAGACTTGATAATGGATTTTCCACTGGACAAGTGATACCAATAAAGTGGGTAGTGAATTATAAGCCTTGATGTATCGAATGAGGAGTAGAAACAGGTCTAATTGACTTTAAACCAGTATTGTGCAGTTTCTGATATGGCATCTGGTGGTGGTATTAGACCGCTAGGCGATAGCAGCCAATTCAGAGAGGCACTAGACGTGTGGTGCCTGGCGGTGAAGGACATTCCACAAGGCGATACCTGCAGACAATGGGCACTAGAGGCGTTTTACGCCTAGCGATACGCGTCCCCACCAGGCGGTCTGGAAACGCAACGCGCCTGGCGCCTCGGAAGCAACGCGCCTAGCGCCTCAGAAGCAGCGCCAGGCGATAATGCTGCAGCAGAATGGTGTTATGCTTGCTTTGTGGTGCGTGGTCTACATTGCTTCTATGATATCTCAAAGGTCGGCTTGTTAGTGTTCCTTGAGTTGTGGATCGGAACATATCCCTTGAGTTGTGGCTCAGGATAGAGGTTAAGCACGTGGTATTCCTTGAGTTGTGCCTCCGAATAGCATCTCTTGAGTTATGGCTCGGGATGGTGGATGAACACGAGGAACTCTTGAGTTGTGGCTCTGGTTGGCAAGTGTTGCCAGTGTGAATGTGCACGTAGTGGCGTGTACGGATGGGTCCAGTGAGATTGCCCTCCTCAGTAATAATTGACGAGTTTGGTAGTCTTGGGAAGTACGAATGTTATTCGTAGTGGGAACTCCACCTGACGTTACGGTGTGTGATCCGTAGCATGGTTTCCTGCACGTGCTCTATCAGTTGTGGCCGATAGGTGTGGCAGCAAGACATCTTAAGATATTCATCAGAACACGGTGAACATGGTTGTAGTCATGTTGTATGGTAACAAAGGATGGAATTCCTTTGGTGTGATTGTGATATGTGTATATGTTGTGTGTGTGTGTGTGTGTATATATATATATATATATATATATATATGTGTGTGTGTGTGTGTGTGTGTGTGTGTGTGTGTGTGTATGTGTGTGTGTGTGTGTTTATTTTGTTAGCTCACCATATCTGTTTGTGTTTGGCGATGATCGTATATGCATTATACGTGAGCAGATGATGTTGTAGGTGGATCTGGTGAGGCGTAGAGTCGGAGCGGGGCTAGTCTTGGGAGATTTTATCAGAATTTTATGTTTTATGATTTTAAAGCAGTTGTAAACTCTTATGTTATCAGACTAATTTTGTAATGGATAATTACCCATTTTGGGTTTCAGTTATTGTTATGGTGAAATAAAGTTTGAAATTCCCAGGTTTTTGGGAAATGGATTTATAATTAATGAACTTTTATCTTTCTTATTTTATTTTATTATTTAAATCCGTAATATTCGGGCAGGATGTTACACACTACACATCAACAATGCAAATAAAAACTGAGAAAACGAAATTCATGAAGGACATGTAGATGGTATCAAAATTGAGTAAAAAAATGGAGTTAAAATATTGTTTTCATTTATGTTATGTAGTCTGTTTAAATACATTATTTTATCATATACTTAGGTTAAAATATAGAAACTAGATTTCCTTCTATTGTTAAATATAGAAACTAGATTTCCTTCTATTGTTAAAATATCATTTTCATTTTTTTTATGTAGTCTTTAGTAATTAATTTAATAGCTTGTGTGAATAGAATAATCTTGTATCAGATCTAAGACCCTAAGTTAGTTGGAGTAATTAGAAACTATTTGGGTTTCAATCAAGCAACCTTGAAAAGTAAAAGTAAAGGATTAAGTGCAGTAAAACTAGGCAAGATAAATACATAAGATTAGGAGGGGGCAAAATATTTTTTTTCAAATATTTGATAATAATTTTAACAAAATCAGGGAGCGTTCGTCAATGCTTAGTTGCATGTAGGTCTTCCATATATAAATACATAACAACCCTTGATATGGTGGAGCTATCTAAATAGTGAGTTGAGATGAAAATGACATTTTTTTAATAGGCATATTTGTAAGATTTAAGTAGAAAAAGAAATAAAGGCAAGAATAGAGGAAAACAAAAAAAGAAAGATGAAGAATATAATTTTAATTATCCTGATAAAGAGATACAAGGGAAGACATTTACACACTTTTACACATGTATAACAAAGAGAAGCAACATATGACATGTGGTGACAAGTGTTGACACATATGGAACTTATTACGTGACATCCCTTTAAACTTATGGTTGGGTTAATCATAGCTATAAGTTTACCTCAAAACTTGGTGAAGGCATTTCTAGAGAAAGACTTGGTAAGTAAGTCTTCAACTTGATAGTGAGGAGGAAAGTGAATTCTTTTGAACCTATGGTGTTGAAAACAAGATATAACATTTGGCATCATTATGGTCCCCAAACATCTATTAAAACAAGTTGTAAAGGTTTTGTACAATCAATTTTGGAATCATGAAAGGGTAGCTGATGTGATTTACCAAAAATAGAGGATTGACCAAAAAATCTTAGTAATGCATTTTATATTTCAATTTCGCATGACTTGTTGAACAAGTCATGAAGTAGTGTAGCCTAACCAAGAGTGCCATAGTTGAAAAGTACTCATTAGAGGTGTGAAAAAAGTGTAGTTAGTAGAGAAATCAAATGAAAAGGGTTGAAAGTTGTATCTTCTTAGCAAATATTAGGATGAAACCAAAAATACACCTTATTATCCTTAGCAAACTTATAATGTAGAAATGATTAAGATATATGTAGTTGTTGGGTTTTTAATAAACTTAAATGTATTAGTTGTTGTGTGTAACTAGCCGTTGTAAGAAATTAGTCGTTGTGAGTAGTTAATGAATTAGCTGTTGGAGTCTAAGTACTTAATGAGTTAAGCGTTTATAGTTGTTTTTGTCTATTTTGAGCACAATGGTCAGTAAATTGTGAGCTTATAAATTGTATTGTTAATGGCATGAATGATACAACAACAATAAAGTTGAATAAAACTTTTTCACAATAATAGAAAGCTTATTGTCTGTAGTAGCAAGAATGCGAAGGATTATAGAATTGTGTAGATCCAATGTGTGTGATGGGTATACTTGAACCATTACCTATTTTCACATATTCATCTCCTGTGTAAATAATCTACTTTATGAAGGAATTAAGATCACTTGTAACATGATGGGATGCTCCACTTTTTAGGTACCATAGTAGATCAAGAATAGTTGAAGGTACTCCAAGAATAGATGTTTATGTCTTAGAACTTGTTGTAGAAGGAAAATGAGATGTATTAGGTTGCATATTTGAATTATGATCTTGATCATACATGTTCCAACAATCTGAGGCAATGTGAGTAAGTTTTCCACATATTTAACATTGAGTTTTGTTTAGCGAAGAAGAATTCCAATTTCTGCGAAATTAGACTTAGAACCAAAGAATCCCTTATTGCAATTTTGGTTGGTGCAGGAAGAACCACCACAATTGACTTTATTCTGGAAATGAGATTTGGTAATAAGTTGTATTTGCTTGAATAACAATTTCATCAAAATTGCGGTGATGTTCAAAATGTTCTTTTTTTTATCAACTATATCTTTATTTAATGGAGCACTTAGGGTGCTCCAACCTTTATACAAAAGATATTTACATTGTTCCCTGTTTTACATACATGAAAACTAAGGATGAGAATACAAAATATTAAATTAAATCATTGATGTGCAACATTAACATTCAAGGTGTTGCTACCAGCACTTCAAATGTGCATATTAATGTAATAAAAATTGACCCAACTTTAAAGAGGAGTGTGCCAGTTGTAGAAAATGTGAATCCCATTAAGAGCTCTCTGGTTGTGCACTGCAGCAACCTATTTATTAGTTGTAGCTAGAGTTTGTTGCAATATTAGGAGTTGAAGATATTTCCTTTGATTCTATTTTATGCCAATAGCCAACAACTTTGCTTTCCCAAAACCCTCTCCTCATCCCTTTTTCCTCGCACTCACTTTCATTTGCAGAAACAAAGTAAACCTCTGGATTAAATAGCCTGAGTCAGGGGTTAGTTTTTTATCACCCTGTCTTCTATTTAGTGGCTTTGTCTTGCATTTTGATGTTCCTATTATTGCAACCAAGATGAAGATAGAGTATCCACCCAAAAACCATATACAACTATATATGTGTAATGTTTTTCTCTGTGACCACTATAATCTTGCGTTTCACACCGGTGTTTTGATGCATTGTATAGGGTCAAAGTATCAGAGTATAAGAATATAACTTTTTTTTTATTTTTACTCCTTATTAATGCCCAAAATCTGATCAATTCTGAAAATAATAGATCTAACAAAGGGATCATTCTCATCTTATAAGCCATCTTGCCATGATATGAAAGAGGAGCTCCCACAGCCAACGTATCAATAATTTTCTTTATATCATTGAGAGAGATAAACACCAGCGATCATTCTTTTTGGTGTTTTTAACTTAAGTTTCAGCTTCTTGATCTTTGTTCGAGTGTGAGACGCATAGTATATTTGAAGCTTGGACCAGATTTAAGCAGCAGAATGAAGACGCTAGAAGCCATGCAACAACAAGTTGATCTTGTTGTTCATGTTCAACAAATTTGGATTTATCGTGTTGGACATTTGATCAGAAACATTGAGAAATATTTACGGAGTAGCAGTTTCATCAAATAAGTGCAGAATAAGTCATGGTGAGAAAAAGATGCTCTTGATATCATGTAAAGTTTAAGCAGAAAAAGAAAGCTAAAAACAGAGGAAAACAAAAAAAGAAAGATGAAGAATATGATTTCAATTATCTTGAATGACACGTGGTGACAGGTGATGACACACGTGGGAACTTATGATGTGACAATATTAATATTGGGAGGCAATTTAGTATTCAAAGTTATATGCAATCTTGTTTAGTGATTGATAGAAGATTTTATATTAATCAAAGATAAAACTAAATTATTATATAAAAGAAGATAAAACTCAATTATTATATACAAATAAAAAAATTCATCTGTTTTATAAGATTAAATTAAACTTAAATTGATTATATTAAAATATTGGCTTAGAGTAGAGATTTTTGCAACATTGTTGTTTAACGGATCTCAACATGTTTGGTTCAGCCTAGCATAACTAACAATTTATTTTCAAAAGTTTTCAAAAAAATGTTAAAAGAAATAAACAATTATATTTTACAAATAAGTGAACCTAACATGAATTAAATCACTTTTCTTGAGTGTCTATACTTGGCCACCCTTGATCAGCCTGCAACTTGACAAACTCAGCCAATATCTTGATATCTTCATCTTCCAAACGGGCTCCAAATGTGCACTGACCCCGTGGCATGCACTCTTTACCAAAGCCCTGCATGGAAGTGCAAATAATAAAATATGAACAACAATGAAATACAAAATATTAAGCAAGGCATCAAGTGAAACACATTTACTGTGTGTATATATCTGTGATAGGATGAATTAGCTTGTTTCACTTTTCTTTAGCTTTCTTTAACAAATGAAACATACCCAGAATCTAAACTTAACCATTTATATACCATTTTTATGATTGAAATTAAATCCTCCAAGACATGTGAATGCATGCACACACACACACACTAAAATGTATAATGATTTCATTCTTTGAATCTACACAAGATAACTTACTGGCATTCGTCTTTTGCCATAGTAAGTGACACGATAGATTGCTTCTTCTGTATCAACTCCATTTCTGTTGAGTAACATTAGTATAATTTCAAAGATGTATCAAAATAGAGTCAGAAGTTTACTACACCTTTTGCTAGAGGCCAACAAAATGTGAATTTTAAATTCATATTTGGTGATGTTCTAAAGAACTCATTCATGAAATAGTTGGTACTCAAACGTGTATCCTTTAAAAAATTCAAAGCTTTCTTTCTCCATCATATTTTCAATTCAGCACGAGGGTGCTTAGTTTTCCTCCAATTACCTCTGTAAATCCTTTGTAAATAGAGTTGACCCCTGTAAGTTAAAATAGTGGAAAACAATAACGAAGAATGAACAAATTGAGTTGAGTCTGCAAGGACATAAGGAGATGTCATGCATGCATGCATGCATATAAGGGGATGCTCACCGGTTGTATTATGTTTCCACCTGCATCGTGACATCCAATACAAGCTTGACGAAACAATGTGGTTCCTCTCTGAATATCTACGGCTTGAGCACTTGAAACTGCAGAGTGCAAGAAAATAGACATGAAGTACAATGTTTCTTACATGTAAATATTGCCTTAGAATAGCTTACAAGTCCAGAAGTACGAGTTCTTAAGAGAAACGAAGAAAAAACAAAGTTGATCCAATAACAATAAACGGATTTCAGCCAATTGGGCACACAAATACTTAGCAAGCATGAGATGAGATGATGAATTATCGGTCTGTAAGCCTATGCCACTTTTGTTATAACTGACAATTAGCAAGGAATCAGAATTCAGAATTCAGAATTCATTCCTTGAGTGCATGTTCTTTGATCCTTAAGCAACTATGCAATTTTGCAACACTTGGTAAAAAGAGAGAAATTGAGGATCGGTGATGTGAAGTTGATGAAATGAGATGGTCACAGCGTGGCTTATGCGAGAAGGAAACCTGTTGACCAATTAAGTAGTGTGTCAAGACAACAAAATTTTGTTTATCTCAAACTAGTTCAATACAATTTCTGTGAGTACATATTCGAATTTGTCCCTGAAATACGAGTGTGATGGTTGATAAATCCCTGATTAATTTGGTGGTCAAATCACTCTGATCTTGAACAGTTTGGTCTTGGCCACTAGTTGATTCATTCAATCTTCCTCCTTTCCATTTTCTTTTCCCTTTCCCTTTCTGGTTTTTAAACTGTTTTAGACTTGCAATGTTTGCCCGTGTGCCTTCTCCTCTCTCTCATTAATTCTTTGTGCATGGCGGTGAATTCTGTAATTCTTCAATACTCATTGAATCAAGGTCCTTTGATTCTTCATTTGCCACGACATGATCAAATGCAGAGTTAAGGTTCTCAAGATCTTGTCAACAACCTGCTGCTGATCTGGATCTCCTCCTTGCATGACTTCATTCCATTCACCAGTATTTGAATTCTATTCAAATAATCTGCAGCAGATTCTAGAAGTCATAAACTTGATTTTCTTTCTCTTGTCAGCACCACCATAGGTCTTAACCAAAATATTCTCATACTTGTTTTCTTGTAGTGTGACCTTGGATATTCTTCCAAAAACAGTAACATCAATACATTGATGAATCAAGAATCGGGTATTCAATCAAGTTCCTTGAATTATTTATAATTTGCCTTATAATTGGCAGCAGCATCTATTCCTAATTCATGAAATCCCACCTTCCCCACTTCTCCGACAACTTCGAAACAGAATATCACAATTATCTTCACCCTCCAATCATCAAAATTCTTTCCTTCAAACAATGACAGATTGCTAGAAACAACATTGTCCAAACTCGCCATTTCTTTCTTTTCAAAATTCAGGTTCCTCGGTCCATGAACACAATCAACGTAGCCCTTGATACCACTTTTTTTGAGAAGAAATCACGCACACAAATAGGAAGACGAAGGAAATCACAGAAAGTTAATGTCTTGTTTTATTTTCAAATGTGCATCCTTACACACACACCTTCTCTATTCTATACAAAGAGGTGTCTTTTATATAGTATTGACTAGGACACTAACACCCTTTGAACCGTCTAACAAACTTCTGTAATTTGAATTACAGATGCTCTAAAGTTTAAAAGGTAAAACTCTCTAGTAGAAATGTAATTATTCTATCATTTAATCTGAACTAAAAAATTATCTTCAATATAACTTTCAAAGTTAATCATTATAAAAGATCAAGACACCTATCCTGCACAGTAATAGGATTACAATATAATAGGTCAGTTATATTCCTTGTTCATTGTTCTGTTATATGTATGTATCCTTCAAGAAGAATCATGCAGAAGATGTGTTTCAAGATTGATATGAATCTCTCATATTTGTACATCTCATTCAATTGGGATTCAACTCTCGATTTGTTACTTTGAGAAATCAGTCCTTTCACCTATACTCAATCCTGAAAACAATCGAATCTCTCTATGGTAGAATTGTACTAAGATACATGAATATTATGAAATCTAAATTATTTTAGGTACTGTTTCGGCAGCAACGCCCATGAATAAAAAAAAAAAAAAAAAAAAAAAAAAGAGTGGGTAATTGCATGTTGACAGTAATGCAGTTTGAATCAAAAGCAGAAGCACTAAAGAGGAAAGGAGTGATGAGAGAACTCACGTGGAGTGGTGCTAATTGGAGATAAGACAAGAAAAGCAGCCACAAGAGGAGGAACCATGGTTTTGAACAGCTTCACTTCTTCCCATGCAAGAATTGGCTTCTTTTCCCTCATCACATTGTCCTTTTAATCAACATTTCAATAGCAAGTGTTCTACTTCTCAGTTTCTTTTTCTGGGTTAACACATAACGGTTCAAAATCACAGAATCAAAGTGAGAGAGATAAGAGTGTTTTACCTTAATGGAGAAGATGCGAGTGTAATCAGTGGAACCAGAAATCAACGAAGCAAGTTTCATTTCGTTTGTTTTGTACCATAAGAAGGCTCGACTCGCGACTGAAACTGGATAGCGTGTCTGCAAAGGAGAGTCTGACACATATTTATTTTTTTAGGTTGGAATTTAGTCATATTTTTTTTAATTTAGTTTAATTGACTTTTCTTATCGTTGCATAATAAATAGCATTATCTCTTTGATTACTTTTACATATCTCTTCAGGATTTCTTCACATAATATAGAAAATAATTTTTTTATTCTAATAAAATAGTTGTAAAATTCTTTATTTTAGTCGTTTATATGTTTATGTAACTCAATAAATACATATGTAAAATATTTAAAATTAATGTAAGGGATAAAGGTATAATAGGAAAATGAAAATGATATTTGAACACGATTTTTAGACTTAGTTTTGACATGGTTGACGTGTCACAACACATATGTTTTTAAAATTTATTTTCATTAAATGATATTAACTCTTGCACGTGTGGACAATTTTGGAGGCAAAAGGAAAAGTGTTTTACAAAGAGAAGACAAAAGCATTGTGTTTGGTTGAGAAAGACAGAAGCGACAAGAAGAAATCGATGGGAAGACCTATTTTCGTTGTTGTCATTCATGTCCACGCCGACCGGTGGTTTGTAAGTTTCCTTTTATTGTATCACACACATTTTTCAAACCTTCATCTTCATCATTTTTGTAACCCAACCGTGATTTGTTTTTTTTTTTTTTGGCACAAAGAACCTACAATCCAAACTTCGAAATGTTTGGTTTTTGTGAGATTCACCACAAAAGTTGAAACATTGGGTTTATTTAAGGAAAATGTCATATCTTTCGACGATAGGACTCATTGCAAGCAAGGGATGCAATAGGAGTGATTGCAAGGTTAGGATAATCAAGTTTTTTGGGTGTTGTTTTTGGAATCCTTCCTTTGTCGACGTTCATTTCGTTGTGGGTTCTGTATGTAGGGAGTAGTGCTGGAATAAGTGGGAAGTTTTTCTTATTATTATGAACATCAGTAACAGTTTTTTTAATGCAAAATATGAAACTTAAGTGTTAAGACAAAATGTTTGTTGTCATCGTATCATAGGACAAAAATATTTTCATCACCACCAAATTGAAAAGCTAACTTTTTTGGATGGTGACAATGAAAAGATGCCCCTTAAAGTATGTACGAGGTATGTGGGGAGTCCTGATATATTAACTTGCGAGTTATTCTTATTATTTTGAACATTAGTTGCAGTAATTTAATGAAAAATATAAAAATGAAAAATATAAAACTTGAGAGTCAAGAGAAAATGTTCATTGTCATCATATGATAGCACAATAATATTTTCAGTACTACTAAATGTTAATTGGATGGGGAATGATGGAAAAAGGTCCCATAATTAATGAATGAGATGTGTGGGGACTAATGATGGATTAAGTGGGGAGTTACGATGAACATGATGATCTTGAGTTATGAACAACAAAAATAAATTATTTCCATGATGACTAAATTGAATAGCAGCTTATTTGGATGATGAACATTACAAATTGTCCCATAAGTAATGTAAATGGTATGTGGGAAAAAAACTTTAATGTTAATCCATCAATATTTTTTGGACATTTTTTTCCTTTAATAACTGTAACAAATGATCAAAATATTCAACATTTCTCTCCACTTAATCCATCAGTACTCCCCACATACCTCATACATAACTTATGGAACTTTTTTTCATCACCCGAATCCAAATAAGTTGTTTTTCAATTTAGTACTGATGTAAATAGTTATAGTTTCATTACATTAAACATATTGTGTTAATATTTAAGTTTGATATTTTCTATAAAATTACTGCAACTGATGTTCAAAAATGAAGAATAAATCCCAATTTAATCCAGTACGACTCTCCAAATACTTCATACATACCTTATGGGACATTTTTTCATTACCACCAGCCAAATAAGGTACTTTACAATTTGATGGTGATGGAATTAATTTTGTGTTATGGATGCATGACAACCAATGTACTATGTTAACATTTAAGTTTCATATTTTCCAATGAGTTACTACAACTAATAATCCAAACATTTACAATAACTCCCTAGCTAATCTAGCACGACTCCCCACATACCATTTACATTACTTATAGGATAATTTGTAATGTTCACCATCCAAATAAGCTGCTATTCAATTTAGTCATCATGGAAATAGTTTATTTTTGTTGTTCATAACTCAAGATCAAAATGTCCATCATAACTCCCCACTTAGTCCATCATTAGTCCCCACATACCTCATTCATTAATTATGGGACCTTTTTCCATCATCCCAATCCAATTAACATTTAGTAGTCCTGGAAATATTATTATGCTATCATATAATGACAATGAACATTTTCTCTTGACTCTCAAGTTTTATATTTTCCATTAAATTACTGCAACTAATGTTCAAAATAATAAGAATAACTCGCAAGTTAATCCAACAAGACTCTCCACATACCTCATACATTCTTTAAGGGACATTTTTTCATTACCACCATTTGTTTTTCAATTTGGTGGTGATGAAAATAGTTTTGTCCTATGATATGATGACAACGAACATTTTGTCTTAACACTTAAGTTTCATATTTTGCATTAAAAAAACTGTTAGTGATGTTCATAATAATAAGAAAAACTCCCCACTTATTCCAGCACTACTCCCCACACATATAACCCACAACGAAATGAACGTCAACGAATGAAGGATTCCAACAACACCCAAAAAAACTTGATTCTCTCAACCTTGCAGTCACTCATACCGCACTCTTGCTTGCAATGAGTCTTATCACCGAAAGATATGACATTTTCCTTAAATAAACTCAATGTTTCAACTTTTGTGGTGAATCTCACAAAAACCAAACATTTTGATGTTTGAGTTGTAGGTTCTTTGTGCCAAAAAAATAAACAAATCACGATTAGGTTACAAAACTGATGAAGATGAAAGTCTAGGAAAGGTGTGAGATACAAAAGAAGGAAATTTACAAAACCACCTGTCGGCGTGGGCATGGATGCCGCCAAAAACACTTTTCCCTTTGCCTCCAAAACTGGCCCCACATGCAAGAGTTAATATCATTTAATGAAAATAAATTTTAAAAACTTAAGTGTTGTGTCATGTCAATCATGTCAAAACTAAGTCTAAAAATCATGTTTAAATATCATTTTCGATAGGAAAATAAAGAGTAAATGTGTTTTGAAATTCTAAAGAACAACAATTTTTTCAGTATGTTGAAATATTTCTTAATTAAAAGAAAAATGATATTTTAACTCCTTTTTTACACTACCTACGCGTCATTTACTAATTGCAATTTTAAATTTCTTTTTTCATTGCACACACATGTGGCTTTTGGTGGAAAAGGTTTCCTCTTCAAAGTAGAGAAACTCATTTGAAGAACATCGAAAATCGCCGAAAAGTAGGGCAACCATTACAAGTTTTGTTATGTAGGGTTACAGTAGCACTTTCCATATCTATCTAATTCGTGTTTTTTACTTTTAATTTATTATTTATTTTATAGCAGAATTCCAAAGTAAAAAAAGATTGTCATATTTTCGGTTAGGATTATATAAGCAATTTTCATAAATTAGCCAAGTGAGTGAGATGCCCCTACCTCTCGACTTTCAAATAAAACACTTTCGCTCAACGAGAAAAAGGCACTTGCTCAACAAATAAAGTTTCCCTTGTCTCTTTGATTTCACAAATTATGCTCTCGCTCAACAAGCAAATCACTTGTCCAACTAGTCTGCACAATTCAGAAATCATATCAGATTGGTAAATTTGTTTGCTTGATTTCAAAGGGTATTTTTCTTTCCTCTCATGAGTCAAAACCAATGTTCCCAAATAAAATGTACCCCCTGAAGTCAGTTGAACAAAACTTACCAATCTCATAAGTAACTAACTATTAAACCACATATACATGTATCTACAACTACCTAAATCATCAATTCAATCAATCCACCAAAACACATTATCAAACATGCAACTTTTCACATCATACATCCAATTCAACCACTATAAATCAAATTTAAACAATGCTATATGTACCACACCTAGCCAAACTCGACCGAATAAGTAAACGATACATATATGCCAAGGCGGTCAAGTAGCCAGCCTAGGCCGAGTTGGTCTAAGCCTTACCAGATTAAACCGATAGCATAAACCGTCGAGGAAAGTAGTCGGCCTAGGCCGACTACTCCAATATACTTAGTAAAATTGAAGCCCTTTCGTGTTCAATAGGTCCTAAGGGCCTGGACTAGGGCCCAGGCCCACTTACAGCCCAAACTAAAGCCCAAGCCAGGGCCCGACCCATGGCATAACCAGACATAATTAATGCTCTATAAATACACGTGGACCCTAGTAATTAAAGGTACGCATTCATTAATCACTGATTTGACCTTTTGAGAGTTTTGACTCACTTGAGCTTCGGAGTCCCTTCTGCAGGTAACCCCTCATGGGTCCAAACCGACATGTACTAACCAGGAAGAGGCCAACTGAGGAGATAGCGGACTACATGGGTAAGGTGACGCTTGTGCCTAACTTATCTTGTTTGTTCTCTGCAGGAACAATTGGCGCCCACCGTGGGGCACGAGACGAACACCTTTAGTACCCGTTTTTCTCCGAAGATGGTTTCCAACCGCAGTAGAGTTAGAGTCAACAAGCAGGCAGATGCTGGTCCCTCAGGACCTACTGGCATCACCCCTGACTTAGCCGCCATCCTGGACGGCCAAGCGAAGATGCAACAAGAGCTGGCAGATCTGAAGAAACGCAGCGCTGATGAGATAGAGGCGCTGCGGCAAGAGAACTCTCGCCATAGGCGAAAGATTGAGGCTGATCCTACCCTGAAGGGAAAGGCCAAGGAAGCCTCTGAAGCTGCAAGGTCCCCAGCCTTCCAGCCCACAGAGGAGGAAAGTGAATACAACCTCACCCCTCACACCTTCACCACTACCCAACAAACACCCATTCCCTCCACCTACCCCACTCACTTTCCATCCACTCAACCAGGGCATATCGCAGCCCCAACCCCTGCCTCTACCCTCCCTACCACCCAGATCCCATACAACATACCTACCACCCTACACACCACACATGTTCCACAATACAACCTACAATACCTCCCAACAACCCACATCCCCCCTCACAATCTTACCTCCACCTTCCCCGCTATGATCAACCATCCCATCCTACCTCATCTGTTCCCTCCCCACCAGTCCAGACGTCGTCACCCTTTCACCGACTTTATCGCCAACACCCCTCTACCTCCCCAATGGGAACCCTTTACTTTGGACCGCTATACTGGTGAAACCGACCCTGACGAGCACCTCAAAGTCTATATCACCCATGTCGCCCTGTACACGTCCTAAGACGCAGTCTTCTACAAAGCCTTCCCCACCACCTTCAGGGGCCTTGCTCTGGAATGGTTCACATCCCCTCCGCCTTACTCCATCGACAACTTCAACGTCCTTTCACACATGTTCTCCACCCATTTTGCTAGCAGCCGTCCACACCAAACTACCACAATCTCCCTTTTGGGCATTAGACAGGAACAAGGTGAACCACTCAAAGCGTTCATAGAAAGTTTCAGTAAGGTAGCTCTTCGCACCCCACACCTCAACCAAGAGATGATCCTCCAGTGCATGGTACTTACCCTACAACCCAGCCCCTTCGCCAACAACGTCTACCTCCACTCACCTGCCTCTATGCACGAACTTAAATTGCGCACGACCGACTATGTCCGCATAGAGGAGATGCAAACCCTCCATACCAAATTTTGCAACGACTATGCAGCCACCACCGCCAACTCTACCCCGCAACCTCCCCGCTCTGATACCCGCCCACGTGAGCCCCGCCGACCTCGCTTCACCAGATATGCCCCTCTCACCGTAGCCCGATCTCGCATCCTCAATGAGGCCCTACAAGCTGACCTCATCCCTCCACCACGCAAGACAACCACACCTCCTAACGCTGATATGACCAAATATTGCCGCTACCACCGCAACCATGGCCACACTACAGAAGATTGCAAAGCACTCCAGGAAAAGATAGAAGAACTGGTCAGTGCTGGTCATTTTCGTCGCTTCATCCGTAAAGATGATCATCCCTCTCGATCCCACCACCCCCTCGATCCCACCACAAACGCCCTCCACACGACTCCTGTCACGACAGACGCCCCACCCAACCCCATAACCAGGAACCCGAATCGGCCCGCACCGATATCACCCCTGTCGACCCTCCCCTACGTGGCACCATTAACACCATCTCTAGTGGCTTCTCTAGTGGAGGATCCACCTCTTCTGCCAGAAAGAAATACCTCTGCCATATCCAATTCATCAACCATATCACACATTCCCACCACAGACGTCGCATGCCTCCCATCATCTTCACAGATGACGACTTTCATGGCCTCGACCATCAACAAGATGACCCCATGGTCATCACTATTGAAATCGAAAACTACGTCGTTAAGAATGTCCTTGTCGACCAAGGCAGCTCCGTTGACATCCTTTACTGGGCCACCTACCAAAAACTCCAACTTCCGGACACCACTATGGTCCCGTATGACGAACCAATCTATGGCTTTTCTGGCGAACAGGTATCCACCCGCGGCTACATCGACCTCCACACTGTCTTTTGTGAGGGAACCCAAACCAAAATCATTCCAATCCGCTTCCTTATCGTCGATGCGCCAAGATCCTACAATGTCCTCCTAGGTCGTCCTTCCCTCAACACCCTTGGCACTGTCGTCTCCACCCCCCACTTGGCCATCAAGTTCCCTTCTCCTTCCGGTGACATCCTCACCATCCATTGCGACCAGCGCTTGGCACACGAATGCTACATATGGCCAGCCTGCGCCCACAGCTCCTAATTCAACAAACCAACCACATTGAGCGACCACCTGGATCCGGCATCGCCCTATCAGGCGAAAACCTAGACCTTAGAGTAGGTCGGGATGTTTGTCTCGAACCAGTTGAGGAGACCTCCCCTCTAGAGTTCCCCAATGGCCACTCTATCAACCTAGGCACCAGTTTGAACTCTGACGAGCGTGCCATCATCACACCTATCCTCAACAGCAACACAAACCTTTTCGTCTGGTCAGCCGCTGACCTACCTGGGTTGGACCCTCAAGTGGCATCCCACAAACTATCCATTTACAAAGAAGCCCGATACGTATCCCAAAAGAAACGCAAACTTGGCGAAGAACGCCGACTAGCGGCTAAGGTTGAGGCCGACAAGTTACTAAATGCAGGATTCATAGAAGAAGCTCAGTACACCACTTGGCTTTCTAACGTAGTCCTAGTGAAGAAAGCCAATGGCAAATGGCGGATGTGTGTAGACTACACAGATCTGAACAAGGCCTGCCCGCGCGATGCCTACCCCTTACCCAATATCGACCGACTTGTTGACGGCGCGACAAGGAATAAGGTGCTTAGCCTTTTGGACGCATATTCTGGGTACAACCAAATCCCCATGGCCATATCTGAAATGCACAAGACCGCCTTCATCACAGACGATGCCAACTACTTTTATAGAGTCATGCCTTTTGGTCTGAAGAACGCTGGAGCAACCTACCAATGGCTAATGAACAAGGTCTTCAGTCATCTAATGGGATAATATGTCGAAGTATATGTTGACGACATGGTTGTCAAGTCTCCAAGTCATCACCAACATCTCGAGGACCTCTCGGTTGTCTTTTCCGCGCTACGCCAATACAACCTCCGCCTCAACCCTGACAAATGTGTATTCGGCGTCGACCGTAGTAAATTTCTTGGGTTTATGTTGACCCAACGTGGCATAGAAGCCAATCTCGAAAAATACAAGGCCATTATTGAGATGCGCAGTCCCACTACCATCAAAGAGGTCCAATGCCTCATAGGCCGCCTCACAGCCATTTCCCGCTTCCTACCCAAACTGGCCGAACAAACCCAACCCATCGTCCAACTTCTAAAGAAATCCACCCGGTTCACGTGGACTGATGATTGTGAACAAATCTTCCAAAAGTTGAAAACAACCCTGACCTCACCACCTATCCTCCACAAGCCGGACACTCGCCAACCCCTCGTTGTATACATCACGGCCACCGACCACACTGTCAGCGTCACGCTCGTCCAAGAAATAGAAGGCACACAGCATCTTGTCTACTTCGTTAGCAGAACACTGCAAGATCCTGAAACCAGATATCAAATGGTAGAGAAGCTGGCCTTATCCTTAGTCCACGCAGCCCGCCGCCTACGCCCATACTTCCAAAACCACAGCATCACCGTCAAAATCGACTACCCAATTCAAAAAATATTGCAAAAACCAGATCTAGCCGGACGGATGTCATCTTGGGCCGTCGAGCTGTCGGAATTCAACATTCGCTACGAACCCCATGGTCTCATTAAAGCCCAATGTCTTCTAGATTTTGTCAATGACCTCCAGCACACACCCACAGAGGACCAGTGGACGCTTCATGTAGATGGTTTCTCAAATCCAAAAGGTGTCGGTGCTGGCATCGTGTTAGAAGGACCCAATGACATCCTCATCGAAAAATCCCTCGACTTTGCCTTCAAAACATCAAATAACCAGGCCGAATACGAAGCTATCCTCGTCGGCCTTTCTCTTGCCCGCGAAGTTGGTGTCAAGACGTTAACATGTAAGACCGACTCCAAACTTACTGTAGGGCACCTAAACGATGAATTACAAATTAAAGACCCCATCCTTCTACAGTATTACCACCTAGTCCGCGCAGTCATACAATCCGCCTTCGAATGAGTCCGTATCGAACATATCCCAAGAACCGACAACATCAGAGCCAACATCCTCTCAAAATTAGCCAACACCAAATTGAAAAGCCGCCAGCGATCTCTACTACAGCAAACATTATCCACACCCTTCATCACAAATACCTGCCAAAACCTAACCTACACCCCAACTAACAGCACCACCCCTCCCCAAAACCATAACTGGACCACCCCCTATATCCAATACCTAAGAACCGGCAACCCCCCACAAGATGCGAACAAAACTTGGCTGGCTAAGGCCGCCAGGTATACCATGATAGGCGACGATCTTTACAAGCGCGGATACAGCCAACCTCTCCCCAAATGTGTCACGGTAGAGCAAGCGCAATATATCATTAAAGAGCTACACGAAGGCATTTGCGGCTACCATTCCGACGCACGTACCATGGCTACAAGAGTCCTTAGAGCCGGGTACTTCTGGCCGACTATAGAAGCAGACTGCCAAGATTATGTCAGAAAGTGCAAACCATGCCAGAAACATGGCAACCTCATCCACCAGAAACAAGAACAGCTACACCACATACTATCCCCATGGCCATTCGCTAAATGGGGAATGGATATCCTCGGCCCATTCTCACCCGACAAAGGGCAAGTGAAATTCCTAATTGTAGTCGTCGACTACTTCACCAAATGGATAGAAGTCAAACTGCTAACCACCAGCACGGCCCATCAAGTTCAACAATTTGTTTGGAAAGATATTATATGCAGATATGATGTTCCACATACCATCATCATAGACAATGGCCGACAATTTATAGATAAGGAGCTAGCCAAGTTCTACACTGGCATGGGCATCAAACACATCACAAGTTCTGTAGAACATCCACAAACCAATGGACAAGCAGAGGCGGCCAATAAAGTTATCCTAGTGGAGCTACACAAGAGATTAGATAGCGCCAAAGGTCGATGGCCCGAAGAGTTAGTAGAAGTGCTATGGGCTTACAGGTGCACCCCTCAATCATCAATAAACGAATCCCCATTCAGCCTAGTTTACGGTGCAAACGTCATGATACCGGTTGAGATTGACGAACCATCCCTGCACCGAGAACTATACGACCCAACCCACAACCACTAAAACATGGCTACGCATCTCGACCTCCTACCCGAACTTAGAGAAAAAGCCCAGATACGCAATTTAGCTGTCAAACGACGAGCTACCAGAAAGTATAACGCAAACCTATGTCCACGATCATTCACAATCGGGGACTTAGTATGGAGAATGGTCAGCAGTGCAAGAAAGAAGGATGACAAGTTCTCCGCCAACTGGGACGGCCCATATCGCATACGTGAAGACATAGAAGGTGGAGCTTATCACCTCAAACATCTATCTGGGGAAGAGATACCTAACACTTGGAACGTGTCCCACCTCAAGTTCTATTTCAGTTAAATGTATGTTGCATTAAACTGAATACTTGTAACCCTGGGTGTACTCTTTTTCCTCACCTGGTCTTTTTTCCCTAAGGAGGGTTTTGGCCAGAGAGATTTTAACGAGGCACCCCATATTCAATAAATAAAACAAAGGGTTCTCAACTGTACAGCTCTCCTATGTTTTTACTCTCATATTCCTTTAAAGTTTCCCAACCTTATCACAAGTAAGCGGCTTGGGTCGAACACCTTTAACTTGTGTTTAATTTGCTCAAGTTCCCCACCCTTACCACAAGTAAGCGGTCTGGGTCGAACACCCTTAACTTGTGTTTAATTTGCTCAAGTTCCCCAACCTTACCACAAGTAAGCGGCCTGGGCCGAACACCCTTAACTTGTGTTTAATTCGCTCAAGTTCCCCACCCTTACCACAAGTAAGCGGCCTGGGTCGAACACCCTTAACTTGTGTTTAATTCGCTCAAGTTCCCTACCCTTACCACAAGTAAGCGGCCAGGGTCGAACACCCTTAACTTGTGTTTAATTCGCTCAAGTTCCCCACCCTTACCACAAGTAAGCGGCCTGGTTCGAACACCCTTAACTTGTGTTTAATTCGCTCAAGTTCCCCACCCTTAACACAAGTAAGCGATTGGGTCGAACACCCATAACATACAATTGAACGCACCATACATACACCACAAATCATCAAAATCCATCATACACAATAACATACAGAACCTTTTAATCGCATTCAACATAAGTGCAAGAATGTACCAATGTAACGTAATGTACCAACTATTACAGACATAGGCTCAAATAATATTTTCAAATCAATAAAAACTGAGATCCTATTCTGCTGCATCAAGGGCCACCTCCTCGGCATCGCCCACTCCTTTCTCCTCTTCAACCGCCTTCTCCTCCGCCTCCTCATCCGCGTTGCTTTCGTCTTCCTTGACAAGCTTTCCGTCAATAACGTCCCTGTTCACATCAAACTTTGAGTCTGTGATGTCAACATCCTGATGGAAAAAGGTCGCTTGACGTAGTCCCTTCTCAAAGCCGTTGATGTGCTCTTGTATAATACAATTCTTCAGGTCGTCAAGCTCACCCACAGCACCGTCATACTTGTCTTTCAATTCATCATAGTCTTCCTCTAACTCCCCTATTCTTTTGTTCAATTTTCCCTCTGAATCCAAACAACGACCTTCCACGTTGCCAACCTCTTTCTCTCTTCTTCCCAACTCTCCCTTTCCTTCTTCCACGAAGCCTTCTCTTCCTCAAGCTTGTCGACTTTTCCCTGCAGCTCTTCTACCTTCTCCCAACCTCCCTCCTTCACCTCCCGCCGATATAAAGACCCTACATGGCGACTTAATATCAAGGCTTTACTCCCAAATTCCACCATTGTCCTTACGATATGATCCGCCTCCATACCATCAATAGAGTTTATAATGGTCTCTAGGAGGTTGATCGCGATATCCTTCCTCAAAGATATTTATGGCAACTCAATTATGCCAAACTCTGGTCCCTTCTCCCCACTAGCCGACCCTGCCCCACTGGCCGACCCCACCCCGAGCAAGACCGCCCTCACTTTCTTCACATCCTTCCCCTTGCTGGCGCGAGGCGGCAACTCAACTTTCCTCTTCGTTCCACCATGTACATGAACTTCCACCACGGACTCTTGCAAGTTGGGAATGGCAGTCTTCCCAGCTGCCTTAGCCTTAGCGGCCATCTCCTTCCTCAACGACTAGAAGAGCGCCAAATTCTTCTTCCCTGATTATGCCATGTGCCCTACAATAACATATTAAACCCCAGTAAAACAACTTAGAATCATTAACACAATTTAAGTAACAAACGGATACCTTCAATATCTATAATCGGATGCACCGAATTATAAACTCTAACTAAGCCCTTAGTGGGCAACTTATCGACAAACTTCATTAAGATCTCCACCACCTCCTTATCCCCCGCCGACAACTCGTCGGTCCCCATATCCTTGTACCGAGAAAGGGTACCTGTAACATCCCGTCAGGATATTACTAATTTATAAATAAATAATTGGAATAATTAAGACAACATGTTTAATAATACCTCATTTTCCCAAAACGCGGGAAAATTTAAAACTTTATTAATTGCTGATAAA
>Ga0209589_1002675_pt1 | contig 31039 bp, 18 predicted proteins | sample CowpeawhiteBW_FD_187525 | JGI IMG/M metagenome (GOLD analysis project Ga0209589, IMG submission 187525) | Root nodule microbial communities of legume samples collected from California USA - Cow pea white BW (SPAdes) (version 2) | ecosystem: Host-associated > Plants > Roots > Nodule | place: USA...
CATTAACAAACGTTAAAATATCCAATAATATTTTATGCAACTAAAATCAATTTTTACGCCACTTTTACCAAACTTACTCAATAAATCCAATAATCACAAATCCTAATTAAATCAATCTTTAAGCACAAAAAATTCAATTAAATCCCCAAATTTAAATATTAAATGAGGGCAAAAATTTGAACTCATCAACTATTTTTTCCATTACAATCTTCAATGTTTCACTACTTTATGTTATATTGCATCTTTATATACCTCTTGTGAAAGTTTTGGTTCTCTATTTTTATTTAATAATGTGTCATAAACCAACTAGGCAGAAATTTGAACTATTAAATGAGGACATATTTTATTACTTTAAAGTTTATACTTATGTTTCTAACAATAATTACTTCTCTTGGGGAGTGTCTTGTACATTACTACTGCTATTCAAAATTGTTGGGTATCATAGTACTAGCACAAGTACTCACAACTAAAATAAAAGATGAAAATAAAGGAACAAAAATAGATAATAGGCAATGAATATAATTTATTCAAGGAAAGGAAAATTACATATCATTCTATCTAATCCCAAGGAGAAAACAATGACAACCCGTCTCTTGAAAATAGGAAAAACTAATACAAGGAGAAACTAACATTCTCTCTAAGAGGAGAAACTAATATTCTCTCTTAATTCTTCTCTCAAGCAAATAAAGTAAAAGGAATAGAAAGGGAGAGACTTTTGGGATGATTTCCTAAGGAAATACTGGACTCCTTTTATAACATTAAAAGTAAGCCCCAAAGTAAGTTCTCATCGATATGGGACTTCTTTTCTCACACTAATAACTTTAATGTAAAAGAGAATCTTTCTTCCTTATTAATGAAACTACTGACTTTGAGAAATTCTATAACTTTTAATTTCATAAGAGTGACAATAGTCACTCTCCTTTGTTTATTCTAAAAATGAAGCATGCATGGGAAATGAAAAATCAAAGATAAACATGTTATACCTTGATTTAATTCTTGAAATAAAGTATATGAAAAATCAAAGATAAACATGTTATACCTTGATTTACTAACATTAGCATCTATCTCCTTTACCAAGTATAGACATACCAACATAAACAATGGTTTAGTAGAAATCTATTCCAAGGATTAATTAAAAAAGAAAAGCACACAAGGCCATAAACTTAGTAACCATAAGTCTCTACTTAGTCAATACCGCCAAAATATCTCCAGTCTGTTTTCCTAATCTGTTTCATATATATATATATATATATATATATATATATATATATATATATATATATATATATATATTACTTAAAGTTGGACTAGCCTTTCCATTTTGAAATTTGTGCTTGTCATGAGGATGAATGCATAGTTATTGGATGAAAGACTGAATGAAAGGATAAGAGGTATTGATTTGGTCACAGAAATGTAGTAGTAGACAAAGTAAAAGCTACCTAATTTTTGCCTCACTTTGAAACATAATGTTCTTGCTTATTGATTAGGAACAAGGTCAAAAAGAGCCAATTTTAACAAGAGTATTCTGACTCACAAATTTGCTAGAAAAAGGAGTTATGGAACTTCTTTATAAAATATAGAATGCCCCTATTTGGAAATAGAATTAGTTTCCAGTTATTGAAAATTCTACAAGGCTTTCTAAGGAGGATGCAACATGAATATATACTCAAGAACACCAAAAGTCCAAGATATTCTAATGAATAATGTTTTTCTATATACTTTGCAATACTATCAATCTAACTTCTAGAGAAAAGCGTAAAAAAAATTCCTCTCTTCAACACATTGGCTTAATGTAATGGATAATACTATTATGAAAAAAAACATATTCAGATGTAATGAATCATAATGTAGCCTCCTTGAACTACTCTAACCTATATCACAAGAATATCACTACAAGAAAATTTCTATTTTACTAGAGAAATTTGTGAGAGAAAATATTTGTAACTAATCCCTTGCTAATTTGCGAGGAAATAGTAAAAGAATAAAATTGTAGCGAGTCTATAGCAAAATAACTATAGATTTGTCAGAACATATATTTGTAACTAATTTTTCACTAATTTGCGAGTAGATAGCGAAGGAAACAATTTGTAGCCTTTTTGTAGCAAAATAGCTATAAATTTACTAAAACATATATTTGTAGCTAATATCTCACTAATTTGTGACAAAATAGCGAGGAAATAAAATTGCACCTGATTCGTAGCAAAATTGCTACAGATTTACCAGAAAATATATTTGTAGCTAATCTTTCTCAATTAAAATGTACTATAATTATTTTTAATTTTAGTATAATTTTAAATTAAATATTTTAAAATTATTTTTAGTTTTGATATTTTAAAATTAATTTTAATTTAAATATTTTAAAATTATTTTTAGTTTAGATATTTTAAAATTGTTTTTATTTAAATATTTTAAAATTATTTTTAATTTAAATGTTTTAAAATTATTTTTAATTTAAATGTTTTAAAATTATTTTTAATTTAAATGTTTTAAAATTATTTTTTAATTTAAATATTTTAATTTTTTTAAATATAATTGTTTATATTGAAATATAAATTATAAATATTAATATTAATAAACTAAATAAAATATATAATAAATGAAGATAAAAAATTAGACGTACAAACATTAATTTAATTAAAAGAATTATAATGACACTGAAAAAAATAGTATTAAACGGAGATTATTTAGTATAGATTAATATAACCTTGGTAATAAATTAAAATAATTGAGGTTTTTTAACCTTTATCGCTGAACCCCGATAGGTTACTTATGTTTGTTCCAAACCCCAGCTAGCTATCAAATAATTTTTAAGAAGTTGAGAAGTTTCCAGTCTCAATCTCACTAACAAAATAGAATTCTTTTCGAGCTCCTCCGAATTGCCCTCCCTGAAACCCTTGCCTTCATCACACATGCCTCCTTTGTATTGGCCATCCCTTAAAATCGTAGCCTCCACCGCTCGCCGCTCCTCTGCATTAGCCCTCCGCCGCGCGCCCCTCCTCTACATTGGCCATCCCTTGGAACCCGAGCCTCCACCACTCGCCTCCTCTGCATTAGCCCTCCCTTCGAACAGTAGCCTCCACCATGTGTGCCTCCTCACATTGGTCCTCATTGAAACCCTAGCCTCCACCTGCGCGCCTCCTTTGCACTAAACCCTCCCCTGGAACCACCTCTAGTTGAGCTTGCTGCAATTCGTCGACATCTGGAGCTCGTACCCTTATCGTTGTGTGACAGAGCTTTATCCCGCGACCACCACCGCATCTTTTCACCTGCAGCTAGGCTTCCCAAGGTTACGGTAAACAACTCATTCGCAAATCCATTTTTGTTATGGTTTGATTTTTGATTTTGAACTAATTGAACGGGCCTACTTTGTTCTGTGGTTTTGAACGAATTGAAACCCTAATTTTTGTGTTTGATTTTTTGTGGATTTAAAGTTAGGGAGAACTGGATTTATTGTGACACTTAGGAGAAGGATAAATGGGTTTAGTGCCGCTGTGAATGGGATTTGAAAACCCAAGGTTCAAGCTCCAATCGTTTCTCGACGAGGTAAGAGTTTGTGATGTATTTAAGAAAAAGTCTTAAAGCATTTAGTTTAGTTTGAGTATTGTGATTGATTTCGTTGTTTTGCTTCTTCATTGAGTATGTTGATGAAATTTGGGTAAGTTTGACAATTAAAGGTGTTGCGGCCGGCTCTTGGTGTTAAGGATGATGGTTTGCTGATGATGGTGTCAAGTGCTTCGACCGGCTTAGTCGCTTCTATGTATGACCTTTCAAATTTGTTAAATTGCATTGTTATGAGATAATCTTGGGATTATCACATGATAGAAAATTAGAATAAAGAAATGTGAAATTCTATGTGACTTGGCTATGATTATCTACTCATGTTGGTTTGATAATTTGATATTTCACTGTGATATAGTTTGTAGAGTCTGACAAATTTTTTTCTGTGATAGGACAAAATTTGGGTTGTAGTCAGCTTATTTTATACTCCATCCATTTTGACTACAGTCTAATTATGTCTATGCCTAAAGATTTTATTCACTGATGTGTTGTTGCAAAATGAAACTAAATCAAGTGTCATTTGTAAAAGGAAGGTTTTATGGATAACGTAGGTAAGAAAATGAAGTGATAATATTGCAAATGAGGTACTCTGGAAGATCACTAACTGGCCTATTCTTGTTCATATTTAACTTTTGAATCTCACTTGCATCTTTTGTTCCCACTTGATTCCTTTTAAGATTTTTTTAATGATCTGAACCACTTTTAGTGGAGTTTATCCTCTTATCACTTTTTTTTTTCATAAAACTTTTTTTTATATTTGTATTCTACTCATATGAATAAAAAATATATATGAAGTTCAAGCATCTTGAACATTACAATTGATGTCTATATTTATAAATGAGGTTTGTTATTGTTTCAAGTCATCAACTTGATGTTGATTCTACAATGCCATACTTAAGCCCAGACTTAATAAAAATCTCTAGGTGCAAATTTTGTAAGTACGTGATTAACTAATACTAAAGTCCACCTAGTTTCATTATTGCATGATAAGTACGGAGACTATTAAGATGCAACACATTTTTTAATATATTAAATATCTTATTTTTATTGAAATGTATATTGGTATAATTAAAAAGATATTGGTGTTTGTTTTCTAGGATTACGTAAGGAGGGAAAAAAACCTAAAAGTGCTTTATCATAAAAAGACTTAGGCCCACTTTTTAACTTTTTTTACATTAGGCTTACTAATTCCTATAAATACGAGTATCATATCTATCATGTGTTGGGTCCTAAAATACAACAAATAAAAAAAAAAGGTTTCAATTTCAGGAAGATAAGACACTATTTTTTTTCAGCAAGATCGAATGAAAAAAGAAAATTAAGTTCATCTAATTATTATATATTATTATATGATATACTTTAGTATTTTGAGAAGTTTTCTGCCTATTTATTTGGTGCCCTTTATACTATTAAAAGTTTGGTTTGCAACTATAAAGGAGAATCAGTAACATGTTATTTGAAGAATTATTAAAAATAAAAAAACTGGGATCCTTTCTTCCTTAAATATGCATATTATAAATAAGGTGGGTTGCTTTTGAAAGAGGAGGATCTGAACCCTCGTCAAATGCTAGTGGAGGTATTGAAATTTTTTGAATGTTGATTATCTATTACCTGTTATTCTGAGAGGTTTGTTTGGACTTTGTTACAATGACTTTGTTTCAACTTTTCAACTACGACTACAAAATCAAATTAAAAAAATCTTCGTAAGCTAAAATTAGCTTAAAGTTAAAATTTAAAATCTATACAAATTATATAAGAGAACTTATATAAACTTGTTCTTAAGGTAACCAAAACTTAATTTCTTATGCATAACTTCATCCAAAGGCTCAGTGGTTATATTCCCTACTTTTGATACAAAATTACTGCTACTAGTTTTATATTACACAGGATGTAAATGTAACATTCTCTTACCATTTTGCTGATTAAAACGTTGCTGCATAAAATATTTCTCAGTATACTCAACAAGGAAATCATGTTCATGGCAATCAACAAATGGAACAAGAGCAAATGCAATCTTTTATCTTTTAAGAGAGAATTATTGTCTGCATTGAAGAAACAAGAATGAAGACATGTTTTAAAGAATTCAAAACTTTGTTTGTGTTTTAATTGTGTTGATGCATCACTTTTTGTTGATACTCTCCAATGTTTTTGTGTCCTAAAACTATTATACATTGGTGGAAACTTTTATGTTGTTTTGTACTGTTGGATGGATATACTTTGATCATTGTAGGATTGATTATCTATCCTTTTTAAATAGGTATTGCAAATTTTGGAGGTATTTAGACACTTTTTGTGAATAATTTATTTTCTTTGTCTTCTTTTTTTATTATGGGCATAGGTTTATGCACATGACTCATAATAGAGAGTGAGTAATAATTAAGTAATTGTAATTAACAAAATAATATTTGTAGGAGATTAATAGAATTGCAATAAATTAACTAATCAATTGTGATACAAATTAGTGATAAAAGAATTGCAACAAATTAGTTACGGATTAGCGAGAAAAAAATTGCAATAAATTAGTTACAGATTAGCTACGGATTAACGAGGGAAAAATTGCGATAGATTAGCTACGAATTAGCGGGGAAAAAATCGCGATAGATTAGCTATGATTAGCGAGAACAAAATTGCGACAGATTAGCTACAAATTAGCGACAACAGAATTGCGACAGATTAGCTTCGGATTAGCGACAACAAAATTGTGACAGATTAGCTACGGATTAGCGACAATAGAATTGCGACAGATTAACTATGGATTAGCGACAACAAAATTGTGACAGATTAGCTACGAATTAGCTAGAAATTTTAAAACTTTTTCACTTCAATTAAAGATGGAATAGAGAGAGATTAGCTATGAATTAGCTAAAAATTGTAAAATTTTTTACTTCAATCAGAGAGGAAATAAATAGGGATTAGCTATGAATTAGCTATAGATTAGCTACGGATTTTATCCCTCTCTAATTAGCTACCTGTATTTAGCTAAGAAAAATTTCCTAGCAATTTGATAGTTAATTTGTCGCAAAATGGTTTAGCTACGGATCAGCTACGAAATTTGTCATAGCTAATATATAAAATTTTTGTAATGTATATCCTGTTAGATAGATCAATAAACAAAGACAAATCTTTTGAATTCAATGTATAGCAACTAGATATCAACACATATTAGGTCACCTCACAACATCATTTTTGATAATTCTAGTGATGCCACTTATGCTTTACCCATAGACCTTGACTTGAACCTAATTTATTAGTTCAATTAAAAAAAATAGTGTGACCATACCAAAGGCAAATCGATAAGGTTTAAGAGTCCAAGAAAGAAATGAAATTCATTTAGTATCCAAATGCATTGTTTGAACCAAACAAAAAATTGAGTAAACTCCAAAGGAAAAGGGAAAATGGTTAGTTAGTTAGTACCTTAAAGATGGAACAAGTAGTATAAGAAAGGGAGATAACAGATAGGGCTTCCTGCAAACTTGAACAATTAAAATATCCATAAAAAAGTGCCACTGAATATGCAAAATGAAACAAAAAAAAAAAAGAATCAGGGCTAAATAAAAAATCTAAAGCATGTTACAGAAAGGTGAAGGAGACTTACCTGGTGACTAACAACGACAACGTGGGAGCGCACCCTTTAGTCGAATAGGCGAACTTGGTCGGGCAGTGTCCTACGGGGACTCGCCTTTTATCCGACCAATAGGTTTAATTTGAGTGTGTGTTTGTGTGCAATCATTAAAGAGTTGTCTAGAATCTCGATTTCATTGATGTGATCGGTCAATTACAACTACTTAGCTCAAATACATTTTTAAATGGGTGGCGGTCCATGTATCAGGTATTTCATTGTTGCTTAAATATTCCAGCCGATAGGCCCCGTTATCTTGATCTTTAATTACTCAGTATGGGCCTTCCCAATTTGGAGCGAGTTTCCCATGGGCGAACCTCTTTCGGGTATCATTAGTCTTTTGCCATACCAGGTCTCCTTTGATGAAGCGTTGAGGTTTAACTTTAGCATTATACCTCCTCGCCACCATTCTCTTGCATGCTTCCGCTCGAATCGCCGCTTTTTCTCGTCGCTTGGTCATCAAATATTGCTATTCTCTGATCATCCCCGCGTTACACATCCAAATTTTGCATTTGATGGCGAAGAGTTGGCTCTCCTACCTCGACCGACAACATTGCATCTGTATACACCAGGTTGAAAGAAGATTATCTAATAGTTTTGTGCGGGGTACATTGGTAAGCCCATAGGACTTGTGGAAGTTCATGCTCCACGATAATCTTGTTCATTGCCTCCGCTTGTTCATTGCCTCCACGATAAGCCCATAGTTTTGTCCAAGCTCCTTTAACTTCCTCGAGTCTCTTTTTTAATTCCACTACGATAATCTTGTTCATTGCCTCCGCTTGGCCATTCGCCTGGGTGTTCAACGGAGCTACTGAGGTGGCGTATTCCTACTTGCTGGTAGAATTCTCAAAAATTTCAGTTTATAAATTGTCTTCCATTATCAATGATGATCGTGTGGTCTAAGTCGAACTTGCATATAATATTTTTCTAATCAAACGAATGGAATTTTCGAACGGTGATACTTGCGAGGGCTTTAGCTTCAACCCATTTGGTAAAGTAGTCTACGGTAACTAGAATGAACTTCTTTTGTGCCTAACCAACTGAAAATGGTCCAACTATGTCCATGCTCGATTGAGCGAATGGACAAGGTGAGGATATGTTAGGTAACTCGGTCGAGGGCGCGTTGGAATCGTTTCAGTGTGCTTGGCACTTTTCACACTTCTGCACCACGAGCTCGCAATCAGTTTCGATGGTTGGCCAATAATATCCTGTCTAAAGGATTCGAGCCTTCATCGTACCGGTATACAAATTGCATATGTCGTTATGGATCTCATCCATCACATAAGTGGCATCGTCCTTTGCTAAGCATTTGAGGAGTGGTGTGGTAAACCCTCGTTTGTACAAATCTTCTCCTATGGTGACGAGCCGAGACACCCGTCAGGCATTGGTCCACTTAACGTCTCGGCCTTCTTCCTACAGCTTTAGCAAATCCCTTCCTTTCTCTAATCGGATGGCTCTTGAACGATCATGCATTCCCCTACCAAGGGTTAACCAAGATCTACTAGGTAATCATTTTCAATTGTCCCCTATCTTTGCCTTTAGTCAGCTTGAACAATTGATCGACGTGTGTGTTCTCCGCATGGGGGATATGTTGTAGAGTGACCTCTTTGAAACTCTTGATCATTTCCTTGACCTTATAGTAGTATTATAGTAGGAGGTCCTCTTTCACCTGGAAGTTGCCATGGACCTGCCCCACTACCAGCTGCGAATCTGTGTGGCATCTCAACCTACGTGCTCCCAAATCTTTAGCTAGGGTCAGCCCGACTGTCAAGGCCTCGTACTCTACCTAGTGATTGGATGCCTTAAACTTGAAAATCAGAGAGTGTTCTACCACCAAACCGTTTGAACCTTCCAAGACTATGTCTGCTCTGTCGCCCTTTTGTTCAATGAGTTATCCACGAATAATGTCCATTCCTCCTCTTTTGCTCCCTCAGTCGCTTGCAACTCCACTGTCAAATCCGTCAACTATTGGCCTTTGATCGATCCTCGAGCTTCGTACTTGAGACTGATCTTCGAAAGCTTGACAAACTAGGTTATCATCCTTCCGACCAAAATCTAGTTTCCTCGAGATCTTAGCTATCGGGTGGTTGGTACGACCATAGGCGACGAACGACGTTAAGCAGGGCTAAAGCCACTTTCTCGATGAGTTGATACCTTGTCTCCGAGTCTTCTAAGTCTTGCAAGACTCGACTAATGAAGTATACTAGTTGTTGTTTCGTGTTTTCTTGCACCAAGTTGCGCTAATGGCATCGTTTGAGACAAACAGTTTAATGAGTCATTATTTTCCTTTATTCCATTTGCTTTTTGTGCCCATCTTGAAGGTTGTTTAGAGCTTAATTGTCTTTTGTTAGTGCATTTTTCTCAATTGGGCTTCATTGGGCCACTATTCCAAAATTTGAGTAATTTGACATTAATTGGTCTAATTTTTGTTTCTAATTATTTTTAGGTATTTTATGGAGCAAATTTTGGAGCTTGGACACTAATATTAAGATGAAGAGAGAGTTTGCACATCATTTCCACGTCTACGCCATATCATTTAGGTTGTTCACGTCACTAGGCAACCATTTTCAGCCCATAGTAGTATTTTTCTAATTTTGAGTGGCAGAATGCAATTTTGTAATTATGTAGAAAAGTGGTGATGTGACCACGAGTTTTTAGGTCATTTTTGTAATGGTCAACCACTTCTTCTTTCCCATTCTCCATTTTTATGTTACTAAGCTTTGGTTGGTGACCATGGAGGTGCCTTATTCACTTTTCACGTTTTAGCACTTGTTTTTAGCATTTTTATGCATCATTGATAGCATCCAATGTGGGTTTTACGTTTTAAACTCATTTGCTAGCTTGGGCATTTCGTTTTATGGATTGTATTGACTTGGAATAGCACTCATGTATGGGTTTTTGAGTTTTTACATCACAACAGCCATTTTTGTTCCATTAAATCTTTAGAATTCTCTTTTGCTCTTGAATTTGCATTTCAATAAGACCCAAGTAAGGGTTTGATGTTTTGTTTTGGTGAATTTCGTTTTGAAGTGTTTAATTGTTCCATTTCCATTCTTGCTAAATTCGTGTATTGACTCCTTGATGAAAAATGCAATGAAGCTTTAAGGTTGTGCTTGTTTTGTGAAATTTGTCATGTCTTTGTCTTGAATTCGCGAAATGCGTGTGGTTCATCTGTTTATGCTTAATTTATAGATTAATTGCATATGTATGGGTTAGATTATGTTCATGCTTAATGTGCGTAGCTTAGGTGTCTTGAATTCATGAATGCATGCATTGCTTAATTGCATAATAAAATTGGATGTAACTTTCGCTTAGTGGGTTATTATCTAATGGATTAAGAGTAGGTAGAGGTGTTAATTTAGTGGCTTATTATAAGTGAAATTGTGTTTAAATCAAGGATGTAAGTACGTTTTTAATCAATGTTGTATTTAATTTAATTTGGTGATTAGCTTTGTGAGTCTGCCAACCCCCTCCTTTATGTTGAATTGCATATGAAAAGGTCTTTGAATGAAAGGTTTGGTCACTGAGAGATGACCTTGGTTGAACTATTGAGTATTACATTTACATGTTCTATTTGGTCGGGTACGACCTCGATCACAGGTATAGTTGTAGCGGCATGTCGGGGGTTGGTCAACACATGATAGTAGGACTGGCTATCATGCTCTTAACTTCCTGAAACGCAGCCTCGCACTGCTCGTCCCACTTATTGGCTATTTTCGATTTTATCATCTTCAGGACCGACTTAATCCACTCGATGATTCGTGGCAGGAATCTTGCTAGTGAAGTGAGTCGTCCTACTTATCGTTGATCTCTTTTAAGTTCTTAGGGCTCCTCATATCCATGACAACGACGATTTTTCAGGATTGGCTTCAATTCTGCAAGCTGTGAGCATAAATCCTAGGAACTTTCCTACCGCCACTCCGAACACACACTTCTTTAGATTCAACTACATGCTATTCTTGCGCACCTGGCGGAAGATTTCTTCCAAGTCTTGGACATGTTCTGCTACCATCTATAATATTACCACCATATCGTCTACGTATATCTCTATGCTTCGACCGATTTGGTGGTGGAAGATCTTGTCCATTAGTCGTTGGTAGGTAGCCCCGACGTTTTTCAACTCGGAAGACATTACTTCATAGCAATAATTCACCTAATTGGTGATGAAAGCAGTCTTCGATCTATAGGGCGAATACATGGAAATCTGGTTATATCCCGAATATGCGTCGAGGATGCTCAAAACATTGTGGTCGGACGCTCCATTGACTAGTCCGTTAATACTGGGTAACATGTAGCCGTCTTTAGGGCATGCCTTGTTTAGGTATGTGAAATTTATACCCATCCTCCATTTGTCGCTCGACTTCTTTACCATTATCACATTGGCCAACCAAGTGGTGTATTTTATCTCCCGAACGAACCCTGCTTCCAGGGGTTTTTTCACTTCTTCCTCCACTTCTTTCCTTCGTTCCTTTCCTATCTTCCTCTTCTTTTGGGCCACCTGGCGGACTTCTTTGAAGGTGCCAAATTTATGGTACATCACCCTTGGATGGATGTCGGGCATATCAGTTGTTGTCTAGGCGAAGAGTACGTTCGCCAGGATTTTCTTGTCTTCTAGGCTAAGGTGGCTCCCAACCTTCGTGGCCTGCTCTTTCGACTTCTCGATCACTTGGTCCTTGGTTCCCCTTCGGGTTCCATGCGGTCTTCGGTGTTGGTTCGAGGGTCCAGATCTACCATGGCTATCTTCGAGTGGTGATGTTTTCTTGGTTGGGAGTAGGGAACTAATGAGTTCAAATTTTTGCCCTCATTTAATGCTTAAATTTGGGGATTTAATAGAATTTTTGTGCTTAAGGATTGATTTAATCAAGATTTGTGATTATTAGACTTATTGAGTTCATAAGTTAAAAATGACGTAAAAAGTGATTTTAGTTGCATAAAATATTAATGTAGTTGGAATTTAATTTGGTTCATTACAGTCTAGATTTGGAAATGTTGAGTTACAAGTCCAAATCACAAATTCTACAAAGAAATTATTCGAGAGCTAAATGTACCCCCAGTTTTTATTTTATACACTCTTTCTTCAAGTGGATAACCCAAAAACTTGTTCTACACCCTTATTTTCTACTAAATTACACCCTTCCTACTAATTAAACGCAACTAAACCAGATCATGCCATTTGACAATGCGCACCTTTCAAATCTAGACAACCATATGCTTCCACTTGTCCATGATCCTTGCACACACATTTCAACCAATCAAAACATGACACCTTATCACCTTCAACCTCTCAAACCCTAGGCACAAGTCCACCATTGAAGTCTCTATCAGGCCCATCGCTGGCAGACACTACGCTAACGGAAACCACTTCAATCAAGAACAACCACTGTAAAGCGTACTGGAAAACGCACTTATGCATTAACAACCCACAAAAACATGCAAACCCTACCTATGTCTCAAAGCGCGACCTCACCATGGCAGCAACCTCATCTGCATGCACCAGCAGTGCTAGCGTGCCTCAAAGGAGAAGAACGAAACCTCCACTTGATTCACCTATTTGTAGTAGATTCGAGCATCCAATATGCATTGTAGATGCACCACTACTATTGCACTTCGCGACGTGGAGAAACCACCATTGATAGAGACCTCAACCACGTGAGCCTTGTCGGAACAACACCATTTTCTCCTAGCCCTGAGCCATACAAAGCAAAACCCTAAGGGAGGAGAGAGATGACCATCTGATGAAGGATTGACCACTCAAGGTCCCATGGAGACTCCCCCAAGAAGAGTTACAAGAAGCATGACTAGAGGGGAGTATCCTTCTTCTATGTCTCTTTCTTTATTTTCCATCTCAATTTTGTGATTTCCCTAAGTTGACTTAGTTGACTTAATTTTGGTTGACTTGTTGACCTTTGACTAGGGTTGATTCAATGACTAAAGTTGACTTAACTTAAGCCAACATGCTAATCCTTGTTTACATTGTTTTGTAGGTTAATTTAGTAAAAGGGAGCATGATAGGTGGCACATAGTGATTGGGAAGCATAAATGATTTAGAGGAAAGAGTAAAGCAAAAGCACAAAGCATAAAGCAAAAGTAGACATTATACCTTTTGTCTCTTTTGTTCTTTATGCTCCTTTTGGCATGATTTGGAGACCATTTTTGTCTCATTCTCCCTCCTTGGCCGAGAATCCACATAGGAAGACTCACCACCATTTCATTTTATGCTTGCTTGAAGATGCTTCTAGAATTAGGGTTTTCCTTGCTTTTCTAGTTGACCCTTTTACATATTTTATTTTTGGTTTTATCATGTCTTTGGTCCCTATTTTCGTAGCGAAATATCAATTTGGTCCTTCTATTTTGGAAATATTATCTCATTGTAGTCGTTTCCGTTAGTGGTATAGTAACAACGTTAAATGGGATGCCACGTGCCAGTTCCCTGAATTTTAGAAATTTATTGAATTTCTTTTTGAATTTTTTTAATTTTTAATTTTTGAATTTTAAAAAAGAAATTGCCACATGTCAAGTTGTCATCGTGCCACGTGGTAGTGATAATGATACATGTCACTTATGTCATTTTCACTTTCTTAATTTGGTCCCTTTATTTTAATTTTTATATCAATTTAGTCTAAATTTTTGTAAAAATTTAACAATTTTGTCCCTCTCCAAATTGAAATCAAATTTAACTTTTATATAAATGTACACAAATATTTCTATCAAAATTGATATTTCAAGTAAATATTTTTAACAAAATTAAGTTCATTTAATTAATATTTTACATTGAACTTTACTTAAAATTGTTTTAAAGTTGTTAATAGAAAATAATGTTAATAGAAAAAAATCATAAATTAACTAGTTCTTGTAACAATAAAAAACATATAAATTTAAAATTTGAAAACAGTTTTAAGTAAAGTTGAATGTGAAACACAAATTTAAATAAACTTAGTTATGTTAGAAATATATAATAAAAATATCAATTTGAAAAAAAATATCAAATTTACGAAAAATATTTGTATAACATTTATATAAAAATTAATTTTTGTTTCAATTTGGAGAGGGACGAAATTGCACTATTTTTACAAAAATAGGGACTAAATTGAGACAAAAAATAGAATATAGGGTAGAAAGGACAACATTGAGATCAAATTTCCAAAATAGGGACCAAATTGAGATGAAAAAAAATAGAGCAACCAAATTGAGATTTCGCTACGAATAGGGACCAAAGGCATGATTATACCTTTATTTTTTGCTTAGATACCCCTAACTCTATCTATTTAAGGGGAGGTCTACCAATTGTAAAAGGGTTGAACATTTTTAATTAAAACACTCTTGTTTCAAGGAGTGGAAAACTCTGTGCCTTATCTTTCCTATGCAAGTGGTGGCACAACATCACTCGTCTCTAGAGCTTGGTTTTGCTATGCCCCCTCTAAGATTGGCGTGCTTCACTTCCATAGTCATTACTATCTATCTCTTCCATTTTGTTTTTGTTCTTCTTTATTTCTATTCCCTTTATGTTTTGTGTTTCCATCCTTGTTCTCGTTTTTTATGTTGTCCATTTCCTTCTTCCTTTTAAGCTCTTGGAAGTGAACTCTCATATCTAGATAGGTTGCTATCTTAATGTCCAGTGGGAATCTTCCTTGAGTTTTCCTAAATAACTCATCACCATATTCTAAATCTAAAAGGAAACAAGATAATCTTTCATCACCATCAGATTGTCTTGATCAAGATCCAGTGCCTTGAATTCTTCATCGGTAAACGTGAGTGACGACATGATCTTGGCTTTATTCTCCACCAAGTGGACTGATTTCAGTACTCAGACATATTTCTTGTAAGTCGACGAACTTGACCCTCCTCCTACGAGTCCTCCTGAAATTTTGTTGACAAACCCTCTCAATGGGCGGCCTACTACGGCTTTTGCTTCTTTCTCGTCGCACAGATGATCCTCGTTTATGCTCGGGCTCCCGTTAGTCTTGGGTAGGTCTATATGATTGTGAAGAGGTCCTTGTTGGGCTCTTCCTTTTCGGGGGACTTCACTCGGTACATTCTTTCTTCACGTATTGCTTTAGCTGGCCAACTTAAATGACCTCCTCAATTTTGTCGCAGAGGGTCTGACACTCCTTTATGGTGTGACCGATGTTTTAGTGGAACAAGCAGTGCTTGCTTCCGTCAATGTTAGATGGAGGAGGTTTCTTCCTAGGAGGAGGTAAATAGTTTGTGCTAAAAGCCTTTTGTAGGATCTTCACCCTTAGGGCATTTAGAGGATTGTAGTTGCTGAATTTGGGACCCTTCGCCTGCTTAGGGGATTTTCCGGTAAGTGGTTTATTTCCTGACTTCTGTGTGCTCTTCTCCACAATCGATTCAACTTGCACCTGTGTTTATGAGAAGAATTTGCACATATCTTCAATTTGCATAAATTGTGCTGTTCTTTCTCGCATCTTCTTCATTGTCTTTGATTGCTTACGTCTGATCCTATCAACAAAAATGTTGGGTTAGAGATCGGTCAAAAAATGATGCATGGTGATTTCGTTGCTTAAATCCTTGATTTTCACAAAGATCCTACCAGAACGATCGACAAAACTTTTAAGTGACTCATCATTTCCCTGTTGGACATTCACTAGCGTTGTAGGTGTAAACGTTGTAGATATAAGAGGAGCGAACTAGGTATTGAACAAGGCCTTGAGCATGGTAAAGAAATCAATGCTTTTTAGGGGTAGCTCCAAAAATCATTCAAGAGCCTTTCTTACCAATGGGGACGAGAAGACTTTGAACCATATACCTCGCTGATCGTGTAGAACATCATTCGGTTGGAAAAGGTTCAAAGGTGATTATTTGGGTAAGAAGTCTCATTATATTTATCAAAGATGGGCATCTTCCACTATTCGGGTAGTGGTGTTTCTAGGATAAATGATGTAAACGGGAACTCTCCTTCCATATGAACGATCATCTAGGACAGGTGTCCCCTTTGCTAGCTCTTAAGCTTTCCACTGTAATTTGGGTTTGAGCATCTCTCGATATTTGTGTTCACTCTACTCGAGAGGGTTGTTGCCGCTCACCACCTCCCACTAGTATCCTTTCCGCGTGGGACCGTCGCGGATACTCCCCTTCACCGCCCGGTTGAATCCGGCTTTGCCTTGAGGGATCTGGGATAGTTGGTGTCGAGGGTATCGAGTTTTCTCCCTCCTCTTCCTAAAGGCAACATTCTCCTCCTGCAGGATTCGAAGCTGAGCTTCATAGTTATGTTGCATCTTGTCCATTCGTTGTTGCATCATCCTCATCATCTCTTGAATGTCTTTTTGTTCGTCAACTATGTCTCTTCTGTCTATGTTGCTCGTCATATTTCTTGTGGTCACCATAAGGTTTTAAGAATCATCGCTTGCTGCCATGATGCCAAAATGTTTTAGGTGTAGGCACTGAGCGTCTACTTAAACATTGTTTGCTTGTTTATTCTCTCTACGAGCTCTTTGATCGGTATCTTCTACCGTTTGGCTATTTAGGCGATCGGGGTACCTGTCAATGAGGCTCTAATGCTTAAGTCAGTAACTGCTCGTTTGGTTTTAACAATTAATGATGTAATAAATAGGAAGTAGAAGTCCTTACCAACTTACCTTGGAGTCATATTTATAGTATTTCATGTGGGTCTTAGATTAGGGTTTACTTAATTGTGGCCCAATTACTTTTTAAACTTGATTACTGACCTGGTTACTTTAATTATAAATATCTACATGATTATTATTGCTACTGCTCGATCGATGAGACCAGGTGGTAGCATATCTCTCGACCACGACTTCGAAGCGTAATCGTCGGATGAGAATGACAAGTCATAGTCGGTGTTGACAAGATCGACATTGTACAATCGCGCTTGTTCGGGAAGTGAATGGTTTGCTTTTAAGGAGAATAAAAGCATCCACGAAGGGTCTCAATGTGATTTTCAATTTGTTGTTGACAAAGCAAATGTGGCCATAGGCCTGCTCAATCGGGTCATGCGGCCTAGGGTTGATCGGTTGTTGACCTGCTAATATCACTCCAAAGAAATTTCCATATCAACTAGCCACGACTTCAAGCCCCAAATGTTGAATCGCAAGACAACCGACGGTAGAGTGTGGTGTTCGTGGCTTGGCGCTGATTGACGTCGTGCAAGTTTCTTTGAGCGTCGATCGATTGTTGTGGGGAATCGACCCCAACGGTATACCAACCTTACCCATTAGTTGAGGGTCTGTAATGGAAGTTGGGAAATTCCCTTTCTAATCCAACCTACCAAATAGTACCTTCCATTGATTGTGTCGCTTAACCATGTTCAGCAAGCACCATGGTATCAAATCATCAACTTGTCTATCAAACAAAGTTACTTGCATTTCATTAAGTTTCATACATTAGATAGGTCAAGAATTGGTATCCTAAAAGTTCATAAGAATTTAGCTCAACCTTTTCCTCTAGAAGATCATGTTAATCAGAACCTGGCCTCTTGGGAATTTTCTGGAATCGAATCAAGTTCAATTTGATCCTCTCCTTGGAAATAAGATCAGTCAAGACAACCATTTCAGCACGAAACTTCTTTTGAAACCATGATACATGATCATTTTGATACTGCACAACATAAAACACAAGCAAACAATGAAGAAAATTTAAAACTGAGGGAAAATGTGACATATATCTTTCCTATTTTACACACCTTCATGTTCCCTTTTGAGGCTCTATTTACCACAACTAAGAGATCACTAATGGTATCTTTAACCGTTATTCCACGTAAAGGAGCACCATTTTCAATACTAAGGATAGTAACATAATGAACAATTTTGACACAAGTGTCGAAAATACATGCATTAGCTCTAACCGCTCTGGAAGAATATCGTCAAGACAAACTACTGATATGAATGCCCTCTTTCTTGATTGGGAAACTCCAAATGCTCCAGCCTCAGGGATACCAAACCTTACCTTTTAGATTGTAACATCCTTGCTAGAAATTACTTAATAAAATAAATAATTCAGAATTAAAAGTCGATTCGTCATGAATTACTATTCCCAAACGTAGGAAAATTTAAAATTTAACCAACGCGCTTAAATTCAAATCCACAAAAACCATAATAGTTATACAAGTTCCAAAACAGACTAAAATAAAAACTACAATCATAGATAATCATAATAAAATTCCCATAGTGGCCCTCTCTCCGTCTCTACACGTCTCTAGCATCACCTGGAACATCATTTGCTCACATGTGACAAGTCACACTATCATCACCAAACACAAATAGATAGGGTGAGATTTTAACAATATAATCATATAAATTAATAATAAAGAGATTCACCCAAGCTACTTTATTCAATTCAATGCTGAAATCTGAACTCTTTACTGCCCCAAGGTTCTCTGATCGTCGTCTCATTATACAAATGAAACTACTAACCCAAGCACCCTATACAAATACTTGACCATGGACCCAAGATATCGCATGCTTCCACGAACCTGCTAGCTCGTGGTCCAACCTCTACGAACCTCCCCGCTCGTAGTCCAACTTTATGGATCTCCCCGCCCGTAGTCCAACACGCATGATCCATCTAGCTATGAACCTCCCCGCTTGCAGTAGCCCTCAAGTGTGAGCACGGAATATACGAACCTCCCTACTCGTATCCTCACACGAAAACACAAATAAAAGATTACCATGCCCTTTGTGCTATAACCTAGCGCTGCCAGGCGAAATCCCAGCGCAGACCGCCTAGCGATCTCGACTTACTGCTAGGCGCCACATGCTCTTGGACCTTCTACTGGTAGCTATCGTCTGGCAGTCTAATTTGCACCACTAGGCACTACACTAGTATGTGATTTTACTAGTTTAATTATTGCAAAATCCAGGTTTTTACCACCCTAATCGTCACAAGCACATGTTCAAAATACCAAATTGCATATTTTTACCTTTCAACATACCTCAAATTACATCATCACTAATCATTTGCATCAATCATGTTTTAACACCCATACATTGCCAATTTGCACCCTTGAATTTAGCCACACATACCATTATCAAGAGCTTCTTTATGCTTATATTAGGATTCACAAATAACAATACATTTAAATTGAAAATAACTGCAGCAACATTGCTATAAAAAAATAGTAGTACATTTGCTATAAACAAAACAACAACGACATTTACTATAAAAAAAACAGCAGCAACACTGAAAATAAACAAGCAACAACAATAATCCTTTTTTTTCTCAATTAAATCACAACACATACGTAAACCATTTTAATATGATTTATACCAAACTACCGGAACACTATAAACCATCACATAATTAATGTTAAATAAAATTCTCCAACTACTAAAATATACCAACATAACAAAATGATAAAAATAGATAATATATACATATATTTAATTGCACTTGCAATACATACAAATAAAGCACAAAACCCATACTAGCTAAATCACCTTCGTCTCACTCCAATAATGCCCACGTGATTAACAACCAATTATTTTAATAGACCGGACTTATCTTATATTATAAAATAAAAAAAATATTATTATATTATCTTAAATATATTATTCCAAGCTACATTTACAACCAACAGTTTTAGCAAGTCAACATAAAATATAATATTATAATATTTATAACATATCCTTACATGTAAAAATATATTTAAAGGCTATGTCACTTATTTCTCATGATGGCACCACGTCATATGCCATATGCTATAGTTAAGGACAAAAAAAAAACCTCAAACCACAATGCGTAACTCACCTCATCTTTAACTAACTTTTTTCCAAGAAATGAACACTAACACCTAATCTTTATTTTAATACTCATGTTTTAGCATTTTCATTGCATCTAATAAAATTTCATACAATCCATGTCAAAAGGTTTTCACGATGCTTAACTTTAATCATAATATAATTATTTTTATACCAAAAGAATGATATATATCGCATGGTTACTACTGTAAGAAACAAAATAACCCATCATTAATATAATTAAACTATTGCACCCAGAACATGTCCATTTTATATCAACATATACGCTCCATAACTTACTACACCAATTTTAAATTTACGTATTGATGAGATGCCTCTAACAAAGGGACCCACAACAAGAGCAATGACTAGGAGGATACAAGAGGAATGGGCCTCCAATGCACATACAAGGCCCAAGATGAACTTTACATGGGCCAAGAAAGATGTGAAGACCTAGCCTAAGACTCTTTGTTTGTAAATATTAGAATAGGGTTTATTTTTGGGTCTTGTATTTTGGGCTTTGTAGAATAGGGTTTTTTGTTTGGGCCATGTATTGGGCCTTGGAGGGTTTTTGGGCTTTGAAGAGAATTGGACCAAAGAAGAGTTGGGCTTGAAATTGGCCCAACAAGAGGGAAAGCGCATTTGTGAGAGGATCTAGATCCTTCTTGCTACAAGCTTGGTCACCAAGCTTCTCTTATGCGCCTAGAAGCAAGTCCCTTGTGACTTGCTTAGGTGGCAAGTCACACTTGCCTCATGCTCTCTTTTTGGCTCCAAATACCATATTCTAGATTCTTTTTCCCTCCATTTTTCTAGACCACTTGGCTCTCCTTTTCTACTATAAATAGAGAGCTTAGGATCCTTGTATTTTCATTCATGAATATAGTAGAGAAACTCTATTGAGATGACTCCAGAATCCTCTCTTTTTGTGAATCAACTTAGGCTAGAGTTCTCCTTCTTGGTTTCCTCTAGCCCCCTTCCTTGAGTGTTGGCCCAACCTCACTTGAGAGCTTCTCCAAACACCATTGCCGCAATACCTCTCCTCTCATCTTCTAGCTTATTCATCTTCATCCTTCTCCAAGGAAGCCTCATCAATTTCGCATGGCTTCTCCTTGGCTTCCTTACTCTTGAAGATGGACTCATAACGTATTCATGTAAGACATCAACAGAGAAAAATAAAAACCAAATAAAGCACACTAAGTTGGCCTTAATTAACTAATTTATGTGTACCTCCTATACTATCTTAACTCAAGGAAAAAAAATGAAACTAACACCTTAAAGAATTTCCTATTAACCCTTTAATATAAAATAAAGGTACTAAACTGACTCCATATCAAAATTTAATCCATTCTAAACCAACTGTGCATAAATCACAATTGATACCCATTTGACTAGTATTCTTGCACCAAATTGTTTTTGAAAAAAACTATGTAATATATTAACCTAACACCACGCTGATTTGAGATAAAAAAAAATATCATAAAAGGAACCAGTGATTACTGCACCAAGTGCTATGTTTGTATCACTTAATGTTTCATATCAATTTCGTATAAAAGAAATGTATTATTTCCCCAACACGAAAATTTAACCAAAAAGTGCATTTCTCATCTTCTCCATGGATTTATCCATTAAAACAAAGTTATGATGATCATAGAATAATAAGGAAGAGATAGCTCTCCTTACCTGGAATTTTCTGCTCCTAAAGCAATTCTAGTGATCTTCTTTGCCCAAAAATTACTCTAGCCTTTGCCTTTACCACTTGGAACCCTTTCTAGCTATCTATGCTCCCCCTAGGTCCCCTTTTGGTGCTCTAAAATTCTTCCCTATGAGCTACACGAAATTTCCCCTTTTATTCCTAAATCATCAATCCATTAAACCATTTTTTAGCCTTAAAAATTTAATAAAATTAATAAAAATAAAAAATAATTAATTGTCATTTAATTTTGTACTAACATGGAGGTTTTGTGTGATCCTCTAGCTGCTCCTCTACTACCCTAAGGATAGGGCTAACCAAGGTTTGAACTTCCAACCACACAGTGTTCATGCATGCCCACAAAATAAATAAAATAATTAAAACATCACATTAATGGCATACGTAAGACTTGAACCTAAGTCCTCTCATAATAACCAAGTATTCTCAACCACTTGAGCTAATACTATTCTTTACCCTAACTTCTTGCATTAAATGTCATAAATATTCCAGTACCCGCATTTATATTAAATAATTATTTATTTAATTATTTAATTTTTCTGGGTCTTACATAGACAAATAAATCAAACATTCATTAGTTCTTTGAAGTTTTATTCATCAACGGAGAGCAGTTAAGGAAGAAAGTTGTAGTAAGTTTACCTGATATCCTTTATTGAAAGACACAAAGTTCCTCACATTCTCCAACAAGAAATACTTTGGTAAGAAATAATCACCAAATGATAAGAATGCCAATATCATCTCACACTAAAATTTACTTGATGTAGGATTATCTTGTTCCTTTTTAATATTAATGAATATGGTGTGAGTTGATTAAGAAAGCTAAGTGAAATCCCCACTGGACATTAAGATAGCCTGTTATCTAGATGTAAAGGTTCCTTTCACAAAGCTCAAGAGAAGATTGAGATGGATTGATTTATGGAAAAAGAAGAATGGAAACACGTGAAATAGTAAAAACCCGAGACACACACAAAGGAAGAAGAAAGCATAAAATGGAAAGCAAAGAAATGGTAAAAATGTGAGAAACACACCACTATAAGGCTAGGGTAGAAGCCATGGCAACCTTGAAGATAAGTGGATGTGTGTCACCACTTTCTATACAAGATAAGGCTTAAAAGTATTCACTCCCTAGGGAGGAAACTCTCACAAATGGTTAATACACAAAGGTGTTTAATTTCTCCAAAATGTTCAACCTTTGTACAAGCTTTAGAGGCCCCCTTAAATAGAATTTCTTAGGGGCCTAAAAGTTCTAAAAAGGATTACAATGCAAATAACAAAACATAGACTCTAGAAAGTAGGTCAACAAAGGAGCACATGGACACATTCTAGAAACCTTCTTGGCCAAGGCAAGGTGCATGCTTCTAGATGTTTCTAGACTTCTTGGTGGCCAAGGCATCCAGTCATCCCCTCTAGATATTTCTAAAAAGCATTGCCTGTAAGACCCGTGGAATTTAATTAATTAATTAAATAATTAATTAATAGATGCGGGTGGGCAAATCATTTATGACATTAAATTATGATTGTTATGATGTGGAAAAGTACTAGCTCAAGTTGTTGAGAGTACTTGATTGTGTGAGAGGACTTTGGTTCGAGTCCTATGTGTTCCAAGTTTGTATTATTATTCGTTATTATTTTAAATATATGATGTAACATCCCGTCAGGATATTACGGATTTATAAAAAAAATAAAAGAAAAATTACATAATAGCGCATTTAATGATACCTCATTTTCCCCAAACGCGGGAAAATTTAAATTTTATTATATGAGCAAATAAAGTTCTTAACCGTCCGTTCCAAAAACTAAAAGAAACAATGTCATAAAATCACCCATCCGGATTCTTTTATCCCATTCGGAAGGATATCAATTCATAATTATCTATGACTGTTTGTTAATGTCTTTAGCATGACTGACTACGTGATTAAATTGGAGGAAAGTGGGATAAATGGTCGATACTACTGGAAGAATTCCTCTTTGGATAATAGGTACTGTAACTGGTATTACTGTGATCGATTTAATTGGTATTTTCTTTTATGGTTCATATTCCGGATTGGGCTCGTGTACCGCGTACACGATCATCGCCAAACACACGCAGATAGGGTGAGCTTATCTTAACAGATAAAACATATATAATGTTACAGACATATATATCTACATTCACACATATCATTGTACATAACTTAACATCCCACATGTTTTATACATTAACTCCTACCATCTGACCCCCAATCAGAACATTCGTGTTCTACATCATCTAATGATTACTTCATGGTGACTTGCTATCATACCTATCGGCCACAACCGATAGAGCACGTGCGGGAAAATATGCTACGGGTCATACACCGTAATGCCAGGTAGAGTTCCCATATACGAACATAGTCTGTATCATCCCAAGACTACCTAACTCGTCAGCCAACAACTGAGCAGGGCAATCTATTTGGACCCATCCGTACTGGCCACAACCAGCACACTCGTACCGGCAACACTCGCCAACCCGAGCCACAACTCAAGGGTTCCTTGTGTTCATCCGCCATCCCAAGCCACAACTCAAGAGATGTTATTCCGAGCCACAACTCAAGAAATACCACGTGCTTAACCCCTATGCCGAGCCACAACTCAAGGGATATGTTCCGAGCCACAACTCAAGGAACCCAACAAACCCACCTTTAAAGCACCGCTAGACGTCTCGTAGATTACAAAATTCACAATCAAAATTCAAAGCTAGTGCAGCATAAATCGCCTGGCGGGTGACACATACCGCTAGGCGCTACCAGCTCCCAGACTGCCTGGTGGGTGTCGCGTACCGCCAGGCGCACAACGCCTTTAAATTTCTCTTGCAATAGCGACCGCCTAGCGGGATTGCCCCCGCCGCCAGGCGCACCAAACCTCGAGACCCTGTTGTGATCCTGCTACCGCTTGGCGGTTCACGTCCCTCCGCTAGGCGCCATGACAGTACAACGCATACTGGTTTTTCTGCTCATGTCTAGCACAATTTCTTACTCATTTCCATCTGCTCAATCCCCGGTATCATCTAACTTGAGTGGTTACTAACAATGGTGAGGTCAAATCCTCAAATCCCTAACTTGAATACAGAACCCATTCCGTCATAACATTAAGCTCCTTCCTTCGTAACCTATTAATACTCTTAGATCCTTTACCAATAAGAGGTTGTCAAGCCTATTACACTGTTTGATCCCTCATTCGCAATATTTGGTTAATTCTCTGAACCCCCTTACACCCAACTTACTCAGTACTCACAATCTCTACTACGCCATATTATAGGAAGACCTCTAATATCTGATATCACTACCTCCTAAGGTAATTCTCACCCTCATAGTTCATACACAACTCCATCATCAAACCTTCCCAAATATCACAAAATTCCATCTACTGATCCTAACCCAATGGAAATAGAATCTAACCTCAACGCATGACAAATTTAACTTGCAGCAGCACTGCCACTGCGCGGGTGCCTGGCGGCCAGCCCCCGAGCCGCCAAACGGTGCTTATCATCTAGACATTTTTCCAGATTTTTCCCGCACCCAAAACCCCACCATTTCTCCATCTTTGTGAATTTCCACTACAATGCAATCCCAGTCCAAGCACAATCATAACAATTCCATATTTAATCACCTTGATCATTATTCCTATGTCCAATTCACGGTAATTCAGTTTAAATAATAATCAAAGATATCACACCTTCAAACCCTAACTTATACCCACTGTTCCATTCATTTAAGCCATTAATTAGGTGATTATACCTACTGTTGGATGAACATTATCACTCTACAAGAATTGGTTTGCTTTGAAGAATTGGTGTGCTCTCACTTGACTCTAGAACCTCACTCCACCTCACCTATCTCTCTGATTTTCGTGCCTAATTTTCTAGTATCCTCTCAGCTTTGCAAAAACCCTAACTTTAAGCCAAATCCTTCTTTTTAAAGGGTGTCTAAAACTATGTTAATCACTATACCCGAAAATTAAGTCATAATTGAGTTGTTAAATGCAATTTACCACATACTTATGGCCATTTTCCAGCCACCTCTCTGCTGCCCACTCTAGGGTTTTCTTCCCAACCTTTCATATTCAATTCCAAGCCAAAACACCAAAAAAAAAGAATTAAAGTTTAATGTAAGTTCTCCAAGGCTTGAACCCATAACCATGCAATTGCCACACCAATATCAAACCATTTAACCAACTCATATTTCATGATAACAATCATAATTCAATTATCATATCATATCATAACATGACTTCACAGATTTAAATAATAAAACAATCACAAAAGTTAACATACATAGGACTTAAACCCAAGTCCTCTCACACAATCAAAGTACTCACAATCACTTGAGCTAGTACTTCTCCACGTCATACCAAGCATAATTTAATGAAATAATCATTTCCCCACCCGCATTTATTAATTAATTATTTATATAATTAATTAAATCCCACGGGTCTTACATATGACAATCATGCTGTGAAATAATATGTTAATTGGATGATGATTGTTAGCATTTAACATGAATTGGCATGATGGTTTGATATTGATTTGGCAATTGCATGGTTATAGGTTCAAGTCTTGGGGAACTCAAATTAAACATTCTTTTTGCTATTTTTGGCTTTGGCATGAAGGTGAAGGGTTAACGTACACCCTAGAGAAAATAACAACCAAGGGTGGCTGTAAAAACACCCCATAATGAGAGACTAAATGGCCATTAACTCTCAAATTAAGAGGAACAAAGCACGAAATTGCTAAGATTAGTGAGTGGGAGTGAGTTTTGGGGCTGGTTGAGTGGAAGCCAAGGGGAAGATCATTGGTGATCGTTGGGAGCTCTCAAGCATTTCAATTTAAGCGAAGACTTCCAGGTTAGGGGAGCTGTAAACTCATATTTAATTAATCCTATTATTTTAATTTCGTGATGCATGGATTTTAATTTCGTGATGCATGGATTGATGAGTGTGTTGTTCTCTGCCGATTTTTCTGGGTTTCGAAAAATCTGGGTTTTATGCTCTGAGTTGTCTGGCGATGATCTTGATTTACCAGGTGAGTGAAGGTATAAGTGTGAAGTTCAAGGTGAATTCTGATTGCGCATGAGGCATTGGGATAAAAGGGGTGGGCCACGATTGAGATTAAATAAAACACCAAGTATATGCATTAGTTAGATGTATTATTCAGTTAGGGTGTGGAGTTGTTTTGAGCATAATGGATTCTTTGTTAAAAAATTAAGTAAGCCATGGTTTAATGTGGGAAATATGTATTTGGAATAAAATGTATATAATGATTGGGTCTTGTGTGATGTTAAACTACATATTGGTAGGGATTCAAAATGTGAAGGTTAGATTATTGGTGCCTAATTGATGATTGGACCTTAGAATAATGTAGTAGGGGCATATAAATTCATGAGTTTGCAAATTATTACTCTCGGTGTGTGCTTGAACTATTGCAATAGATTGAATCTGTAATTGTTGGAGGTTTTGGGAATACGTGTAGCAGGATTAGGTCTGTAATCAAGCATGGATTGGTGGACATGTGTTGCTAATTTAGGAGACGCAAAGTTGTTATTAAGCAAAGCAAATTATTGAGATATTTGGATGGGTGAACCTATACTGGTGTTAGAACATAATAATAATCTAAACATGAGAGATTTGATGCAATTAACTTGGAAAAGAATACTGTAGGTTTGAGGCTTAGATTGAGGGTTGCAATTTGTTCTGTGAGCTTGAAAAACCAGTACTACACAAGTACTAGTGTAGCGCCTGGCGGTAAGGGTTGAACCGTCAAGCGATAGCTACAAAACCAATAGAGACCTACAACGTGTGGCGCTTGGCGGTGAAGATCGTTTCGTCAGGTAATATTTGTAGAGTCAGTGACACTAGAGGCGCTTGGCGCCTGGTGACAGATATGTTTCGTCAGGCGGGCTGGGAGCTGGCAGCGCCTGGCGGCACGTGTCCCCCGCCAGGCAATTTGTATTGCAGCAGCTTGGATTTTTAGTTTCATATTTGTGATCTACAAGGCGTCTAGTGGGGCTTTAAAGATGGGATTGCTGGTGTTCCTTGAGTTGTGGCTCGGAACGTATCCCTTGAGTTGTGACTCGGGATAGAGGTTAAGCACGTGATATTCCTTGAGTTGTGGCTCGGGATGACGGATGAACACGAGGAACCCTTGAGTTGTGGCTCGGGTTGGCGAGTGTTGCCGGTGTGAGTGTGCTGGTTGTGGCCAGTACAGATGGGTCCAGATAGATTGCCCTCCTCAGTTGTTGGCTGACGAGTTTGGTAGTCTTGGGACGATACAGACTATGTCCGTATATGGGAACTCTACCTGGCATTACGGTGTATAATCCGTAGCATTGTTTCCTGCACGTGCTCTATCGGTTGTGGTCGATAGGTATGGTAGCAAGTCATCTTGAAGTATTCACTAGACGATGTAGAACACGAATAATCGGATAGGGATCAGGTGGTAAGAGTTAAAAGATGTAACAATGTGGGATGTTTATGTACTATTAGTGATATGTGTATATGTATATGTAACTGTGTAATTATATATGTTTTATCTGTTAAGCTCACCATATCTGCGTGTGTTTAGCGATGATCGTGTACGCAGTACACGGGAGCAGCTGTTGTTGATACAGGTGGCTCAGGTGGTACTTAGTAGCGGAGAGGGGATAGTATGGGGAAAGACTAGTGTTTATTTTCAGTTAATTTTTGAAATATGATGTAAACCCTTACGGGATTTTTATGAAATATGTGTTTAGTGATTTTGGACTTGAACTTTTGATGATTAATTAATAAATTTTGAATTTTCCCGCGTTTTGGGAAAACGAGGTATTATTAACTGCTACGTATTTTAAATTATTGCTTTTATTTATTTATAAATTAGTAATATCCTGACTGGATGTTACATTGCTCATTCTCTCTCCTCCATATGTGCTCTCTAAAAGCCATCTAAATGTGCCACTTGTCTCTCCATGTGTGACCTACTAATGGTCCTACAAAACAAGTAAAATTGGATTAGCATGTTGGCTTAGGTTAAGCTAATTTGAGTGAACAAGTCAACCTTAGACCAAAGTCAACAAGTTCACTAAGAAAACTCAACTGAATTCAACTAAGGAAATTAAAAACAAAGGAAGGGATTAAGGAACTCCCTTTCTCCTAAGCATGTGCCATGGGCTATCATCCTTGGTAGGGATCAAGCCTTCATCATCACCAACTACTCTAGCTAAACCTATTCATCCTAGAGAAACCCTGAAGCAAAAACAACACATTACAAAAAATCAACCCAAGTCACTTAAACATGTTATCGTTTTTCCTTGCTTAGAGGAGTAAGATTCATCATATCCCTCTTTACATTTACCGTTTCTCTTTTCAATTGATGTTGAATACTGTACTTTTATATGAGCTGGCAACTATCAAGTAATTGAAAAAAATATAATAGTTAATATAAAAAAAATCATAACTTGTACTTTCACAATTGCACCCGAATGTGAAGTTGATGTTAAATACACATAGGATATTGTATTTACAACAAAGGAAATATGGATTAAGCCCAAAATACATGTAAAAAATAATAAAAAATAAACTAAAGATAAAGATAGAGATAAGATATCTAGAGATATATCTAACACTCCCCCTCAAGCTGGTGGATACAAATCGTATGTACCAAGCTTGGTAGAATAAATTCTTAGTCCCCATAAAGACTTAGTGAAAAGTGAAAATATCTACTAATTGACATTTGAGTTAACGAAGTCTTGATGTCTCCAGATACAATCTTTTCTCGAATGAAATGATAGTCAATCTCAATGTGTTTAATCCTCTCATGAAAGACAATAGTATAATTAATATGAAGAGCAACTCGATTGTCACATATAAGTGTCATTTGAGTAACATCTCCAAATTGTAACTCTCTAAGTAATTGCTTAAGCCAAACAAGCTCACAAGTGGTTGAGAACATAACTCTATATTCTGCTTTTGCACTAGATCTTGCCACAAAATTTTGTTTCTTTCTTTTCCAAGAGATCAAGTTACTACCAATGGAGACACAAAATCTAGATGTAGATCTTCTATCATAAGGAGATATGACCCAATCAACATTTGAATAACAAACAACTCTTGTATGGTTATTGGAACCATATTACAACCTTTTTCTAAGAGACCCTTTAATGTAATTTAATATACGAATTACTGCATTCCAATGACATTTACATGGGGAATTAAGAAATTGGCTTACCAAACTGACTGCAAAGGAAATTGTAGGACGACTAAGGTAAGATAATTCAAATTCCCAACTAATCTTCTATATTGTTCGGGATTTGATAGACTCCCCCTAATTTGGTAGAAGTTTAGTATTAGGATCCATAGTAGATAGTTGTGAGTGAGGATAAGTTTGAGCAACAATAGCAGATGAGGAGGATGACTTTGTAATGCATAACACCCATCAGTTTTGTGGTAGAACTTGCCATAATGGTAATACCTGTGATGCCATTTTTCTGGCTTGTGGGAGCAGTTGCGATCATCACGTTGAGATGACATACGCAAAAGGGTGGAACAAGTAGAAGTAAAATTGAGTATAATAGGAGAACCCAAAATTGGATCACGAACATGGGAATATTTATCAGCAAGTCCATGTAAAGTCAAAATCATGAAGAATTGTGTAGTTAGATATAAGATTATATGATTACTTGTCAAAATTAATTCTGATTTGTTTAAATATATACTTGATTAATCTAAATATTCTATTGAAACTATAAAATCACAAATTTTGTTAGTTAAATAAAAAGTAAAATTCCTAATAGTGTATCCATTTTCAACATTGGATATGAATACAATAAAACAAGTTATTAAAATTTCACTTAAAGTATTTGCTTCAAAAGAAAAGAACAAATTAAAATTAAAAGCTTCAAAAAGAATAATAAAAACAAAAAAGACAAAATTATATTTCTTGCCCTTACATCATAGTGGGCTCTTTTGCTTTCATATGTAGTCTGCTGAGCAAAAAGACTTAGCTTCTTGAACATCATTTACATTTATAAAAGAACAAATGGACCATTCACAACAACAACCCAAATACCCCAATCAACAAATTCAAGAAATATTTGCTTACATTCCAAAATGAGTAATTTTCACCAGAAAAAGGAGGACGTCTATTAATAGAACCACTATTTGTAACGTCCCTAAGGAAATTACTTAAATAAAATAAATAAATAACAGTTGAAATCCAAACGTCGCAATATTATTGATGAAATGCCTCAAGCCAAGGGACCTACAACAAAAGCCATGGCTAGGAGAATACAAGAGGAATGAGCCTTAAATGCGCATGCAAGGCCCAAGATGAACTTCACATGGGCCAAGGAAGATGTGAAGACCTAGCCTAGGACATTTTGGTTGTAAATACTAGATTAGGATTTTATTTTGGGCTTTGTATTTTGGGCCCAGTAGAATAGGGTTTTCTTT
>Ga0209589_1002676_pt1 | contig 31034 bp, 15 predicted proteins | sample CowpeawhiteBW_FD_187525 | JGI IMG/M metagenome (GOLD analysis project Ga0209589, IMG submission 187525) | Root nodule microbial communities of legume samples collected from California USA - Cow pea white BW (SPAdes) (version 2) | ecosystem: Host-associated > Plants > Roots > Nodule | place: USA...
CTCATACCAAGCATGCCAATTTCATTCATAAGTCCAAACACCCAAGCATATTCACGTACATCATATTTAGGACGAATAATTTAGACAATATATGCATCAAATCATCAAAACAGTCATGAAGACAGTGTCCTCACTCACCACTGCACTGACCTCGCCCAAGCTAGGGACCTCGCTCAGGCGAGGTGCTTGCCTCGTTCAAAATCGTGGGTTCTCGCCTAGGCGAGACATGCAACAGTGGCCCTTGGGAGAATTCACGAGCTCTCGCTCAGGCGAGGCCTTCTCGCCTGAGCGAGAGAGTGCGTCGCTCAAAACGTGATTGGCCGCCTAGGCGAGCGCTCGAGGCAGAATCTTGGGCGAGCTTCTGCTATTCTCACCTAGGCGAGACGAGCTCGCCTGGGCGAGAATACCAGTTCTCCCCCACTGTTCCGCGCATGCAACCCAGAACAAACAAACCAAACATCATACTTTTGATTTCCACACAAGCACAAACATTTTCCAACTCATTTTATGCAACAACAAAAGGGAAAACAAGCACCCACAACGAAAGACGAAGAAAACTAGCTTCCCTTACCTTGCTTAGATGCTAACAACACGACACTGACCCGCAACAGAAATACCACGGCTCCAAGAACTATATTAGAGAGCTGGAAATAGAAGATTCGTACAAAACGAAGTTAAGAGACTTAGCCCTAACTTGACCAACGTGCTTAAACAGTGCGAAAAGGAGAAGGAACAGACCAGAAGCCGTAAAGCTCAGCTTACCTGGAAATAGAAGGGGTTTTGCTAACTTGGAGATGTAAGGATGGTGTGCCCTAGCAGAGCATATTGCTTGAGATGAAGGGAGGGAACAGAAGCTGATTTCTGAAAATGGAACAGAATGAAGGGGTTAGGGGTTGGCAAGGGTATTGGGTCCCCTTATTGGGCCGGCCTTAGGCCCACGAATGGCTAGGCCCAAAAACTCAGCTAAAAAGGAGAAAAAGAGGGCTTACAAATTTTCACTAAAAGAGTAAAATAATATAAAAGTAAAATTCAAATTATATTATAATTAACTTATGTAAAAGTTAACTTATATAAACTTTTAGATGTAATTTTTAATTTTGTTTATTTATATTTATATATAAATTCATTTCAGCTTATGAAGAAAAAAAACAAGTTTATTTCATTTTTTTACCTTATAAATAAAGTTCTTCTGCCGCTACTTGTAAATGAAAGTCCTTATCAAATTCAATGAATTAAAAGGAAAATATTATTTTATTAATCTAATTGTTATTTGTTCCAATAAATGGAAAATTTTGAAAGTTTTGTTTTTACACTGATGATGTTTTCTAGCTAACAGATCAAAATGAATATTCTTTCCAATCGTATAAAAGGAATTTATTTTCTTTACCAAATGAAAGTCTTTAAATCATATATATATATATATATATATATATATATATATATATATATATATATATATATATATATATATATATATGCGACCAAACTGGAATGTTAGATATGAGTTCAATGATTAATAATTCCCGTGGAGAGTATTTTTAAATCGTATTGTAATAAAAGAAAATTTAAAGAAAAGAGAAATAATATTTAGAGTGTTGTTTTTGCTTCATGTGTGGATCAACGCAGGAATCTACTAATCACTTGTTCTTTACTTGTAAGATAGTAGGACTGGTATGAGATATGCGTAATAATTGGGTTGGGATAAGTATTGTTATCCATAACCAAACAATAAGAACTTCCAACATTTTTGAAAATTAATTAAAAAGGAAATAAAATATGGAGATGCTTGTGGGTAGCAATCATATGGACTTTATGGAACCACAAGAACAATGTTATCTTCAAGAATAAGAGAGTAGATGCATAATAGATTGTTTGCATGGCACAGTTAAAGGTCAAGGTATGGATTAAATACCAATGTCTGAAGGCAAATTTCACGTACTCTGATTGGTGCTTAAACCCAATTATATGCATAAAATCCATAGCTAAATAGATAAGTAAAGATATTGTTAGCAATGGAACATAACATATGGGTGTAAAGTAGCTTGAATGACAGTCCGACTCTAAGATAATAGATAATTTATTTGTGGATATTTTTACTAATAGTAGGTTTTTGGTGGTTGGAAATGCGGACTTTAACAATAGGCTTTAGGGATGTGGAAATGGAAATAAGGCATAAATTATGAGGCTTACCTTATGTCATTTTGTTAAGTTTGAATACAATCTTACGTTTAGAGGTAATTTATTGGGTTACATAACATATCATGTTTGCTTAACAAGGACGCAAGCCTCCTACCCTCCTCTGGTTTTTAGCTTTTGCATGGCAAAAATTAATTGGTCACAGTGGCTTAGATTCTTTTGCAACATCTTATTCTCTTGATTAAGGAGGGTTGTTGTAGTGTCCTTTATAGCAACTCAAAAGTTGTGTACAATAGCAGCGAAGATCCAATGAGAGGTTGTAGTGTAATTGTGGTTTAAATGATGCTTGTCTTTTTGAAGTGCAAAGCCTTATAGGCACATTCAACATGACCAAATAGAAGCATTCATCAACACTCGTGGGGCTACTTTCAAAGCTTAAAATTGCATTGTTACAAGGAGGGAACTTTCTAGCTTAGGAACTTTTTCTTTGATAGTCTTTGATAAGAAGTTTGTGTTTTATTTACAATATCTACATCAAGAACTTCTTTTTTGTATATGGGTTGAGACACCCTTTTGTCTCGCGTACATTTACATATTCTTATTATTTATCGATAAAAGAAAATGAGTTCAATGATTATGACTTGTTACTAAGCGAACATTTGAAAGTAAATAAAAAATAAATAAAAATTATAGTAAAATTACATTCAATTCAATAGTAGAAATATATATATATATATATATATATATATTATAATAGGTTACTTTTATGTAATAGATGGGTAGAAAACATACAAACAACATCTCAGAACCAAACAATATGCTTGATTTCCATGAATTTTGAATGTTAGATATGAGCATAAGAGGAAATATAATATGGAAAGTTATGTGGGTGGTTGTTATGACATGTATAGGGTAACAAAGAAAAAAGAAACAAGGTTATGTTTAATTACAAAATATTTAAGGGTGATTTTTTTGTTGTTGAACACCTACTAATACAGAAAAGACCTTTTAGGTTTGTTATTTTCGATTTTTTATGTTCGACAAATGTCCAATGTTATTACTAGCGTCGTAAAATAACATCGAAACTAATAATATACTTGAATTTAAATTGAAGGGTGTCCTATAAGAGACGTAAATAAATATATGTTGTTATAGTGTTAGACTCTGATTTGGTCATAATTTTAAATAAAAAGGAAACATGTTACATCTATTAGTACACTAATAGACATAATTTTATGTCGATTAATGTAGCAACCAACATAAATTTATGTCCGCTATTGTCCTATGAAACGTAAAATGTTGTCAAATTTTAAAAAGGTTTTATGTACATTGTCAATTAATTTGAAAACTTGAAAAATCTCAAGGCAGAATATATATCTCAAAACAAAAACTCTTGTAATACAAAATATAAATTTTGTAATGTAAAATCTATTCCTAGTGTAAAACCTTAGAAAATTGCTTTTAGAAGTAGTACTGGTTTAAAAATAGTGAGACTCGATTATAAATAGAGGACCATTAGTTCCTTTAGACTATTAGTTACTTGAAGAAGTATGGTTTAAGTAAGTTAAATCTTTAACATCTGAAAGTTTTTGGTTGTGCTTCATATATTTTCTTAGACTTTAATAGTAGAGATAAACTGGATGCTATGGCAAAGCGATGATATTTCATTAGTTATGGATCTGACATGTATGACTACCGATTTTTGGATGACCAAAACAAGAAAATTATTAGAAGTAGTAATGTTAAAATTAATGAAAACATGTTCTATAAAGAAAGGACTGCAGAATCCATAAATGCAAATAAACAGTCAGAGCAAGTACCATTAGAAGAAATTTTAGAAAGTGATGTAGTCAATAGAAGGAAGAATATAGAAGTAAAGCCTAAGTTAGAGTCTGTGTTAGAACCTGAACAAATAGTAGAGTCAGTAACTCTTGAAATCTTGATTAGAAGATATAACAGAACAAATGTAGTAGCACAAATGTATTCTCCTTCATTGTATTACTTATTGTTGACTGATGCTGATAAGCCAGAGCATTTTGTTGAGGTTATGCAGGGAGATGCATTTATTAAGTGGGAGCTAGCAATGGAAGATGAGATAAAGTCTTTTCAGAAGAATAAATCATGGTCTTTAACCAAGGTACCAGAAGAAAATAAGGTCTTACAAAACATGTGGGTCTATAAGTTAAAAGAAGAGACAAATGTGAATAAAACATATAAAGCTAGACTCATAGTAAAAGGTTCCAATAGAAACAAGGATTTGACTTCACAGAAATTTTCTGTCTTGTTGTCGAGATGAATACCATCAAAGTTATCTTGAGTATAGTAGTTGCTGAAAATCTTCATCTAGAGCAGTTAAATGTAAAAACTGCATTCCTACATGGGGATCTTGAGGAGGAAATCCTTATAACACAACCAAAAGATTTTGAAGTACAAGGCAAAGAGAATCTTGTATGCAAGGTTCATAAAAGTTTGTATGGATACTAAGACAATGGTACAAGAAGTTTAATTAGTTTATGAGAAACTCATGATTTCACATATGTGAAGAAGACCATTGTTGTTACGTGAAGAAATATGTTGACGGTCATATCATTCTTGCCTTGTATGTTAACGACATGTTGATTATTGGAGCTAATATGGCAGAAAATTTTGAAATGAAGGATCTTGGTCCAGCCAAAGAAATATTTGTGTAAGAATCTCCAAGGATAGACATGAAGGTATTATGAATTTATCTCAATAGAAATATACAAAAAATTACTTAGTAGATTTAATATTGGAAATGTTAAAACTAGGAATACACCTTTGTGACCTCACTTAAAGTTTTTAAAAGGCAATCTTCTCAGACAGATGAAGAAGAAAGTCACATGTCTAAAGTGTCATATGCATTTGCAGTAAGGAGTTTGATGTATATTATGGTTTGCACAAGACCTAACATAGCACATGCAGTGAGAGTTGTGAGTAGGTTTCTATCAAATCCTAGAAATGAGCATTGGGAGGGTGTGAAGTGGATATTGAGATATTTGAAGGGCACTTTAAAAATGCATTTGTCTTTTAGAATAAGTAATCTCACTTTACTAGGGTTTTTTGATGCAGACTTGGGAGGTGATTTGGATGGTAGAAAGAACACATGTTACATTTTTACGTTGGGTGGTATAACTATCAGTTGGAAGTATAAACTTCAAGGAAGAGTCTCTCTTTCAACCATTGAAGTCGATTATGTAGTTATCTTGGAAGCAGTAGCGAATGAGATGACAGGGTTGAAGAACCTTATAAAGAATTAGGGAAAGAGAAAGATGACTCTTCGTTGTTCAGTGACAGTCAGAGTATTATATGTCTTACTAAAAACCCAATTCTTCATTCTAATGCAAGCACATGAATTGAAGTATTATTTTAATAAACTTGATAAATGAGGGAGACTTGTTTTTGTTGAAGATTCTAGGTGCAGAGAATCCAATTGATATGCTAAACTAGACAGTCACAACAACTAAGTTGAGGCTTTGTATTGCCTCAATTAGCCTTCAAGAAAATTGATGATGAAGGCATTACACTAGGTGGTAACATAAATAAAATTCCAAGTGGAAGAATTGTTAGTATTATGAAGTTTGATTTAATCCCACATCGCTTAGTATTATTAGATGTGGTTTTTATTTTTCTATATAAGCAACTCTATGTAAAGCTTGATATACACACAGAAATAAAATACTTCCTAATGTAGTCGTGGACAAAGGCATACACATTGTACGTTGAACCCCTAGTAAGTTAAGAAGATTTTTTAAAAAATTCTTAAATGTTGGGAAATTGTAACAAAGTAAAATTTAGGTTTCCCTTCCATTTTTTTCATAAACGCTCGTTTCTTATTTTCAAATGCTGAAAAGCTAGTTTTTTCTTTTCCATGTCGCGATACCATCTCTCGATCTCATTTTTCTTCATCCTGACACCCTAGCATCCGAAATCACAGTTCCAATTTATCAATCACACCTTTGCCTCACCTAACCCTTACACATGATTTTAATCTTCTTCACCTCCCTTTCTCGGCTCCATCATCCCATCTCCATCTCTCGACTTCAAAATTTTCTAGCACACATCACCTCTTATACACACGACGACTAGCAAATCTCATGTGTCGCCTCGTTCCAGGTCACTTGCATTGAATCTAGAAGCGTGCTAATGGCAAGAGTCACGTGACAATTGATCTCCTTCTTGAAGTTGATTGTAAAAATGCTCTGAATAGAGCACAACCCACTACTGGAAAATGGGCTTATTATGACAAGTAAAACGAGCTTACTATGACAAGTATTCTGGTGTCATAGTTCCAGTAGTCATAGAAAATGCACACTTTTTATAACGATGCAGAAACATGTCATAGTAAGTCAAATTTACTATGATAGGTGTTCGATTAACAGTCATAATAAGTCTAACTTACCACCGCACAAGTTGACAATGTTGGGACAATTAGTGAAATTACTATGACAAATTTTTGTAAAACCTATCATAGTAAGTCCAACTTACTATGACAGATAATGCAAAGTACGTCATAATAAGTCTAGATTACTAAGATAGATAGTGCAAACTACGTCATAGTAAGTCATATTTCTTTTTTATGATTTTTCTGTTTTACCACTTTCCTTTCGATTCAATTCACCTGCAAATAAATTTCATATCTATTATGATAGGTCTTATGCAACTGTCATAATAAGTTTTCCCTTTTCATTTATTATGACAGATCCCTTTTTACCAGTCATAATAACTATTATTTTTATTACAAAAATTCCACCGATCAACCTATTATGACAGGTGACTTATATATGTCATAATAAGTTGTTGTACATTTCCCTTTTTCCACTAGTGACCCTAACTCGCTAGTCACCACCATGCTCTTTCTCTTCTCCGTCGTCAATAGGGTTCTAAATTTGGACCTCACCAGACTAGCTAGATTGCTTGCGAGGTTCGAAAAGCTTCTCAAAGAGTAAGATTTTTATGATCTCATTCGGAAAGGTTTTTGGCTTTCTATAATGCTTTTCTAAAGGCTTATTGAATCTTTATTAATGTAGCTTCTTTTCTTGTTTGTGTATTTCTATTACTTATGATTCATTGTGTTCAAAACAAATTGCAGAATGACTATAATGTTGTGAAACGAGGATGGGTTCTCAAGTTCTTGGTGAGGCCTCTCATAAGTTTAGACTTTTACTTGCAGGTAATTGTTTTTGTTCAAATCATTGATAGGATTTTTCATAATATTGTAATTTATGAAAATCCATAATATTTCTAGCTGTTTATTTTGTTATTAATGGTGAATGATGGAACTACGTAATACATGAGAATTATGAATAACTTCCTTGCCAAAATTATAGGGTGGTGTATGCAGGTAGCCTTGTGCTTATCTAATCAATTCGACAAACTCAGGTAGCTCTATCGAAACATACTTTTTTTATTCTTTGCATTTAAATGAAAATTGAGCTTTATGAATTAAAAATTAATTTGAATAACCTTTCCTCCCTTACTTCTCTAGTTGTTTGTTAAATGGTGTAGTGTCCTCATTTATACGTGCTTCTAAAGTTAATCATTGTTGGTCTATTTTTGTTTTGGATTAAGCAATTCAACCTTTGTTAGAATGCTTGGGTTTGTTAAAGACTTCCTTTGTCCTTCTGTTGTACCTTATAAAGCTAAAGCAAATTAGGAAAGAAAATAATACATTAATATTAAACTCCTCATTAGGAGACACACCTCTTTGTTAAGAAAAAATGTGCAGAAAATAACTTTGGAGTTCAGGCACAAATATGAATATACTTCCCCAATCCCTTTCGTTCCATGCCTTGCTCAATCATTAATGTTTTCTCTACATTATTCTTCTCTTACTCATTTTCTTTTGGTATTCATGAAACTATATATATAATTTAGGTATAATTATTGATTTGGTACCCTAACTCTTTCAGAATGTTCAATTTGGTACACGAACTTTAGGAATGTTCAATTTAGTACCCAAATTTTTTAAACGGGTTTATTTTAGTACATTCTGTTAAACATTCCTTAACATCGTTTAGCTTATGTTGAGGTGGCACTATGCAGCAGATACGTGGCAGAATTAAGGGGTGTGCACGTGGATTAAGTGGTAAAAAAAATTCAAATTAAATAATTGTGTAAGTTAAAATTTTTTCAACGCGAGTTATGAGTAAATTGGGGAAAAAATTAGGGCAAATGAAATCGGGTGCAGAAGGAAAAATTAGGGCATAAATTGTGTGAAATATGAAAGCTCGAATTGGGAATTAGGGTTCTTGGTGGATACGCATTCGGTGATCGGAGAAGAATGACGAAGATTTTGCTTTCGTTCGTTGGAGAGGGCGAAGCTGGGAAGAAGAAGCTTCGGCAGTGGAAGACAGAGCTTTGACAGTGGAAGAAGAATCTTTGGCACTCGTGGAAGGTGAGCTTTCTTTTCTGCTTTTTGTATTCGTGTTGATGAATGCATGTTGATGAATGCGTGCTGTTGTTTTTTATTTTCGAAGCTTAACTTGTTTTGGAGTTTGTATTATATTGCATAAATGTTGTGGGGGGTTTTGCTGTGGGGGGTCCTTATGTGTTTCGAAGTAGTGATATATTTGATAAATGTTGTGGGGTAAGGGATTTAATTTGACAAATGTTGTGGGGTTCTGTAAAGTGTAAAGTAAAGTATGCGGTGGGTTGGTGGCTTGTGGTCCCCTTTATGACTTTATATTGTTTATTTTGGGGTATGACTATAATTTGTGGCATTTTTTTGGGTATTCTTATTTGACAGAGTAAGTGGTTTTACTATATAGGTTGTGATGTCTAATGATTGTTTTGAAGTTGTGCTCCATCATGGTGGCCATTTTATATAGAATGGTAGCTTAATTTATAGTGATGGGGAAACAACTACATGGGTATGTGACCTAGATTGGTGGAGTTTTTTTGAGATTACAGGGAAACTTAAAGAGATAGGTTATCATCTTGTGAAGGAATTGTGGTATAAAGTTGGAAAAGGGTCAGTGTTAAATAATAAGTTGAAGTTGTTGTGTGATGATAAGGGAGCATTGCACATGGTAAATATTGCAAGAAGAAATAGGAATGTGCACTTGTTTGTAGTACACACAGTTTCTGAGGCTGAAGTAGTTGATAACTTTTTGGAATATTACCCCGTAGGTGATGACAATATAGAAATTGGTCATAGAAATGTTGAGGTACAGGGGCAGATGGATTGTGATAGTGCTTGTGTAGGTGGTAATAATGTGGAGGTTGAATTGCATGATGATGGTAATAATGACAAATAAGTTCACTTTGATATGTATTATGTTATTTTGGATTGGTATTGTGTTACCAATACTTTTGTCTGTTCTCAAATGTCTGTTATCCAAAGCTATGAACAATGTCCTTTTTTATATCATATTTGATGTTGAATGAATTTCTGACAACTTATCCTGCTGTTGTTCAAATTTAAAGTCCTTTCTTGTAATTATAGCCCATGTAATTTTTCAAATACCAGAAAAATAAATGCAGAACTTTGACAGATGGTTCACATTTTCCATAACTCCAAACTTTAACTGATTTCATTAAATTTCTTATTACAAAATAACCTTCCAAACACCTAAAGTGAAATCCAACAACTTTAAATAGCTAATCTTTCTCTACAATATCAATCTACATCAACATCATGGATACTAAGATTAGATTAACTACAACCAATAGACACACAAATCCAATTAACAAGTAGACCCACTTTCTCCATCCCTTAACTTCTTTCTCTAGAATATAAATCTTCTGCCTTTGCCTAAGAATAGTTGCATCCTTTTCGTCATCACCATCTTCAATGCACCATTTAAAGAAATTGCACCCATAAGAAGCTTCACTTCCACCCTGTTATTCAAAAAATAACACAACAAAAAATTACTTTACTATGTAACTACATCCAAACACAAACATAAACTTATCTAAACAAAACACCATATGCCTGACCTTGAAATTAGGGCATCCCCAAAACTGTCTCCCACCATTCTTGATGGTTCTAGACGTTCTCAGCACAGCTGGCACTCCGCAATTACATGTGGGTGCTTCACCCAAGCCTCTACAGCCACCACTACTACAAGACAAGCTCTGATTTCGCATCACCCGTGAATTGTGAGATCAAGAAAAAGATGATTGACCCCTTGACATTTCTTCAACGTCTCAGAAAAAACAGAAGAAGAGTAAACCAAAAATTAGGTCACTCTCCATAAAAAGGGGCACTTTAATTTGATCACAAATAAAGGGGGATTCCAAGTCATTTTATCTGAACCACATTTCTTCCACGTATCTGCTGCACAATGCCACCTCAACAAAAGCCAAACGGCGTTAAGGAGTGTTTAACGGAAGGTACTAAAATAAACCCGTTTAAAAAATTTGGATACTAAATTGAACATTCCTAAAGTTCGGGTACCAAATTGAACATTCCGAAAAAGTTGGGGTACCAAATCAGTTATTATACATATAATTTACTATTGTTTTGAAATCTTTGTATTAAAAGGATGTTATTGAAGAAGATCGTGAGTTTGCTAATTATAAAGGTAGATGCGCTTTTGTTATTCTTTTAGCACATATATGAATGAAACTGTAATACATAAAAACTTGTTTTACTTGACTCATTTGATATTTTCACGATTCAAAAATTATTGATTTAACTACTAACATTTTGTGCTACTTTCTTAATTCATACTTATTTTTCTTGTAAGTTGGAAGTCATGGAATGTTTTCAGCCTGAATTAGCATTGTTATAACCTTTTATCGTCAATTTTCATGTTAGGTCACATGCAGTAGTCATTCTCAAGAATTTTTTAACACAAAAGTTGCTATGATACTATGCAAGTCTTGACAAGATATCTACTACAAAAATTGTTTCGCCTTGGGGTTGGCAATGTGACAAGCAACTAAACTCTTCTTTATTGTAAAAATTGTTTAGCCTTGGGGTTGGCATAATGTGCAAAAAAAAAATTTGAATCATTTCTTTATATTTTCGTCTACTTTTCCCAATTATGGGTATGTTGCGGATGAGAAGAATTAGATGAAATTGCAAATTAATCCACAAAATTGCTTACATTGCAAGGTAAAGTTTTAAAGCAATTATGTTGATTTCTTGAATTAGTGAGTAGTATCATATGCTCAAGATATAACACTAAATAATTGAGAAATAGTACTAGATTTACATAACTTATTTATGTTGTGTATACATCTAAAATGGCATATATTATCAAACAAGTAACAATTATTCTAAATGTGACTTTTTACCATTGCATGTATTCCTAGCCCTTTAATAAATTTTATCACCAAATTTTACTGACCTACAAAATGTGACTGATTACTGACCTACAAAATTTTACTTTCTTTCTCTTCCAAGCATGTTTGTATATAACTCTCCCCATTGATCACTTCATAACCTTCAGCTTTCGTTTTCTGTCTTAGCTTTATGGTTTTCCATGATTTTAACACGTCAATGTTATATTAACAAGGTAAAGTTATTTCAATGAGATGGACAAAAAACTTGTGTTCAAATAATGGTATAAAAACTAAAATAGATAGTTTTCAATGGGAATAGTAAATATAAAATAAATGTAAAAATATATTTAAATAAATAATTAATTTTTTATGCTAAGTTATGGAGAAATAGTTGGTTTTTTTAGAAAATTTGTGCGGTAACATTTTTTTATTAACACATGCTTTACTATTTGAATGATGGTTCATGTAAGGAACACGAGCACTTGGCAGCCTATAAGCTAGTAGTTGGTTCAAACTGCTTAGCATTTGCAGATTTTAAGTTCAAGATCCCAACAATATTGAAGCAGCTTAGACTTTATAAGAACAAAGATATTGTAATATTTCACTAGTTTGAACGTTTAAACTCCTTTATTTATCTTAAACTTATAAACAATGTTTCTTGTTTTTATGAATGTTATATCTAGTTATAAGTAAATGTCCAAATGGTAGAATTTTTTCTTTTTATATCATATGTTTTAGGAATTATATGTATTCAAAAAATGTAATAAATAAAATTAAAGAAATTTGAAAATTAAGTAAAAATATCAATAAATAATGAATTGCATTATAGAAAAATATATAAGTTATTCTAAGTATTCTTATATTTATATTCATTCTTTTTGCCGATAAAAAAAATATATTATTGGTACGACCAATGCTATATAAAGTTGAAGTAGAAAGGGAAAAAATATTTACATTAACTAGTTTCTATGTTAATATTGTATATCGTATATCTTTGTGTTTAACTCGAATTTAATACAAAATGAAATTTTTTATATCAATTATGACCGATGTAGAGAAAACATATAAGACAATAGTTTGTTCATAACTAGGTTACTTTTCACTTTGATTCCTCTTAACAATCAATATATAAAATATTATTTTTTTAATAATGATAATTTGATTTACTTTGAATCTCACTTTGTATAATTACAAAAATGTGTACATAACTAAATAAGATAGCAAATATATCTTTATAGTAAAACTAATTTGAAATTCATGAAATAAACTCTACGGGGCAAGTTTATGAAATAATAAGGTATGGATGAGGTGTGAGATTGACAATTCTCCTAAAATCATGTTATTAAACTACAAGAAAGATATGAAAGCAAAATTCACTTTTGGACAAAATGAACTAAGTAATCCAATTTTTTTTAAAAAAAAATGGGTTAATGAATCCTAAAATATAACATACTTATACAAAACAACACTTTCTTTTAGTTTCCCAATTTGCATAACAAAGTTGTTGTACTATAAAACATATATAATTGATGGAGGTTGTCTCATGATGTTGCATGTTTTCTTGAAAAGGCGAAGCATGGTGGCTTCTTGGAGAGTGATGGTGAAAAACGAAGAAACTTCATTTGAATACAAACAATGAATAATTGAAGAAGAAAACACTGTGAAAATGAAAAAAAAATACATATAAAAAGATTTGCTTTATTAGTTTCCTAAAACTAAAACATACAACATTCTTCCTATTAAAACCAATGTGGTAAGTATATAGATATCACACCAATTGCTACACCAACTAATATGGTATCAACGCACCACATTGATTCTAATAATTACAGATATGATAAGTTTCACACATACTACATCAATTTCTATTATAATTAATGTAGTACGATGATATGACATCAATTGTTGTAGCGACAAATATGGTATTGTGTCATTTAATTAGAAAAGGTTATTGCATCATTTTTAATGATGGTTATGATACAATTCATGTAATAACACATCATTATTTCTCCTTTTTACACTAGTGATCTTTGAGAAATTTATGAATTACTGTTGCTTATTAATGAGTGGTATTTGTTTTTTAATGACTAATTTGTTTGTGATTAAATATATAAAGAATAAGAAGGAACATACCAAAAAAAAGAAATTAATAATGAATATAGAAGAGAAAAATTATTATAGAAAGTGAAATCGACAAATACAAAATGTAGAATAATACACTTAAAGAATTATAATAAACATGTAAAGATTATAACACTACTAGAAAACTCTTAAATAATGATCAATTTTAATAATAAAAAATATGTTTAGAGACTAATTTTCTAATTAGAGACTAATTCCTTTGGTAACCAATATCTTGGTAGTTATTGTTAATGATTAATTTAGACACAAATTCATAATAAAAACTATTTTGGTTACCAATTTAAAGGCCAATTATAATTTTTTGAAATTATTTTAGTTACCAATAATTTTTAATTTATAAATTTGTATCTAAATTAGTCACTATAATGTAATTATTTTTTTAATAAAATTAGTCATTATTCAAGGATTTTTTTGTAGTGTAAACACTCTCACTTTCACCTAGTTATAGATAAACCCACGTGTATATACAAGGATTCAAAAGAAAGATCTTATTGAAACTAACTCTTAGTTTACATAATAATAAAGTAACAAAATCTATATAAAATAGTTGGACGACTTCACAATCCTCTTGAGACAAACAAGCTTCATAGTAAGAATGAACCTCAAACTAAAGAATCAAACAAATAAAGATTAATTCAAGGCATTATCTCACAAATCTCCACCTTGCACTAGCCAAAAATTTCATTACATAACTAAAAATCATCGCCCAAAATTGAGTGAGTGTGACACAAATTAAGAGCTTGACAAAAAATATTTAGTCTTTCTACATCAGAACAAAGTTAAATTGGACCCTACTGAAATAAGATAAGAGTGCATAGGAAGGAAATAGTATAAATAAAGCATGTCCCAGATAAGTTAAGTTAACTTAATAGAATTTATTATCATATGAAAACACTACATGAATTGAGTGTCAAAATATTCTCTACATATACCTCATCGCGAGAAGATCAAGAAGTTTATAAGAAGAGAAAAGGATATATGCGAGCAAAAGCTACTGAGAAAATAAGGTGGTTTCATGATTATCTCACCCTTGTAAGAATAATCATAAAGTATATATATATATATATATATATATATATATATATATATATATATATATATGTGAATGTGGATTTTGCTTGTAGGTAACAATTTTTTTTCTAAGGTCATGAATTTTTAAAATTATTGTCTTTAAAGTGTTTTCACAAGCTTGTAGGATAATGCTTAGAAAATATTTATACCTATAAAACTTAGAAAATGTTTTTAAAGTATTGGCTAGTACTTAGGCTAACACTTTTAAATGTTGTCATTGTTTGCCTTATACTTATTTAAATGCTCCCTCAATTTTTGTTTGCCCCTAGGGACTTGGCTACAAACATTCATCATGGTGTGTCATTCCTCACTCAACCTTCTACTTTAGCTCGGACAATTCATCCAAGACCGAGATATTTGGTTGAGACAAAAAGGCTTCTAGAAAAAGTAAAACAAGCCACTATGAGAGCTGATGAAATTGATAAAAAATATGCTCTAGCCACTATGAGAGCTGGTGAAACTGATAAAAAATATGCCCTCGTTCAAGAAGAATTGAGTTTGATCAAGCAACAATCAACCATGATGTTGGAGAAACAAGCTGCAGACAGTTCAACAGGCACTAGTCGCTTGCATCCGCATTATGATGAAGACTTGGATGATCATCCCATTCCTTGAAGATGGTACATCTTTGTGTTTGTTCAAATTATGTATACATTTTCTAAAAAAAAATACTTTCTTAATTATATTATAAGATACTCATAAAGTGGCTTTAGAGATTAATCTCTTACATTTTAGTTTTTCATTTTTCATGTTTTAGTTCTATCATTCTCTCTTCCATTGTGGATTGTGGCTTGGAGGTGGATGCAACTAGGTTCTACTGCCAATAACTAGTATAGGCTAAGTAGTATAGGCTAACTAGGAAAACTTAGAATGAAATGCTAGTGGGACTATAATGCTAATATTGGCAATTTTTGTCTGATTGTAATTTGATCTTAGACTCCATTTTTGTGCGACTTTAATTTGATCTAATTAAAGTCACAATGTACTTAATTTTATGTTTGGAATTTCAATTGTAAATGAATGAAATCATATGCTGGATTGTTGGATTGATTAGATTGCTTGAAATCTGTTTGGATGGGTATTGGATGCAACTTCTAGAATGTGCCTAGAAACAAATTGGTCATTTCAAATTATGCAACCATTTGCGTAGGCTTAGTCGATGCTAACTATTAAAATTCTAATTGTTTGCCTCGACAAGATCCACGAAAAAAATCTCTTTCAGATCTTTGTTTCAATTATTTGTGGGCTTGGCCCACACATAGAGAATTACTTTAACGGTTTGTTGGCATAGCCCACGCAAAAGTTAGAAGAATGTGTTGTATTCTTCCCATTTGCATCGTCTTGAGCGACGAAAAATATTTAAATTTCTTTATTATTTCAACTGTTTGTGGGCTTGACCCACGCATGCAAAATTATTATTATATTTCTTATTCATTTTCGTTGGTTTCGCCAACGATAAGAAGGCAGCAACCATGTGTTCCCATTTAGTTGATGCAAACGAACTTTACATCCAAGTAATGAGCGTGGATCACGTTGTCATTGCTGGACCGACGTGATCATCATATTATCATGGGCTTTTCACTTGTTGAGTAGGTTTTTGGCCAAAAAAAAATCATACTTTATTGTAGTGTGCAGGAAAATTTAAATATTAAACAACACTTTATAAGTTATTGATATATATTTAAGCTTCATGGAATTACACTTTGGACATGAAAAACAAATATGATTAATATTTTAAAAATAAAAATAGACAATAGTTTTGAAATGTAATTATACATTTAGACAAGACTTATAACAATTTTAAAATGCATGCGATCATACATTTAGGTCCCACTTATAATAGTTTCAAGTGAGATTTATGACTTTTTACATCACATAAATAATTAAATCAATAAAATGCAATGAAATTAATGTAATATTTTTTTTAACTAAGAACAATGTAAATAATTCTTATAATATGTAGAATATTTTGAATGTGAATTCTTATAATTCTTATTAAACTCTTTATATAAAAAATTTAAATGTATTAGAACTTATTTTAATATTTAGTTAACTTCTTGTTTGTATCTTTAGCATATATGATTGATGATGTACGCATAAATTATTATAAGTTGTTCGCAAATTATTTATCCATTGGCAACTGAACACTTGAACCATATGTTATTTGGTTGTGTGATGTTCAACGTTACTTTTTACTTTTGTTAATATTTAAATAAAAAGTATACTATCCCAAAATCACACTGATAGTAAAAAACGTCATCTAGGATATTTGGCTGACTTCATTGATGGGTTATATAGACAAATATATTGCAAATTTTGTAATCTGAAATATTGAATTATGCAGTGTAATATGTATTTTTAGATCTAAAAAGTTATTCTATATTGTGCAATTCTTAACATGCTTTTAAATTTTACAATCCAAAAATCTAGAGTATAGAAATTTAGTACCCCAAAGAGGTGTAGCGTAGGGAAGTACATATTTGTTTTACATGCAGCATTCAGCACTAGGTATGAATGTAACACAAAGCAAACTAAATTTGCTTGTTTGCAGTGCACTGAGTCTAAAACACGAAATGGGTAATAGGTAATAAGATCACACTCAAGCTGAATCTAAAATATGTAAGTAACAAATAAATGAAATATTATTCTGTCCCTAAGCATTGAAGTAAAAAAAGCAAGGGTAGCACACATTTCTGAGTCAAAACGCGTAAATGCTACATATACTAATATAGACACCCCAACCTTGAAGATAAGTAATCAGGGGACAAATTTAATGTCTTTGAAGTATTCATGCTCAAGAGCGCTCCTGGCAGTAATTCTTTTGCTGGGATCCAAGTGAAGCATGCGCTGGAATACGACAACATAAATGCACCCAAGTAAGCACCACAACAAATCTATGAAAACTATTAACAATTAGAATAAAAATTAAAAAGTGTGACTCTCATTCTCCCCATTCTCAATTTTATTTATATAAAAAATTAATCAGAATATTTATTATTATAAATTTTCACTACAGTTATAATTTAATCACGTAAAGGTATGCATTTTTTCAGTATAATACACAAGCTAAAAATACTAGTTAATATCTATTAAAAAGCTCATTCAAAATATGAATTGAAAATTAATAAAGATGGGGCCTAAATGTCACGGGACCTTTCACTAAGTTAAATATAAGTACTGGACATGAACAAATTGTGACCAAATTATCACACCCTACAGGTGGTAAAGCTGGTTGGTGTATCACGATCTATGAAATCACGATCTATGAAATCCAGTAAATTTATTTGAGACGAATCACCATTTGGCATGGTTGGCCTTCCAACTAATTTGAAAAGTTTCTAAGCTTGTAAGCAGATTTGTTGGGGCAATTATAGGTTGTTCTCATCATCTAGAGCCTAGTGAGAAAGATTACCATCTAACACTTATGATTACTATTACTGCTTCAAAATGCATTTTCTTCTGTTTTATGCCCTTTCTCAACAGAAAAAAATATTCCTTTCACCTCACTAATGACGAAATATATAACTAATGGTCACATCTTATCAGCATAATGGTTTAAAAAAAATACTATTTTATTATTTAAAAATGATACACATGATGTTAGACTTACAGAAAGAAGATCAAGACCAGCTGGCTCAAGATTTGGAACGACAGTTTTCAGGTCCTGCAAAGCACAAAATAAGACTAAATTCAATTTTTAGTGATGACAAAATTGGGCAGTGATGAAATCTATTTAATCACCTTCGCCTGCCACTTGGGAAAGGCTGATTTAAAATCAGGCAATGATGTCACTCCAGGCCACGTATCTTCATTTGGAGTACCCAAGATTCTTCATACAAGGAACGATGTGTCAAAATATAAGCATACATTATGCAGCTTTGTTTATTTATTTGTTACATGCCTGTTTGGAAGCAAAAGAATGCATTGTTTGCATTATATAGATTCCAATATATAACAGTTTCTATACTATAAACTTTAAATCCATGTATTATTGATAATTTAAAGGAAGCATTGATTAAAAAAGAAGATATAGCAGGTACAAACATTTCACACCTAAGGCAGATGATTAATAATCACCTACCTTACAATATTGGGGCTTCACCCCTCATGCAGTAGTGGTAGACTGTAGATGGTCCGACCAAAAGTATGCAAAATAGTCCAGGCCAGACACAACGAAAACTCCGATGGGTAAAAGTGTAGAACAAACAAATATAATATAGCTGAGGCTCTAATTATTTGAATATGCAAAAAAGCATATAAAAAAAGATGATTGAATATACAAGTTGAGAGGCTATTTACTTTCCAGGATTTGAACCTGTGACCCACAATGCAAGCAACCTTACCATTGTGCCAAGGCTCATCCTCGTCAAGTATAATATAAAAAGCAAATTTTCTATTTATTTTATTTGCTTGACTGACATGGGTGCTTGAGGCTTGTGCCCAATTTATCCTACAACGACCTGAAAGAGACCCAATGAAGCTATGAATCATCCCAAAAAATTATTTTTAACTGAAACCCAGATGAGGGATCCAATAGTATTCTTAATTGTCTTTCAAAGCTGAAATCTACAGTTCCCAAAGGGTGTAATGGATTAGGTCAACGTCAATCCAATAAACCTAATGATATAAATGAAACCAACAAAACATATTCAGTTTTTTACACAATCAAGTCCGACACAAACCAAACTGATAAAACCCAATCTTTAATTGTTCAATTGTTGGGTTCATATTTTCCAAAACTGCACCAACCCAAATCAAACTAAAGTTAGACACCTCTCCTCGTATGGAACAATTTTGTGGGAACAGAGAAAAAAATAATGAATGTACTGTTCTTAAAAGTTCGCACAAAGCACTCACATAACAAGGAATCCAGAAGTACATGGACCGAATCAAAGACCCTCACAATCCATTCTCAACTAGAATGTAATCAATTAGAAGTCAATCAGGGTAGTATAACAAGGTATGGTGACCCCTCATCCTACTTATAGACAAGAATTCCGCTATATAACCTCCAAGGCCAAGATAGAAGACCATAGAGACCCTCTTGCAAAGACTCGCATCCACTCCCAGGATAAAAGATGAATGAATAAAGCACAAATAAAAATACACAAATGCATAATTCAAAGGATATTTCAATCGATCAAGTATAACTTGGATTTTCATACTTCTAAGTCACTATTTATAATTCTCAATTGACCAAGCATAACTTGGATTTTCACATTGCTTAAACTTCACAACTAACCAAGCATAATATGGATTTTCACACAACTACTGTACTACTTGGACTTCTCAACTGACCAAGCATAACTTGGATTTTCACACTATTTGGTCACTGCTTAAACTTCTCAAGTGTTCAAACATAACTTGAATTTTCACACGTGCTTAGATTTCTCAGTTTTCCAAGAATAACTTGAAACAAGAGATATTCAGCAATAGGCTACAAGTCGACCACAAATGAAACATGGTACCACTTTCAATTCAAAACCTTAAGACAATGTATGAATTTTTCTCACTTATATGTTGCTCAACTTGTCTATTTCTACATGATATGGTACTTTAACTCACTCATGAATGCCAACAATCTACTCAAGTCAACCCTTCCATATAGGTATGTTCCCTTTTAGGAAAGCATTTTTAACCACAAATACTTTAATGGTAGCCCTAACTTGCACTGTGGACCACAATGGTAACCCTATTAGGAAGATTTTCAATACAAGGACACAAATTACAGATCCATCACTCACAATATCACACTTGCTTAAGCAAGCTGCCAAGAAATCATCAACTTTGATACCAATTGATAAGATCCCACTTGGGAAATCCACCCTCAAAAGCTAGCTATCAGAAGGGGAACCAAATGCTTGGATACCTTATGGACCGTCTCATACTACTCAATGTGGGACATAGGCATCTCATAGTACCTGTTATAGTAATTGGGCATCTCAACAGCCAAGTAACTATCACAGTACCACCGTTAAGAATTGGCATTTCAGCGAACTTCACCCTACAAAACTTTACTTAGTGACACTTCACCCAACTTCCTAATGGTCATAATCCTTCATAGGTAGCCCTTTCCGTGACATACACAATCAGCGCTGTAACCATGTACAAAAAAAAGGAACCAATCAAGAAGAACTATAAATTATTTTTCTTTTGTATTGAATGAATATGAATATATAACTGAAAATCTCTTTATATAGATAAAAGATTTATAGTTGTTAAAATGAAATAAAGAAAATAAAAATTATTTACTCTAACCAATATATTTGGATTTGTAGGTGCAAACGACATGTGTTGCCTAATATTGCTTAATACAGCAATAAATAAACTATTAATAAGTTAAAGTCAACTAATTCACAAGTTAATGTGTAGAAACGCTTTTATACAATATCTCTAAATTCTTATTTTTAACTTTTGCGTTAGATAATTTTAGCTTCTACAGAAAGCTTTTCTTTTTTTTTTTCCTCCTAAAAGTGCTATGAAGAAATTATTCAGGACGTTGACACGTTGTGCTAGGTTGGGATTTTCCAACAATATTCACTTAACGAGTACAAAATAATGATTTCCAAAGAACAATAGAAATTATAGAAAGAAGGTATTCACCTGAATATTTTAAACAATTCATCAATCTCAGAGTCCCCAGGGAAGAGAGGTCGTTGATTTACCATCTCTGCAAATATGCATCCCACTGACCAAATATCAACTGGTGTAGAATAACGAGGGCATCCAAGCAAAATTTCAGGAGCTCTGTACCACAGTGTTACTACCTACAAGCAATTGCCAACACTATAACTAAATATATAAGATAATTTCAAGTACTGATGTCCATCTACAATTATTCCTGTTCACAATATTTATATTCTTTAAAACAATCTACTCCCATATATCTATCAATGTAATAAAACTTTAATATTTGCACTTAAAAAAGATAAATACTACACAATGTAGCTGAAATAACAAGAAGAACAATGGACCTACCACTCTTGCTACCGATATTGAGAATCTCATGCTACCATGTTAAATGTTTCATGAAAATAAGTTTTCAAATTTATAAGAAAGGCAACATTTTGACTATAAGTTGGATAGATAATACAAAAAGACCGATAATCTTTCAAAGTCCAATGAGGCAATTTCCTTGTGTTAACTTGCAAAATACAGAAGAAAAATCACTTTTTATTACTCAAACAACTATCAAAAGTTATTTCTAGGAAAAAAAGTTGAAATTAACAAACAATATTAATAAAGCAACAACAATCAAGCATCTATAGTCTTCTCACAAACAAGGCCAAACCACCTTATTTAATTCTCTGCCATCTTCTCCCCAATTGAATACTAAATAAATAATGAATATAGGACAAGAAGAAGGAGAAGGTCCAATCCTGTGTTCAAGATGTGTTGCATTTTAGCATCTTAGAGGCTAGTAAGAAAAGTTACAATTGGAGTTCAAAAACATTCAATCGTAAAATTCTGTATAAGTACTTTCTTCTCTAGTATATAGCAAACAAACCTCATGTGTAAATGTTCTAACAGGAATTCCAAATGCCCTTGCCAGTCCAAAATCTGCCAGCTTCAGTGAATTAGTGCTGCGATCTATCAACAAATTCTGTGGTTTTAAATCTCTATGAAGAACTCGATGTGAATGACAGTAAGCGATCCCACAGAGAATTTGGTAAAGGAACATCTGCATAAATCATCAATTTAAAATTTAAATTAGCTGATCTTGTTGTGCAACCACAATAAAAATAAAATATACTCAATTAATAATAGGTTGTGATAAGGCAGAAATTGTTGGTGATGACCAAGTGTACAAAAAGTAAAAGGGGAAGTTAATGTAAACTGAGCAAAATCAATACAAAATTACAAATCTGCTCATCCTCGTATAATTCAATATTGAGTAGGCAGACTATGAGTAAAGGAGACAAATTCTAATGAAATAAAAAAGCAGTTCAACACCATTATTGTCAAACTGTAATGACTTGAACAAACAAAATAAAGCTTTTTTTCTGATCACTATTTTAGATAATATATAAACATGATACTCAACTGAAACACAGGAGAATAGTTGACCTATAGGTGTAGCTTATTGTTCCTAAGATTACTTTAGCACCTTCAGTTTTAAAAAGCACTTAACAGCCGAAGACAAAATGCTGGGGCCAAACTTATTGTACACATCACTTGTCTTCAAAAACAGAAACTTTTATGGACAAGTAGTACCAACCGACTGCTATCCACATAATTGGTAATTCATCCCAAATTCATGAGACATGCATAATATGTATGGACTTGTTATTTAATCATCATTGGCTCTTACATTTGCTCTATTTAATTTATGCCAAGAAAAGAAAGAAGATAAGAGAACCAGGTATTTGAGGGCTACAATTTAGTTTTTACTGTCTCTCTCATAATTATAACTTCAGTTACAAAAGGATTGAAAATCTATAAAGAAAAGAAAAGACATGTTACCCACTTTTACTTGTCGTAGATCTTTTGCAAATTCTGGTGATGAATCCATGTGCTTCTTTAGATCTAAGTCAAGGTACTCAAAAACCAGATACAAACGCTTCTCACTGTGTACTACATCCTGCAACCTATTACCAGAATTTGCCATCGATAATAAGGAAATGACTAAAGACTAGAGAGAAAAATAATATTAGGACAACAACGAATGAAGCAAAATAATTTAAGAAACTATAGTCTGCGGGTTTTCTGGGGCCACTCAATCCTAATTCTGGTGGCATACACAACAGCCAGCAAGCAGGTCTTTGGTAGATCTTATGGTACAGTGCAAATATGCTGGGACACTGAACCACAGGAACATTAAGTACAGCTATTTTTTTTCAACATAAACAGCCGAACTCAGAAATGATCATACATCATTGATGCATGTCACCTAAATGAACAATTCACAGTTGTACAGTTTGTCAGACAATATATCTGACAGCTTTACCAGTCGACCAAATATTAACATTAGTCAAAAGGAATTAGAGTACCAAAAACAGGTTTTGTCCAAAACCGTGAAGAATATGAATTACACGAAATGGTATCATTTTCTATATGCAGTTCAATTACTAGAGGCACAAATCATCAGCAACATCATCCTACACAAGTTTAGCCATGACGAAATAATCAGATTCCTACCTCACCTGTAATCTGTAATAACTAAAATTCTTAACTAAACTATTCAACATTGGTGCTCTGTGCAGAATCAAACACCATAAAATGAACACTATGATGAGACATCGAGACTCACAGTGAACGATAATCTTCCTAATTTCCTAATTTCTATCTACAGCCAAATAATATTCTTGGTCAGCACATGAATTGCTCAAACGACGACTACCACATTCCTGAGAAACGCATGAATTGCGGATATATACCTAACAATGTTCCGGTGCTGCATTTCTTTCAAGAGAGAAATCTCTCGAATGGCGGTGCTGGGAACCCCCTCATCCTCCTGCTCCAGGCGAATCTTCTTCAATGCGATGGTCTCGTTGGTGACGCGGTCACGAGCCTTGTAAACGACGCCGTAGGTTCCTTCACCTATCTTCTCAACCTTCTCGTACTGAAAAAATTACACAAATTAGAGAGAAAGAACCAGGGATACTTTTGTATTTCTAAGACGAACTGAAACTAAAAGTAAAGCTTCAAAACGCAGAGCGCTTTACCAACCTGTTCCATGAAACAAGCTCTCTTATGCTCTGACAATCGCCGAAGAGGAAAGAGGAACCGTAGACGTTTGACGAGGAAGAAGACGATCTAAGAAGTTAGAAGTGGAAGAACCGGTGAGAGGTACAGTGTGTGCAGTTGCTCTCTCGGTCGCAGCCTCCTTTCTGGCGATAGACTATGCTCTCTCTCTCTTTCTCACCTCTTCCTATGGTGGCTATCGATTTCTTCCCTCACATCCCTATTCTTCTCAGCATTCAACAATTTCTTTTTCAACTGTTTTCTTCTTTTTCTTCTTTTTTTTTTTCTCACCAAATTTTATTTTTACTGATTTTTCTTTCTTTTTAAAACTAATTCTTAATTGACGTTTGAAATAGCATTGTTGAAACATGAGTACTTTGTTGTAAGTTTTAAGAATTGTGTTAACCGGGTCAAAATTAAAAAATATATATAATTTTATTAAAAAATTGTAACTTTCTATTAGAAGCTAATTGAAATAACGGTCTTTACAAAAATTAACATAAGGCTTCAAATAAGTACATAAGTCCAATTATAATAAGTTTTCAATTTTGTTTCTAACAAAATATAAGAGTTTATCTCATATTTAGTCTTAAGTTTATTTATTAAACATATCACTCAACTCATATAAGAGTATATTAATTTGGGTCAGACAAAATTTGTTGGAGATCCAAGTATAAGTCTAAGTCCCTCATTAGATAGAAATGAGAAATTAGCAACATACAAGGTAGAAGACTCATAGATCCATTACATTAAGGTCTTGTGTTGGAAATGTTAGCACAAATGATTTGATGAGGAAATATGAAACCATTGCATTGGGAAGTGATGAAACTATGATAAATTGATGAAGATGTGAAGACTTGGAGATTCACATGTTGATCAAGCTTAAAGTGTGTGCTAAATCTGGGTTTTACATGAAGAACACAAAGCTTAAATATTGATGCTCTCAGTGTAGACAATTTTGCATTGTATAGATGTCTAGGATCTAGTTGGTGTCTTTTAACCTGTTGAATGATTTTTAGCAAGTTAAATGGTTTGCTGCTATAGTTTTATCGGTTACATATTCAATCAGTTGAATTATTTTCTTAATCAACTGATTTCACTTAAGTTAAGTGAAATCAACAAATTGAATGAAAAAATCAACCTATTGAATATGTTAACAAATTGACTATAAGTTTTGGTTTTTCAAAGAGAGTGGGAACACTTGCCATTTTGAGCACGAAATCATTCTAAATTCTGGGAAAAACTCATTCTATTTGGATCATACAGAAGTGCAGCTATTGATGAAGGATCTTTGATCTTCTTTGAGCAATTTTGATTGGTTTATGAACTTAGAGAAAGAGGTGTGGTTGGCTTGGGAGAGCATTCATTCAAGTATGATCTTTTCCATGTTTTTGGGTGTTGCCTTGTGATTTTTCAGGTCTGCAAGTGTGATCTTATTGTGCTAGTTGAGATTCTCATGGGATTTAAGAGTCTTGCTTTGTGTTTTTGTATATTTTAAAAGTGTAATATTGTGGATTGTGTAAATCTTTTAATATAGTGCAAGTCAGTCTCATGTTGTCTTGACAAATTGGATGTAGCTCTATTATGAGTGAACCAATATAAAAATGTGTGTACTTGTGTTTGATTCTTTTCCTCCTTGCTTTGGTTTTTTATATAAAGATTCGAGAAATTTGGTTTTCATCATCTTTACATGGTTCTTGAGTGATTTGGCACAATATTAAGTTGTATCTCTATGTGAATCACTTACTATAATCAATCTTGCCAAGTTTTATATATTGTTTCTAAGTTAAACTTTGAATTCGTATTTTTGCAGAATTTTCTAGTATTTCAATCGACTGTTCTAATAGTTTTGATCCGTTGAATTACACTACATTATTAATTGTTTAATGAAATCAGCTTGTTATCCTTGTTTTTAGTCGATTAAAAGTGTACTGCCCAGTAGCAATTACATTTTGAATTTGTGGTTGATCTGATTCAATACAAAGGGGTTTTAAGTTTTTAAAAGAAACCAAAGTTTCCAAAAAACCAATTCAACCCTCCTTTTTGGCTAATTCTTGTTTCAATACTTACAAGACATTGTGTCAATTCCTTATGTGGGTTAGGGTTCGCTCTGATTAATGTTGTATTTCTCTGATTAATTCTCTCATTCCTATCAATGGTATCAAAGTTGATGGTTAATTTTGGTAACCAACTCAAACGAGTATAGCATGTTCCCTGTATCGAAAAGTGTTCCTGACATAGGTTTAAATAAATGTGTCCGATTAAGATGAACAACAATTCGAAAGGGGTAATCGTGAATGGGAATACTTACACTCGAGGATAAGTGTACCAATGTAGAATAGACTCACCCTTGAGGGGGACATTGTTAAGAATTTAAGTGTGAGTCTAAGTCTTACATTGAGTAAAAATGATAAAGTTAAGCATCATACAAGAAGGAAAACCCATAAACATATTGCCTTAAGATTTTTGGTTGGAAATTGTGTCAATTTCTTATATGGTTGAGTTCAAGTCTCATCTTGTTTCTCCCTAGTGAATTCCCTCTCTAAAGACCTATTAGTGGCATCAGAGCCAATGGTTAGTATTGGTGACTGGTTCATACGAGTACAATTTGGTCCTTGTATCGAAAGTTCCTAACAAAAGGTTCAAGTAAGCATGTCTCACTAAGATGAACGATGGTAAGAAAGAGGTACTCATAGTTGGGACTCACCTTTGAGAGGGAGATCGTTGGAAATCCAAGTGTGAGTTTAAGTATCACATTGGGTAGAAATGAAAGATTTGAGCAACATATAAGGTAAAAGACCTATAAATCCATTACCTTAAAGTTTTTTATTGGAAGTGGTATTAATTTCTTATATGAATTCGACTCAGTCTTATTAGTGTTGTATCTCTTTAATGAAATTTCTCCTCAGTATACTTATCAATGGCTTAGATCCATTAGCATCATACAATTAATTTTTTATTACTTTCGAAAAGGTTCAATATACAGCCATAGTCCAAGTTATATATATTTTAGTTCATTTTCATGTTTTTCAATGTTATCCTTTTGCAAGTCTCTCATCTTCATCTTTATAAGCAACTTATTATTATTATTATTATTATTATTATTATTATTATTATTATTATTATTATTATTATTATTATTATCTCAAACCAACCTACACAAATCGTAACATAAAAAAACACATTACACACATAAAAATATCATAATAAATAAGAGAAACATATATTCATAGAAAAAATATATAATTAAATAGTTTTCTTACCACTTTTCCCTCAAAATATAGAGATCATGGAAATACCGTCAATAAAAAATGAATTTTATTATATAACTATTTTCTTTTAATTTTTTTCTCTTTGTTGCAAAGAAAAAAAGTAAGGAATTGTAGTTCTCTACGAGAATTTAAGGTGGTATTCACATCATCAATCCATCAAATCCAATACCTATAGGGTAAACGTTATAATACTAAAAACATATGTATGATTTATGCTAGAAAAAAATAGTTGAAACTCATATTTTAAGTGTACATAAAAATAAATATATTCTAAAGCATGAACTAAGTCTAAAATCTCAACATTAAACAATACACATTTTGTATACATATGAGAAATGACAAAGCATAGTTTATACTCAAAATTGAATACAACATGAATAGAATTTTATGATTGAAAGACAATGGGGGTAGTTTTCCTATTTAATATTTATCATCGTCAAAGTATTAAAAAAAACGAACATAATTAACTTATGAATCATTTTATAAAACAAAAACCTTTTAGAAAATTGTTTTTACCTTTTAGTATTATTATGTTTAACTTATATATATATATATATATATATATATATATATATATATATATATATGAGTAAAAGGTTTTATTTGTATATAATTTAAAATTTGTCTTAATGAAAGACTTCTGATTAAGGGACAAACTAATTGGGTTATGGCCATAAAGATATAGCAAGAATGTGTCTTAACTGAGATTAGTAAATTTAAACTACTAAAAGCATAGGTCTATCCTTACTTGTGGAATATGTACAAATTAGCATATGATATTTTAAGCCTTGTATTCAGGCATATGAGCCTTGAGTAGAGTAGAATTAGATTAGGGTTAGAAGTCTGGTTAGAGTTTCTCTTAGACTTGACTCATTCAGGTCCAAGAAAAACCCTAGATCGATCACACATAGGAAAAGACGTGCAAAGCTCTATATTTAGCACATGTTGTAATATGGAAAGCATGAATGGGAAAATGTCACTTGGTCCACTCATGGAGTCAAAAGTTATTTTGCATAGGTTGTACTCACTTGTTTCGAAGTCTCCTTAGAATAATCCTTCTTATTGTCGATTGCTCTAGCCTCCTTTTTTGAGAGTTGGTCTCTCCTATCCTTTAGGAAACCTCCTTTCATGTCCACTTCCATACACATTCTTCCTCTCATGCAATTACATGCTTTCGTCATTCATTCATCCTTTCATCTCCACAAAAGATGTTTGAGCAAAAAGAAACACCATCGTGTCAAGAAAAATATATAACTTTAAGAAATTATTACATAAAGAATACTTGAGAAAGATACGAACAAAAGTGTATCAACTTGTTTAACATAAATGAATCTACATCATATTGTTAAAAAAATCATTATAATACTATTGTTAAAGAAAAATGATTAAAAAACTAATAACCCAAATAGTAATATTACACAAAGTCAAATGTAAAAAAAGGAAAATCTTATTTTTGTTTATTGATCAATCATATTACACTGCCACTATTACTAATAACTCATTAATTGATTGTATAAAACAATACACTACAAGAAAATTCTTGAATAATGACCAATATTTTAGTGACTAAAAATAATTAGTCATTATATTGATCAATTTAGATATCAATTTATAAACAAAAAATTATTGGTAACTAAAAATTGTTTCAAAAAATTATAATTGGTCTCTAAATTGATAACTGAAATAATTTTTATTATGAATTAGTTTCTAAATTGGTTACCAACATTAGCTACCAAAGTTTTGGCGACCAAATAAATTAGTTTCTAAATTGATCTCTAATTAAAAAATTGGTCACTAAACAAATTTTTGATAACTAAAATTGGTTATTATTTAAAAATTTTCTTGCATTTAAACGTAGAAAATCATTCCAAATTAGAGAAACAAACTATTTGCTGTAATAATTCAAAATGAAAATAAAAAGGTTTAAATGACAATAAGAAAGACTTATATTATATATGCAAAAAAAAGTTCAAACAAAATCCATTAAAATTGTATTAACAAAGTAATCTATAGAAATTGATATGATTTTAAATTCTAAATTACTTTTTTTAAATCTTAATTGAATAGTACTAATTTTGTTTTCTTCTAAACAAATGGAATATGTAAGATTGTTTTGATGTTTAAAATACCATATATAATACTTTTTCACATACTAGACATATATGTGGAACATTTAGTCATTCATAACAACAAAATCTTGATCATTAAAGCGAACTTATAATAAAAATTTCTAAACATAGAGTTTTTATTATTCAAGTTTAGACTTATCGATAAGACATTACGTTTTGTTACAAAAGGTGTAAATGCTAGAGAAGAAATTAGAAGTATATTATTTGGTGTTTTTGCTTTGAATTGAATCATGAAACACAATTCCAGTGAAGCCTTTATCATATATTGTTAAACACTATACGTTTTATAAAAACAAAAATAAAAAGATTTTTACTTTTGTTTTTGTGAAATTTGTTGTCTAATTGAGTACGAATCGCAAGAGTTGTCAAGTGTTGAACAAGTCTCTTGGAAAATGATACTTTGACTTTCACTTTATTACTTGTGCGATTTGATACACTTGTCAATCCCGTAATAGGATCCCACTATGTACCGGAGTCTTACCGACACCCTATAATATCTCACCTTCACTAGACATGACATTTCATATGTTGTTCAATAGGTCTGTCTTTACATGCATGCCACCTATGTCGAGCACATGCTAGCATTGAAACTCATTTTGCGGTATGTTCAAGGTACCTAACAGTATGGTTTGCACCTTTATCTGACCTCTATTGAGAAACTTATTTCTTACACTGATGTTGATTAGGGTGGATATCTTGACACCAAACGCTCCACATCTGGTTATTGTGTGTTTCTTAGTGACAACTAGAGATGGCAAATAAACTCGTCCCCGTGGGTATTGTCCGAACCCGTCCCCGTTTTGACGGGGAATCCCCGCATTGACTGGGTATGGGTATGGGTATGGGGAATCCCCGACTTTTTCAATTGGGTATGGGGATGTACATATCCCCGCCATATTACTCGTCCCCGTTTAAATTAATATTCCTAATTAATTAAATAACCACATATATATATATATATATTATTTTTTATTTATTCTAATTATTTGGTTTGTCATGAAACTCATTTGCATTTCAATTATATTTTTCATCTTATCATAATCTTTATGTAATTATGTTCAAAATATGTATGTTAATTAAAATTTTTTATGTCTCACATTTGAATATTTCTATTATTTTTTAATATTTTTATTTAATGTATATTTTTCTTTCACATGAAAATGTTTAATACTCTCAATTTAAGTATTTAATAGCACAAACATTTTGTTTACTAGGTAATATAAAAAAAATCATTTACTTATTATTCTTATTATTAGTTTTTGTTTCATTTGAATAACTTTTTTATTTCACTAAAACATTTTTTGTTATTTCTCAACTACTGAGTATATATGTTGATATTTGAAAAGTT
>Ga0209589_1002677_pt1 | contig 31033 bp, 12 predicted proteins | sample CowpeawhiteBW_FD_187525 | JGI IMG/M metagenome (GOLD analysis project Ga0209589, IMG submission 187525) | Root nodule microbial communities of legume samples collected from California USA - Cow pea white BW (SPAdes) (version 2) | ecosystem: Host-associated > Plants > Roots > Nodule | place: USA...
TTTTTTTAAAAAAATAAAATATATATATATATATATATATATATATATATATATATATATATATATATAATGATTAACGTTTTTTGCACTATTTATTGCTTTTTGATATATCATAAAAGAAAAAAGTAATGATTATATGTTTATTTAGCTTTGGCATGCCTCTTATGTGAAGGTCCCTTTTCAGCTTAAGCATGAATAATATGGCCTAACTTACGTTATACAAAGATTGAATTTATATTGTTTGCATCGGACAGCTAGGACTGGTAGTAACGGAAGTTTTAGTATAGAATTGGAAATTGTGTAAAATACAAACTAACTGACACACAAGTGTGATTCAAATTGAAATCTGAAAATAACTATCAATTCATCTGTGCATTTGCATTACTGTTAAACACTTCCTCATGCACGAAGAAAGTCAGCCAAACATGTCTTTGTCACAATGAAATCGTCTTCAATATTTTGATCCTTCAACAAACTATTCTTTTGCAGAAGTAAAACATCTTCAAATTAACTTGAATCTATCTCAATCCAATTTCAAATCTGAATTTCCATCATCTTTTTTTTTTCTCTCAAAAGCTTCAAGGCTCTATGAAATCCATCAATTTCTCGATAGTACACACAATTTAGTGTTGCTAGTCCACTGAAAAATGTCATAACTATAAGGGTAAATGTAACTAAACTATAAATGTTCTTTGAAACATTCAAGTAGAACGAATGTACATTACTTACATTTGTCCTGATAACTAAGAAATGTATCATTGGTCCCATCAAGTATGAAGTGCTAACTTACGTCTAGACTTTCTATTATTTCAAAGTGCATCTGCATACTTGGAGGCATATTATTAAAATAATACCTTGAGAATACTTTTAATTTTCCCAAACTCTTAGGGACTTCAGATTCAAGAAGACGCAGCATTTTATCTTTTTCATTCCGTATCCAATCCCGCCGCTTGTCATTCCATTGTCTTGGTGTTCCATGAAGGAGAAAACGGAGTTGAGGAGCTCCTTGCATGAGCCTTTTGGAGATTCTTTCAAACACATCATGGTTAGTTAGGTATGCCCCAGCAGTGTTCAGACCAACATCAACATAATGAATATCGCTGATGCTGTTCAGTAAGTCTTCCTTTGTTTTGGGAACAATGTAAGTATTCTCAGATCCCACATTGGGTGAATTCACATTAGAACCAATATCTGAGAATCCCAGCTCAGTAACTATCTGGTTCAGAACAGTTCCACCTTTGCTAAAACCAAGGATGAATGTCTTGGGCTGAGAGAAAGAACAGGCAGAAGTGCAGCCAGACCTTAAACCTACTTGTGTTCTTAAGATGACTTTCTTTGCCTGCATTACAAGAAATTCAAAACATGGAAAGGAAAACATTCAGACCAAGTGGTAATTACAAGTTGCAGACATGAACAAGGACTTTTTTTTTAATTTGACTATTACAATCACATAAGTGATATCTCTAGTCATGTAGCACATTGGTGTTATATAGGATCATTAATTTAGAAAAGTTAAGGAGCAAGAACTTGATTAGGATATGTAATAACCTTGCTAATGATTTTTTTTTTTTTGCCTCAAATGGTTAGTGAAGTTAGAAGATGAGTATAACTACAACAATCCATATGGAAATTTAAGTTGCCAACAGTTATCATGCCTTCCTGGCATTTAAGATGGGAAAACATCATACTTCTTCAAGGCAATTAGATAAGAGAGACACGGTTGATGTAGATGCAGGGAAACCAATTGGATTATATGACCTTGGCTCTCCATATTGATTCATGGACGGTATGAAGTCCTTGTAGACAGCAAAAGGTCCATTAAAAACAGAAGCCTCAATAACCCAAGCATTGATTGAAGAACCAAATTTGGACACAACAATTTCAGATAGTTTTTGTAAATTTGATATCCTCTCGATCACTGGGTTACCTGACCCTTCAACTCGGTCACCACAGAAAAATATAGCATTGGCTATAGGTACCTGTAACAAATCAGAAAGATGTTTGGTATGCAGAAGGGAAGGTGGTAAGCCATACAAGTTCGAAAGCATCTTTATCCAAGATAATGAAACAGGGAATTCTGAATTTGAAGATTCAATCACATTGAAATTATCTATTTCACATTTTCCAAATAGTTTTAATCTTTATGCACAAATCCTTAACTTCACATAATTCAAATACAGTTCAGGTAAATAACCAAAAGGATGCCAATCTGCCCGACCAAAAAGCTTACCATCGAGTACTTTCAACAAGTAGAATCAAATGATTAACTGATTTCAACTTATGCACGCATAAAATATATTTAGTAAGTCCCTTGCCAAAAGAAACTCAAATAACTTGCATTCACTATATTGCATGATTTTCGACTTTGTTAAGAAACAATGCTAAGCTACATTCCTAAGCTACATAGTTAAAAGACTGATATATAGTAAGCAACTGAATTAGTTGTTCATCTGAACTAAAAGTTAATTGTTATCTATAAACAATATGGTTCTAGTTCAATGAATTACTTACACAAAGTGTTTTGGTTTCCGGAGAAAGGCAGAGAGACACACCAACCCTATGGAATGCCCTGCTATTAGGATGCAGAGGGACTCTCAAAACTCCACTCCAACGTTCCATCTAAAAACCTTCAGAATATTTGATGGTGTGAATATTGGAAGTTGAGTATATTGCATAAGGGCATCAAACTAACGAGTTCAAATATCCAATATGAAACTCAAGATATGACGAAAAAAAGTGGGCATATAAGATAGGAAAATAGTATTTTTACCTAAAAAATGTCTATAAATTTAAATGATAATTACCTCCCTTGTTTGAAAAAGAATAAAAACCTAACAACTATGAGTCTTAACAATGCAGTAGTTATGTACAAGAGAAAAATAGGTTATGCACTTGTAAAGCAGTTTTATACTTTTCATTCAATCACAAATCTCCATATATAGTAAGTTGTTAATTTTTACCCTAACTATCCTAAAAGGCTAAAAGGCATTTGGTAATTTCAAATTGAATGACAGTATGATGAATCGACCTTATATTGGGAACAGATTAAAGATTTTACCTTTTTAAACTAATTATTACAAAAATAAGCTTTTTGTGCATAAGAATTTATGATCAGATAAGGGTATAAAAGAAAATCTGATAACCTTAAAGTTGGTTCAGATTATTCATAGACGATTGGTTGTCATGAAATTATGAAAACTTATAGATGATGAATTAATATAACAAACAACAGAAAAAAGCACATATAAGAAACAGAAGCACATCAAAATATAGACAAAGCGCCAAAAGACAAAAGCGGAAAAATACTCTGAAATTTTAACAAAAACGTGAAGACTAAACAGTTGAAGATAAAGAATGCTTCTCAATACGATGTTCGTCTTCATTATCTGATTATCATGGTTGCGTTTCTTCCTCTGCTCCGGTTAGCAGGTTTCAGTTGCGGTGGATTTTGGAAGATTCAAAGAAAATAAATGACGAGTGAAATAGGGAAATTTAAAGAATTTCTTGGTAAATAAATTACTTTTTGTTTCACATAAAGATTTAGAAATTTAAAATTGATAAAAAATAAAAATAAAAAGAACACAATTATTGTACACAGGTAATATCGCTTACAACATCTCCAGTAATAATATATTGTGTATATGGAATTGGTTAATTTTTTATAATAAATGTCTTAGAAAGTATATTAAATGTGATATGTGATTAAATGAAAATATAAAACTTAATAACCGCTAATAGACATTGAGTTTGAAATATGGTTATTATAAATTAAATAATGATAATAGAATAAATTTTTATTATGTGAATTGTTCTTGTTAAAAAATAGTTTTAAATGACATAAAATTAAAAATTAATAAAAATGTTAATATAATTAATTTGAATGGTGGAAAATAGAAGTATTAAACATATGCTATTTAAGAGACTTTGTGGAAAATACTTTTTTATTGGTTAAAAATGATAAAAAGGCAGACTCTTCAAATAGAATATGTAAGGCTGATGAAATTTTGTGACTTTTAATAGATTATAAATAATAAGAAAGGGTAAGGAGAGTTAAAAAGGGTTCATTTGAGAATGTATTCATAACAGTTCTTGACAGAAAAGATGAAAAAGGATTTAGGTGAAACATTGAAAATGTAAACGATTGAATTTTCTGAAAAATAATAAGATAATAAAATAAAATAACATTTTTAACAAGTTTAAAAAAATGAGTGTAAAGAAAATATAAAGATGAAAATTTAAGTTGTATTCATAATATTTATTGACAGAAAAGATGACAAGGGATTTAAATAAAGTAAAATAATATTTTTTTAATAAGCTTAAAAGAAATGAGTGCTAAGAAAATATAAAGATGAAAATTGAAGTTCCCCAAATAACCTGGTAGTGTTATTGCAATGAAACAGCTAGCCCAAACACTACAGTACCTTCTCCCACTCCAGTATTGTACATCAACAACTAAACCACTACCCATTTTTATTTGCATATCATCACATTATCACATAGTTTGTTATAATTGGTAATAAAATACTTCCAAAATAAAATTATATTTTTATAAAAGTATATATATTCCCCTAAATTTCTATGATTATATTTTTTAAGTTTTAGACACGCACAATTCCTGTTTTGCATATGCTAAAAAAACATTAGCAAGGTATTCTGATCCAAATTTCTTTTTAATAGAGATAAGAAAATAGGATAAATAAAACAAAAATAAATGAATTTATTAGTTTGGTTCGGAACAGATAAAATTATGAGAAGAAAATGAATAAAATAAAATAAAAATCTTATATGTTCATCCTCTTCTTCTCTACAAAAGAAAAAAAAAAACTAATTTGAATAGAAAACCAATTTAACCATTTTATACATAAAAATGTGAAAATTTTGACCTCCCAAAAACAGGATCTGATTTAATTAATAATATATAAATAATATATTTGTTACTGAAGTTTACCTTTTATGTCAAATTAACCCTGAAAAGTACTTCATCCTATTATCCTCTACCTTCAATTTCTTAACCCAAAAAATTATCATAAGCACCAGCAGTAGATTTATACGATGGAGGCCAACAAGCTTGAATGTTAGAATATACGAATCTAAAATCTAATTGGGAATACATAATCGCCACAAAGTATAGTAATGCGATTGAAGCAGCATATATGAAGCATAATACAAAAGAAAATAGTATAAATTCAGCAACCCAAAAATAAATAGCCGCACCACCATCTCAGCTTGTTCTTGCCAACTCAGTATTAGATTAAAATGGTTCGAGAAACACCATCAATTTTCCTAAATACAAACTCGAAGAAATTAACAGGTTTCCCCCTTTTTTTTCTCCTTGTTCCTATCTCGCCTTGTGGTGTGACAGACGAGTAATATCGATGAGATATATACTTGTCTGCAAAAGCTGATTCCCTCTGTGGACGCATGCCATGAATAAAAGTCAGGCAAGCAACTAAAGAACTCATCCAATGAGCTCCTTTATCTACTACAATCTTCAAGATATTGGATGCCGCCTCCTGCAAATTTTTAAACCTATAATTAGTCTTATGATAGAATATATGGAAATCATATAAACTAAATACACATGTAGAGTTTTGCAGATCTGATACATCAGGCGGTTGTATGTAGTGAGTCTGTTATTTATATTGCTCTGGTTTGCTCAAATGGACAAATCTTGTGCTCTAAACTTAATTTGGTTTAATAATATTCTTTTTAACTTTTTCAAAAAGCAAAATTGACAACTTAATCATATTCTAGATTGAACTAGACGCCTATATATAGAACACTATACATTTATAATGCCATATAATCTATATTCCTATTGGTAATATGAATACACTTCAATACATACAGTATGCGGACATATTTAAGGTATCGACATATAAATAAAAGTGCGTATCATATCCATGTCAAAATTGTAGTTCAAAAACAATGATGGTCAACTTAGAAAATCAATTTTTGATTAGGGCATCTGATCAAATACTTGGTTGTACACAGTTTTTTCAAATACCTCTTTGGTCGGCTTCGATCTTCTTCATAATCCATCACTCCACCAGATTCAGAGCAGATCTCCTCATGGCCTCTGAAGTCGATGTCGGCCTGCTTACAGTGTGTAACTTCTGCCACGAAGTAAGTAAGACACGTCGACCAATATATTCCAACCATAAAGAACAGCAGGCAATTATGTATATAATTAAGGCAGTTACTTCTACATTAGCTAATACAACTCCAAACCCAAACATAAGATCAATGCAGCACACAGCAGCAGCTATACATGGTAAACCCATAAAATGTTGTTCTGATGAAAAGATTAATGGATAATCAGTTATGGAAGTGTTGATAGGATTATTGGAAAAACAGGTCACAGAGGATGGTACCGCTCTCCTACCGTTCTAGAAAGCATATTTAGTGAAACTTAACCCCACAAAATCAGCATGTAAAACGAAGTTTGCACTCACTTATTTACTATATACTTTAATCATATCTCCGGTCAATGTGAGCTGTTTAATAGGAAGATTAGAAATACAACTATTATTAGATACAAGATAAAATAGTGAGGTTTCATCATAAGTAATTTAAGCATGTATGAAGAAAACCTATGCAAGCATAAAATAAACAGTGTAACGACGAGAGCTGAGGATGGTAAAAAAATAGAGATAAAGGATACGAGGAAAGTTATCAGCCAAACCTCAGAGATTTAGAGGTGAAAGGTCTATATTAGAATTCAATACTGGACAGGAAGCCATGGTTGTGTGTGATCCATAGCTAACCCCAACCAATGTTGTAGCTTGATTATTAAAGAATAATGAATTCTGTTTGTGCAACACAATGGCCCCTCAAAGTTTTAGTCATGAATACATATAAATGGCAATTATTTTATTGACTAAAACTTTTGCTTCCCTCTGTCATAATAACCTCGGGTAGAGTAGTGTTGTCAATTTAGAAAATAGCGTCGGGAATGGAATTCCAGCTTGCATTATATCAGTGAATAATCAAACACCAATTCATAACACACAGATACACTATTACAATTATACAAATAAGGAACTGATTCTATATAATCAAGAATATCTAAAGTATATGTGCATTATTAGAAACATTTCTATTTGTTCATTCCTATGTCATATCTTAGTTATTAGAAGGGTATTAAATCTCCTCTATTTATTGTATTAATTATTTTTTTTCTCAATATAAATAAAACATCCATACTGTCTTAAAAACACACTTTCCTCTCCTTCCAAGAGTTTAACATATAATACAAGGATAAAAGAATTTTTCAACACATTCGGTACAAGAATGAAATTATATGCAAATAATTTTCTCAGACATTTTCTCATCTGTAAAAAGGTTAAAAGGCATAAAAATAAATCCAACCCACCTTGAAAATAGACTTCTTTACTTCTTCCACCTTCTCTTCCACATCCTTCCTGTGCTTCTTGTCAATTTCACTCATAGCATCTGCCCATTTGATCTTCTCTTGGATTGAAACAAGCAGACTTTCTGAGGTAGTCAACCTATGTTTCCCATTCATAATTAATTTTAGTATTTCAAAGATAAACACCACACATTACATCCCAAAAATTAGCACTGTATATAAAATACCAAATTGAGATATTCTGAAGCAAAGAAACAAGAAATAGAATATTCAAACACAAATTTCAGTATCAAAAAATGTATATAAAATACAAAATTAAATTAGTGACAAGTAGACAATAGGAACTTTAAACCAACATTCAACAAAAGATTGGATGCTAAACAAACTTGGATATTTTTATAAAGTGATCATAGTCCAAAAATTCAAAGCTTTAAGTATTGAATCAAGTTCTATTGATATTAAAGTCATCTAGCATCACAAATAAGCTTAATATCAAACATAGAAATTTAAAATTTCACATGATTTTTCCAAGAATTAGTAATTGACTTAATAAATAGCATCCACATGATTACAAATTACTTAGGCTCCCGCTTGAAAAAGAGAGATTACCAGTTAGAGAGAGTCTGGATCATATTCCCAAGTTGATCAGGCCTCAAGTCCCTTCCTGCTGCAAATTGGACCTGAAATCACACTTAAATCAGATAAACTTCTAATACTCATTAAATGGAAAAAAAGAAATGGATCAAAATACAATTAAATACAATAACAGATGATATGAAGATGAGCTAGGACCTCAAAGCATCGTCGCAATTGATCCAACTTTCCACGGACTATTCCCTGATGAGAGCAACAAAATTAGAAATCATGTCTGTCATTCATCAAATATCGTTTCAGGCAACCAATTTATTAACATAATTATATCCAACATTGTAGAAAAAGACAAGATAAAAATAAAATAAACGGATAATAGCAAAAAGTTGGTAGACAAAAAATAAGATAGATGCCAAGATCCCTAAAGTAACAAAAATATATCTCTAACAATTTATTATTTACAAGACATTTTATCAATACCACAAAGGAAGATTATATATCTAAATGAAATCATGAAAGAACATTTTAATGTTATTGCTCGCCTCTTCCTACTGTTCTAACAAGGTCTTATATTGCAAGAATAATCATAGTGGTAATAACGATTGTGTGGATAGCAGGAAAGCATAAATAAATACTCTCTGGTAGGGAACGATGCCTACCGCATACATGCATTCATTAATTAGAAAATCTTCAAGTTCACGAACATTTGTCACATCTAACTCCTGCATCAATTGGTCATAGGGTAATACCTGAAAAACAATTAATTTTGTAAGAGCTGATTTGAAGACAAGGACACGAGAAACAGGAAAAATGGAGAAAGAAATTTTTGGGTGTTAATCAAGCACTTAGTTCTATGAAAGTATAATCTATATTTAAATTGATAAATTAGATGAAACTATCCTCTACATAAAATTCAAGGAGTTGAACCTTTAAACAACAGTGGGCAAAACACCAATAGAGATCATAAACAACATAACCACGTAATACACCAATAGAGACCATTTAATACACTAATAGAGACCATAAAGGTGCAAGAGTTCCAAACTGTATCAAATCAAAAGTAGATGCACAATGCTAACACAACTGACTAAGAAAGGGTTGGCTAGTAGTTAAACAAATAAAATATATGAATTCGAGTATGATGGATTCCAAAGCAAATTTACCAAGTACTACAATAATTACTGAGTAAAAAACACAGGATGTTGGTAAATGACATATACAATACATAAATTAAAAATAAGATGGTACCACAAGCAATCTATGAAAAATTCAGGACACCTTAAACTGATGTTCAACTCTCGTGAGAATATTTCCCTTAACAAAAATCATCAAACAAATGAATGAAGGAACATAGAGGGTGCGTGCAAAGCAAGCCCAAAAAAACAAAGGAGAGTAAAGAATCCTGCAGGTCTGCCCAATGTCTCCACATATTGAAGATTTCGTGAAACAACCATGGGTGGAACATAACAGTAAAAATACATAATGTTATCCCAAACCAACATGGATACCTCCTCTTTCTAAATAAAACTATCAATATTTAACAATGAGAAAGCATAATATAAACGTTAAGACTAGCAGCAGAATATAGCCATCTCAATTCAGGTCTTTGAACCACTCTTTTAGCCAAGAGAATTCATCTTTCAACCAAAGACCCAAGCTAAAACAAGTAATTGAGAAAAACCTATGCAATAGAAATCAACTTCCACATATAACAAAACTAGTTCGAAAAATAATAAATAAATATGCAAGTTATCTACACTAGCATAGGCCAGTTGCTAGTGACTATGAGATTCAAATGGATCAGTTAACAACCCTCGATAAACAAGTCAAGCAAAAACTGCAAAACAAGATAACCAATAACTTTGTGTTATCAATAGGTACCTTGTGTGTTTCAGCTAGCGTAAGAACTGTAAGTTGCTTAAGCTTGAGGATCTGATCAGGTATCAATTGTGGTAGAGGGTCAGCATTACCTGCAAGCCATGTAAACCTTTTAATACACATATTTTATTTCTATTTACATAGACATCATACTAGCAAACGCAAAGATACAAAATCATAAAATAAGGATATATTTACAAACTTCCCAAATGATATTTTAAATCGGCAACCAACGTGAAAAGTTTCATATATCACAATTAGTGGAGCTCAACATTAGCATGATCTAATTGTTATCAATCATAAATTGCAAAATATGCCATTAACCAGGCTTCCATACCTTTTACAAGAAAAAAGACTGAACAGACGAGAAAAAAGCTTAAGAGATTGATTATCTCTTAGCTGATCTTTGTTATTTATATACGAAAATTAGATCAGGAGTATCTAGATAATTAATGCTAATAAGGAAACAGCAAATACAGCATATAGCAATCTTCTAATGCAACTGCTAAATACCTACATTTAATACCTATTTTAGCAATAGTTCACATGTACATAAATTCCTTTACAATGAAATAGCATGAGATACTTTAAGAATGTCGAGGATTAAAAAAGAACAGTAAGCGGTCATGATTTCAGAAACAATATCGGTTTTATGGGATCACCAAAATAGTAATCGCAGCCACATTAATCCACAATATCAACAATCACAATGAAAGAACAACCACAACCGCAATTTAATACCTAAAGGCATCAGATTTAGCTTCTATAAAGTGAAAGGGGCATGGCTTAAAAGGAAATTAAGAATGATAATAATTGATTGGGAAATCAAGGGAGCAGGCTTAATTAGTACTTAACTAAAGCATTATGTAAGTACATCCTCTTCGATCGTGACATTCTAACAGAGATTACAACTTTCATTGCATAACAATAAACGAGGAAAATACCCATCAGAAAAGAGTGAAGTGAGAAAACTTAAAAAATAACAGAAAGGCGAATCCATAGGCTTACTCTTGTAATCACTCCACGTTCCGTGTGCAAACAACCGAAGCATATCAAGGAAAGCAGAATTCTCGGTTGCTTCAAGCTGCACCAAATCACAGGTAAAAAAATTGAGCAGACATATTGAAACTATTACAGAAAAACAAATCAGCAAAAGCATAGTATCCATGTTACTCAGCACAATCTTTCATATTCCCCCAATTTCATTTCACAACCGAATGCGTTTTAACAAAATGAAACATTAACAATATATAATCAAAAAAATTGAAAAGGCATCCACAAACATTAACATTAATACAGTACCCAAAAACTCTAATAGATTCATCTCGCAGCCAAATGCGTTTTAACAAATAAGACATGGACAGTATATATATAATTAATTCAAAAAAGTCTACCCCGAACATGAAAATTTCACAGCACCCAAAAATAATCACAAGAAAGGAAAATGGCAGAGCAAAATTTAAAAAAAGATAATTATGAAGGAATCAATACTTTTCCATGTCCCTGTACAATAAACAGTCACTTTGGATAGTAAACAATACAACTCGTGAATAAAATACTTACGAAACAAAACCAACAACAAAATTGTGGAAAACGAGAAGAAAAACAGAGAGTGAGACAGCAGGGACCTGAAGAACATTGGGAAGAGCGAGAATCTCGGAAAAGGCGAATAGCGAAGGGTGAGAAGTGGCTTCGACGAGGACGGAGGCGAGTGCAGCGGCGTCGGAGACTGCGGAAGCTCGCTTGACGAAGTGATCGATGAGCTCCGATTGCCTCTGCTCGATGTCCATCTCTAAGAGCGAGGAACAAACTAGGGTTTTTTCGAAAGGGAAAAAACGATTGAATTGAGGGAAAAATCGAATGTTTCGGGATTAGGGTTTCGACTGAGGATTCGAGGATTATAAGATTTTTGTAAATTAGAGTTTTTCGGAAAGTGAGAGAGACCTTAGTCCCAACCTGGTGATGAGTGATGCGTCTCCCAAGAGAAACTACTATGTTCCTGTGACATAGCAGGCTCTTATATAACAGGTAAAATTAAATTAATATTATTAATTTCGATTAAACAGAAATATTTTTTAGTTATAGTTATGAAGCTAAATAAATAAATAGTTGGTAAATAATGAAATTAATACAGTTATTTTGGACGAGATTGAATTATTTTTTATTAAGTTAAATAATAACTAATTGAAAAAATAAGGAGAGATGTGATCAAAGTTTCACTTGATTTTTATAAAGGGGTACTTTTTGTTTAGTTTAAATTAAATTTGAAGATAATAATATATAATATTGTACTTATTATAATAATAAATATTTTCGTTTCCATTTGTACATAAATAAAATTTAATTAATAATTTATGCGTGCATAATAAATGGGTTTAATGGGTTTAGTAGTTTTTTATCACAATTTTTATTGAAATATTTTAGTATTTCTTAATTTTGTTATGTTTTAATGTAGTTTTTATTTTTATTAGAAAGTTCAATATAGTTTTTTATATTAGAGTAGTGTTAACACGTCCTAAAAATGACGATATGACAAAAATGATATATAATCATATAAGTTATTTTGAATATATATATATATATATATATATATATATATATATATATATATATATATATATATATAAAATATTATGTACCATTTTTATTTTTATTATGATATTGTGACTCTTTAATGTTTTCTTCACTTCAAGAAATTTATTGTTAGAACAAATGGATAAGTTAATAATGATGGTGTTTATTTGAATTGATTTGAGGGAGATGTCGAGCATGTATGAGAGAAGAGGTCAATGATGGATTTAATAATAATAATAATAATAATTATTATTATTATTATTATTATTATAAGGTATAATAGTAATTTTGTATATTAATTTATTAAAATATTTTTGTTATTCTATCACATCCATTAAATATTTCATAACTTTTTTATCTTCAAATTGATTCGTTTTCATTTTCAAATCCTTTCAAATAAATAACACAAATTTTAACTTTAAATCTCTCCAAATCAATGTAATTATCTTTTTCAAAACTTTTCGTCAAATTCACTCTTAAAAATATGTCAATAATTTAACGAAATTAACAACATTAAGTGATATTAACAAAAATGAAAACAACATTCAAATAAAATAAAATTGAGAACCATATTGAATGATTTGACAAAAATTTAAGATGAAAAGATCAATTAAACCTAATAAATTATCTAAAATATAAAATAATAATTGAGAAAATAGTAACTTACACACAAGCAATATCTTAAGAAAATAAAATTGATTTATGAAAAAAATTAACTTTTCTAATAAATCAAAATTAACTAGTGCACATGTAGAAAGTTTCTTGGTTTTTCTATATTCTTATTTTTATTTTTAACTTATGCATGATATAATTCTAGTTTATGAAAATGTCAAATTCTTTTAGAAGTTTTTGTAACAAAAAAAAAAAACTCATCTAGACGAATTTATTAAAACAAAAGAAAAAATCAATAAAATTGTGGATTTGTGTGGAAAGAACATCAACCAAAGAACATATGAATAAAGCAATGTCAAGTATCATTTTGGCGAGATCTAGTAACAAATTGATATATCCTTCTTCAATTGAGTTGTTTCAATCACAAAAAATATAAAAAAAACTCCATGATTCCTTATAACAAATAATAACAAATAACTAATAAGGAGGATATTTTAATCCAAAATTACCCTTAGACAACAACTCATCACATAAATTATGTAAATCGTATGTGTATGAAACATTATCATAACAAACATAAATACCTACTAGAAAATTGTACACGAAATACATAGTGCTCAAAATGATCATATGAAATTCCCTAATTAGTGTACCTAATCCACGAATTAGTCATAGGAAAATACTCTAACCTTTTGGTCCCATTTTGATCCATATGCATCCAATATAAGTTAGGGTGGCTCCTACAAATCTATCTTTAAAGAGTTAGGGATAACATCTATCAACTTTTCATTTTTTGTTTTAGACTATTCATAACATTTGCATATCTCATTTATAATACTATATAACTTTATACTTAATCTATACTTTCAAAGCATATGCTTTTTGTTCTTGTTAACTATTAACTCACAAATTATTGATATTCGTTTTATTTTAAAATCATACACTTATCCATCGACACCTAATACGACAAACTTTGAATACATAAATATATTAATAATTTTTATTATATCTCACTAAAAATGAATTCATCTCACATTAAAATAACTCAATAGCCAATATAGACAATGTAAGTGAAACAAGTGTCGTAATTATATGACATAACATTTAAGGATGATAATGCAACACATTTAAATAGTAACTTAAACTAGTAAAACATATCATATGTTTTGTTTGATAGACATAAGTGTTGCACATATGTATCGTTTCATGAACTTTTGCTTGAACAAACTCAAGCTAGTACGCTTAATCAAATATGCTATTGGTTGAATAAATGATTGACAAATGTAAGCTTGAAACACTTCATAAAGTCTAAATGTTTGTTTTATGTATGTAGGAAATATATGTTACTTCATTCTCTCAAGAAAATCTCACAATACCTTGTTATCATAAATTTTTTTTTGAAAGTCTTGTTAAAAGTTGCTTCCTGTAAACAACTCATCTTGAAAAGGTAAGATGTTAGCATTGCACAATTAACCAATTGTGTTAGATCATGTGCTTTGCTAAAAAATAAGAGAAAAATCACTTGTCTTGGTCTGTGATGCTTTGTCTCTCTAAAAGTGTTGTCAAAGAACCGACACTAATTCAATGCTCAGTCAAGAGTAGTTAACATGTCTTTAAGCCTCAAAGCATACGTAAGAAGAAACAATAACATATGATGCCCTTCACGACAACTCTTTTCTTCTCGAGCTATATTTATAAAAAAAAAAAATTAAAAAAGGGGGATGGAAGATGACAACGCAAGTCTTGTAGTTGTGAGAAGGAACAATGTTCATGTTCATTAGTGAGCTAGACGAATGATAACTTTTGTATACATTATAAGATGCCACCCCTCCTTCTAGTGAGTGATATGTGATCTTTTGTATCGCATTCATTGTAAACCTTTTTTTATTTTTAACCAATAATGATTGCGACCCAAATAATACTCATTTTTTCGCTAGGAGTGGTTGCATTCGAAATAGTACTCAATTTTTTTAAGAGGGATTTAATTTTAAAGAATATTTCGTGTCTCAGTTAAACGTGATTATATTCCAAATAATACTCATCTTAACGAAAAGTGACTGATTTACAAAAAATATTGTGTCTTGCACATGAGTGACAATGTTCTATATAATACTTTGTGATTAACTAATAGTGGTGTAAATACTTATTTGTATTTTGCGACACTAACTTTTTTAATAAAACTCAATCAATTAATTGAGAATTGGATGCAATATTTGTGTAATAGATGAATATATATAAAAATATAACATAAATCTTTTTCGGCTTTTACATGATTGCATGTTATTTCTTTATCTAAGAAGAGTTTTGTAAAACCAAATTTTGAAAAACATTTTAGATAATCCATCAAACTTTTAAGTTGTGCCTTACTTTTATAACCTGATGTAATCTCTTATCAAAATCACTTAATAATGTATTTATCAAGAAAAACGATTTTCTAACCATACATTACGATATGATATTATGCGAAAATTTCAAAAGTTCTAAAACATAATTCTATAAGTTTTCTTTCAACCTGTTGCAAAAGATTAAAAAAATATTGAGAACCCAAAACTTTTTTTTATAATGCCGAGTCATTCATGCTCAATTAAAGAGGATAAAGTAAATTACAAAACGTAAATAATTTTTTTTATAGAGACGAAAATGATAATTTTCTATATTGAGGAGCAAAATGAAAATTCAAAATTTGTCAACAACAAAAACTTATTTTTATTTAATAGTTATTAAAATCTAATTTTTTGTTTAATATAAAAAGCGCAAATAGGCTGAACGAAAATAAATTATACGTTTGATGGGATCGGACGTATTAAAATAAAGAGAAAAAATTGGAGAAAGGAATAAAAATATAATATGTATTTTTTATGCTACATACTTACATATATTTTTGTTCCGAATAAATTACTGTATTTTTTATCAGTATTTTTTCAATAATACTATTGCTTTGTCTTTATCTCGAAAATATTATATAATTCGACTCATTTTATTGATCAATTGAATAAACCACTTAAAAAAAAAAACTTCTTATAAAGGAACAGATCATGTTTTTAATCAAGGATAAAAAATAGTAAAAAAATTCAAAGAAAAAAAAGGCATTAAGTCATAATTAATATTTGTTTATTTTTCTATCACTTTCTGTTTTCTCATTTTCAGGCGTAACCTAAACAGAGATTGGACCTTTGTCAAAGAACTATGACAGACGCGGTGGTCGATTCACGCAACAATGCGGCGGTGCAAGCCACCAACGATGACGCCTCCGCCAGTAAATTGTAAGGGCACCTCCTCAATTAATAATTAGGAATTGGACTTTTTTGCTTGCATTGCATTTCGGGTCATGTAATTGTTGTCTTCCCAAATGAACTATGATTTCTTTTTAGCCTCTTTAGTCCATTGATTTACTATTTGGGATTTTCATTCTGTAACATTTTAGGGATTAGGGAATAGCATTCTTTAGTTGTTGTTTCATGTGTTTGCTTTTTATTACAATACCTTTTTTTTTTTGTTCCCCATTTTAGTAGATTAGGAGTAGGGTTGTGTTTGGATAAACTTTCCGTAAACACTACACATAGGTGAAGAAAGTAAGAAAAAACATGAATTGAGCTTCTTTTACATGCTAAATAAACTTCTTCACCGCAATTTTTTGGAGAAGTTGCCGAGAGAACTTCAACAGAAGTTAAGTGTACAGGTTGATATAGCTCATGAGGGTATCTCATTACATTTTGCTGTCTTATTTTCTTCTCCTACATGTGCTTATGTACAATTTGTCCAAACAGAGTCTATATCTAGAAGCTGCAGTGTTTGATGCGCTCAGGGTGAATTTATCCAAACAGTGCCTGGGTCGATCCAGAAACTGCAATGTTTGTTTTTACATGCAACATAGGCAATAGTTAGATAGTGGTTAGAAGTTATATACTCCTTTCTTTAAGACTCTGTCCTATGTATGAATCCGCAAGCCATCGTAAGTGGCTTGCTAAAGAAAATGAGATATTTCATTTTTTGTGTTGTGTATGAGAATTGATTCATTCTTGTAATTGACGAGTTTGTCTTTTTAGGTTATTTACTCTTTCTAGAATTTTAATGTATACTGATCTACCTTAGTTTTACCTTCTTTGGAGCTTTCTCTCAAAGATGCCTTGTCAAAGGGTGATGCAATAGAAAAATTGCATTTGCACCTTGAAAAATGAATATTGCAGGGGTTAAGTTACAAGGTCCCTATGGCATAAGCACTAATGAAAGCAAATTTTGTCTCAGTATTGGAATTCTCTATGTTCATGGGAACCACGTTGTGTTTTTGATGAAATAGAACAATGTATTGCATGTAACGATGTTATATATTCATGACATGGTTTTGATGATACACTGGATGGATAAATTACTTATAATGTAGTGAGTCTGAAGTCTTATATTATGAAACAAACACAATGAAACACATATTTTCTCTGTTTATTTTACTTTCAAATGCTATCATGCCAGACCATTTTGAATTCTTATTGATAACAGCTTGGTTTAATTTTAAATAATATAATATTATGGTTATCTACGGTATTATCTATTTATTGTTGTATAAATATTTTAGGCTTGAAAGTTTAATATTGAGATTTTCTGGCCCGTTCAGACCGGGGAAGAAACTGTAGAGTTTGAAACTGTGTATATAAGAAGTCAGTAATTTATTTTTAAAAACGTATTATAGAAAAACAATTGAAAATATATGTACTATGGGTTCCAAAATTGAAAAAGGGGGCTAAATTTAAGTGGACTTTGATCCATAATAGCAATATGATTAGATCTATCCATCCTTTCCCTGTACTGTAAAAAGTCCGGTCCCACATCACAAACATTATAACAAATCATGTAACATTGGTTCCAATAATGTTGGTATTATTCTCACTCACTTTTAGTCATAAATTTCATCTTGTATTCTGAGTTGTCATCTGAGTTCAGATGATTTATAGTTGTTATTATTATGTAGTGAATATTTGCTCACTACAAACTGGCTGCAGGTCATGCGTAAAAAAGGGCTACATGAAAGATGATTATGTTCATTTATTTGTGAGAAGGCCCGTGAGGAGATCTCCAATTATTAACCGTGGTAGGATTTAGCTTCTTTAAGTAATTTACTTGTGTAAATACCTGTCCTTCTAGCTATTAGTTTATTAATTCATTTGAATTGTTTGAGTATGAAGGTTACTTTGCTCGTTGGGCTGCTATTAGGAAACTGCTCTATCAGTTTCTTGACGTTGAGAAGAAGACAGATGGAGATGCCCCAATAAAGAAGCAGATTTTATCACTTGGAGCAGGCTTTGATACAACATATTTTCAGTTGCAGGTGCCTGGCTTTCCTTGTGTTTTGTACTGTGCATGTTGTGCTTAAAAGTTAATCTGGTTCTGACTTTTACCTATCCTTTTGGTGCCTTGTTGGTTAAATGATGGTTTCGATTGAACTATTATTGATCCAATGCTTTTGCATTTAAATATTGGCGAATTTTGTTTATTTTTTGTTTTAAAGGATGTGAAAACACTTTTAGATTTATATTCTTGTTGGTGCTCTTGCGCTAAGTTACTAGCTTTTAAGTGTGGGTTCCCCAAGTGCTTATAATAGCTACCTTCTGCCTTTGCAATCTCAATATATAAGACTGGGTGTTGCGCTCTACTTACACAAGACATAGTTGTTGTGAGCATGAATTATTTCTAATCTTAAGTCTCATGCACATATTTGTTTTGGCTGAATATTATTTATTGTTCTCTTTTATGTGGAATGTATTTTTCTTTCAGGACTTTGTAGGTTAGTTATACCAGTGTTTTTAGAGAAAAAATAAATAGCTGATGAATGATGAAAAGTACGTGCATTGATGAATAAGTAGTTAAATCACTAATTACCTGTCAACAAATTTTGAAGGCCTTTGGACTTGTCTTTTCCATATAATTTTAATTTGAATTATTGAGTGGTGGAATATTCTAATACAAGAATATGTGCAATATTCTATAGTCTATCCAGGCCTAGTGAATTCTCCATGTCCATCTCATTCTTTTCCTTCTGTTTCTTTTCATGCTCTCTGTTTTTTCTAGTTTTGTTGTGATGGCTGCAAAAATGTTTTGGTCAGGGTTGCTGAAGTGCTGCACATATCGTAGAATGATCCCATGCTTCACCTAGTTTTTAGTCTATGCTTATTTCAATTATGATATAGTAGTATGTGTGCAAAAAATATTTATTTCTACTTTGTATAAGTATCTTAAAGCTTCTGTCTTTCCTTTATTTTAATAACATTGTTGTTTAGATTATAGAGTTATTGTTGTGCGGTAGTGAAGAAGAATGTTTTCTTCTTTCACCCACGCACATCCAGGACACAAATTTAGTTGTATACAACTTCATTGGATGCTTAAGCTGTTTTACTGTAGCCTCCATGTAACTCAGGTTGTGGAGGGAAATTGTGAAACGATGTAGTTTGTTACTCATTATCATTAATTCCATTTTTTCCTAGCAACCTGTTTGCTTAGCTTCTCTAAACTAGTGTTGTTCTAATCTACAGTAATGTCATAACTTAAAAATTGTTTCATGGCAGGACGAGGGGAAAGCACCAGATTTGTATGTCGAAGTGGATTTTAAGGAGGTAGAAACTTGAATACCTTTCAAATTTTTAGTTTCATTGCAACGCATATTTCTAGATAATTTTGGGTTTTGAGTGGGATTGTTCACATGTATTTTGTCTAAAAACTCGAGAATGTATATTGTCTGTTCTGACTAAATTTATATCTAATTGTAAAATGAAGAGAGAGTGATTTATATATTTTTTAATTTGTAAGTTTTTAACTGTCACTATTGTATTTGTAATCAAGGTAACTAGTAAAAAGGCAGCTCTTATCGAGACTAACAGTCAATTGAGGAATAAACTTGGTGAAACAGCAACCATATCAAGAGGTAAGCTAAGCTAAATATGATAATTTATATGGAAGGAACATCTTTGATATTTTTATTCTCTTATTGTGGTTATGTCCTTTTCTTTTGTGGTAGCACCTTGTGCTGAAGTGGCAATATAAATTAAGAGGTTTAAGATTCACACCCTTTAAAGTTTTCAAACCCTAGATATTTAATCTCTCTATTCTTGTATGTAACCATTTCCACTCACGAGTTCTTTAAACAAACAAATGAAAGGAAAATGCATAATATGATACTAAGAGTGTTGGTGATAGGGATAGTTTAGTTTCTTAAAGAGGGAATGAAACATTTTAAATTCTAAAAGCTTTTTATTTAATGCTTGTTCATTATAATTGAAAATGCCTAAGTGAATTTTCCGCAAGAAGAGCTGGAGTTGGAATCTAGAGACTAGACCCATAAAGTAATCTGTCAGATTAAATTATATAAAAATTAAGAAAATAATAAAGTCTACGGCCCTTCAACTCTCTATGTTAAAATTGTAATAAACAAAGTATTCATGTATGAACTAAAAGTTCCAACTCAGAAGGTCGAGGAACTTTGATTCGGCCACCAAACTTAATCTTAGAACTACAAAGTAGAAACATCTAAGAACTGCCTCATCAAGTTTGAGGATATAATCAACATAGTTTTTTCATTTTGATTTTTGGTAATATCAATACCAGTTAAAATTCATGATTACTTCTAATTGGATCTGATGCATGTATATCTCATTCCCTGCTAGAGAAAGGAGAAGTGGTCAGTGCTCAATATAAACTAGTCCCTGCAGATTTGCGTGATGCAAAACAATTAAATGATATTATATCTGTTGCTGCTATGGATCCAAGGTATGCATTGGGAATCAGCTCCGACTCTGCCTCTGTCTGTACAGATATGAGATTCTGTTAGTATTTCAATATAATTTATAATGTTTAATTACTGTTTTTGTCCTTGTTTTCGTTCAAAAATGTCAAGTTGGTAATCCAGTATATTTTAGTCTCAATTTGATCCCAATTTTTGAAAAATTGATGCAATTTGGTCATTTTCGCTAAATTTCTTGAGACGGGTCAAGAATTTTTTATCAAAATTGAAGCTGTTAATAAGAATGATTTGCTTTGTTGGTGTAATTAACATAATTCTAGTATCAATTCTGATGAAAAATCTTGGATTCGCTTTAAGAAATTTAACGAAAATGACCAAATTGCTTCAATTTTTCAAAAATCGGGACCAAATTGAGACTAAAAAAAATCTGGAGGATCAACTTGACATTTTGGATGAAAACAAAGATCAAAAGAGTAATTAAACCTAATTTATAATTTGTTTTAAGGCATCAGCCCCTTCTTTGAAAATGAGAAAAAAGTTCTTAGAATCTGAAAATTTTAAATAAAAAGGGTTATGGAGAGTGCGTATTGCTGATAAAATGTCCAGTTACTTTCTTTTTCTTCTCTATCGAATGTCTCTTGTTATTTTTATAAAAGACAATGCATCTGAATTTAATAATTGGAAAGGAATATCGTAGCTTATCATACACCTTTGTGACATTTCTCAATGCCTTTGCCATTGATATCAACTAAAATTTGTTAGTAGTGGTGGTCAGCATCTATGGGGGAAGTGATAAATATAAATACAAAGGGCATATGTGATCTAAAATTTTAAAATTGAAAATGACTCTGAAGATTATGCTTCTGAGTTTTATAATTGGAAAGCAATGCTGTGTCCCTTCACACATCTTACAATTATCTATTTGAGAAAATGGAAAAAGACCAGAATGAACCAAGTTCAGCCGTAAAAGTTCTTAATTTTCACTTCTTTCTGTAGTTTTATTCTTCTAACTTGTAATATAAAGGTAGGTGCCCTTTTTTATGCCTGGGATTTGATACTAATTTAGTGATTTGTTGGCTTTTTTTCCCTAATTTGCATAGTTATGTGTACGTGTGTATTTTAGTTTAGTTGTAATTTTGTTAATACTCATTTTCATGACCAGTGAATGATAAATTGATTCATTCTGTTATTGTTATCAGTCTGCCAACTTTTATAATTTCAGAATGTGTTCTGATCTACTTGGATCCAGATTCTAGTCGTAGAATTGTTGGTTGGGCTTCTCAAACGTTTTCTACAGCAATATTTTTTCTTTATGAGCAGGTAACAACCTTCATAATTTCCCTATTCTATTATGACTACTACTTTCATGGGAATGAAGTAGGATCTTTTTTGCACACGTTCAACAGATCCTCCCTGATGATGCTTTTGGGCAGCAGATGATAAGAAATTTGGAGGTATGGATTTGAAAGTTTTGTTCTATACCATGCTTTTCATGTTAATTCTAACATCCTACTATTTCTATTAATTAATTATTATATTTTTATTTATCAAACACAAATATAATAATTAATTAATAGAAAATAGTAAGACGTTACATTAACATTGATTAATTTTAGTTTACCTGCATATGTCTCATCCCAGAAGTGGAATTCTTTTCTCTATCTAACAGTACACATGTACTTATCACCTTTTCCCCCTCTAATTGCTGTTGTGCTGCTTTTGCAGTTATAAGGGTGCAGTTAGTGGTAGCAAGCTGGAGTGTCGTTTTTACAATTTTAGTGCTGTTTTTTTTGTCTGAAAATATTACTGAAATGGATAGATTTGTAATAATTGCAGAGTATAGGTAGATTTGAAATAATTTTCGAGCTTGGTTAAATTGTATAATTTTAAAACACAATTACAGGAGTCATGTTACAAAACACAATTTACCCATAGCCTGTAATTTATTTCAAAATTTACCCGTTTTTGTAAAATTTTTAATTTATTGGAAAATGTAAACATCCCATGCTGGAGTCATGGAGGGATGAGCTTTATCTGCAATGTTTGAGATTCAACTATTAAAGAGTATTTGTGAGTAGGGATGGCCTTTGAACCTGGTTTGAGGCTTAGTTGTCTTACCCAAAACAGGATAAGCAATTGCACAATAACATCGGAGTGTCCTGTCTCAGGCCAATGCATACTTTTAATCACGTCACATTTTTTGTCCTGACTGTCTCCTTTGACTGAGGATGATAACTATCTTGGTAAATCATGTGCTATCCTGTGTAGGGGTAATAACAACAATATCTTGGGGTAGTTATTGATTTTTTTCATCTGAAACACTATAGGGTTTCTGCTTTGATACAAAATACAGTGGCTAATGTTTCTATGTAAAATCTGCTTTAGTTGCTGCCTAGTGACCTAGTGCAGGTCTCTGCTCTTCCTGTCTATTCAGGCATCACAACTTGATCTCTAATCCTTTGTTTCTGTCCACAAATCACAGATTACATGTTCCTAATCAGTACTCTCCCCTCAGCTCCATGTGTTGTGTTCTTCATTCCCACTTCACAGTTCATATTCTCCTAATTTCTTATCACATTTATTCTGTTTACTTTTCTTTCTGAAATCTTCCTATTATTAATTTCTTTCCTATGTTTTCCCTAAATTTTCCTATGGACCACGACAGGTCTTCGTTTATGGACATCATTTCTGATTAAGTAAAAACTTGTGTTGAATTTGATAGCTTGCTAGGTTTAAATACATTTAAAATTTTGTTTCTGTATTTTATTCCTCATTTAGGATTTTTTGTTATTTGCCCATTTAAGATTTTTTTTTTGTGATCTTGTGTTGAGATTATACTTTTGATTATTAATTACAAATACCTTTGATGTGTATTAAACTATAACTATTAATTAAAAATATCTTTGATGTGTAGGAAACTGTAGTTATAAAATAGAATATATCTTTGATGTGTATAAAATTATAATATAACTTGTGTTTCCTGTTTTGCATCAGTCTCGGGGTTGTGATCTGTTAGGTATTTATGATACACCAACTTTACATGCGAAGGAAAAATTATTTCTGGACCAAGGATGGCAGGTATACTTGTAACTTTTGTTAGAAAATATATATTTGGTGTTTCTTTCTTGTACTTTTTAAGGGAGTTAGTTAGGCGTGAATATCCTAAGAACACAGTAGACAAAACTAGAAGCAGTTATTAATTTGCATCTCTTCTCTTTAAAATAGGATGGAAAATTCTCATTTAGAGATCCTTTAATTGATATTAAATTGTCATTGTAGCTATTAGTTATCATTTTTATCATAGTTGAGGGCTGTTCAGGCTGGAAATTCTCAATTCAGCAACAATGTATGCACTAGGAGGACCTCTACCTGTGCTAAAAAATTCTAGTGAGTAAACAACGTAGAAGATTATAGAATTTAGGAAGAGAATAATCTCAATGATTTCATTGCCGTGGATTTGTGTTTACAGAAAGGTACATGGGTAGAGATTCTAGTGAGTAAACAACGTAGAAGATTATAGAATTTAGGAAGAGAATAATCCCAATGATTTCATTGCCGTGGATTTGTGTTTACAGAAAGGTACATGGGTAGAGCTCTGGTCTAACAGACTGACAGCTGTTGCAAGTAACTCAGCAGCTGTTATATCTAACAAAGGAGTAGCTCTAAACTACTTGCTTGTACACACTACTCACAATAGAACCTATAGATATACACTATCAGAGAAGTATATACATATTTTTTACACTCCTCTTAGGGAATATATTCCCCGAATCCTATTTTTTACATGCAAGGGTTGTGATATGATTGGGGGAGGGATATTAGGCTGAAGTGAAGAAAAATGGCATAACAGATATTTGATCCTGGGATCAAGTGGCTCCCGGGGGATTTGGTGCCACTCTGTTACCATTTCTATTCTCTTGGTGTGATGGATTGCATAAACGGTCATATTTGAAGCACATTTTCAGAATTCTTACTGTTAATATATTTCACTTTTTTTTTTTTTTTTTTTTTTTTTTTTTTTTTTTTTTTCCATTTCAAGTCATAATATTGATGCTGTTTTCAATTTTATAAAACATGATGTAGTCTTCATTTGTATTTATAGTATATCATTAACATATTAACATTCTTTCTGTTTGTTTTTTGTGTGGGCATCAGAAATCTGTTGCGTGGGACATGCTGAGAGTTTACAATGATTTTATTGATGCTCAAGAGAGACGCAGGTACTATAATAGAACCTGGGAGCCTGTGTATTAGATTTACAAAAGCTGTGTTTGCTGGTGTTTTGTTCCTAGAGGCAACTAACTAATAGTTGGCACTTGATACATGGTCCTTTAGTCATTTCTGGTCCAATACTATATGGACTTTTCACTTTTGTGCTTATACGTATTTATCTATTTTATACAGTGAGCATTAAAATACAAAGAAATGCTAGGAATACATTCTCTAACACATCCTTTTGAACCCTCTCAATGGTTGAAATTTGTTGGAAATTACCAAATTTGGTGGATCCCACAACTTATTTAGTAACCCTCCTGATTTTATAATTTCCAATAAATTTTAGCCTATAAGAGTCTTTCAAGCACTCCTCTTGAATATAGGATGCTATTGCCGAGTATGGGATTCTACTGTGTGTGTGGTGTGGTTCCTATCAACTTGGAATTTTCAACTACAACAACTAGCTTTTGTTGTGTGGTGGTTCTCCCTAGGTTCATATCATTTTGTATCGGACCCTTCTGTCACGCCTCTTAGCTTCAAATAAGTAGTGCCAGTGGAAATGTCAGCATTGCAGTGTTTGCCAGCAATCCCACAGTGTAAGTTATTGTAGTGTCGGGTTTATAAGGATTTGGACTCTCCCAAACTAGCTTTTGTGGTGTGCTTTTACCAAGGTTCTTTTACAAATGATTCCAATGGGTGTGCCTGGAGGCACCAAAGAAAAAAGTAACATTAGGATTTTTCTGCCATTAAACTACTTCAATGTTAGTAATAGTTTTATTAGTCTAAATTAGTTTTACATTGTTTAATATTCTCTCTGATGAAATTATGACGATTTACGTAGAAACAGGAGGTATAAGAGATAGAAGAGACCACTAATAAATAAAATTTCTTATTTATATTGGTGGGATACATTGTGGGGCAACCTTAACCTTTATTTTATGTTTGCAAATCATTATATCAATTAAATAACGAAACAATTAAGGAGATATAATGATATATGAAAACTACTAATAAGTGATCATCTAAGATACTCTAAACTTTATAAGGTACAACAATAATATTATGATTTATTTTCTAGATATGGTGACACATTCAAACTAAAGCTCACTAAGCTTTAAGCTTATCATTTTAAAAGACTACACCTCCACTACAAAATAAAATAAAAATGTAACATGATGACAGGTGGTAGCATCTTGGACTAAAGTTGTGGCTGGACTGCATCTGAGATTAGGAATGGGGGCAGACGGTCTAGGATAAAAACCTGGGTGTGGAACAAGCATAAGGGCAAGACTACATCTCTTGGACAAAGATATGGCTGGTGTGAGTGCCCACACAAGTTACTACTAGTACGATTCATGTGGGAAAACAATCACAATTGGAGTGATCATTGGTTCGAGAAGTCTCCAGTCTACTGGTAGGACTCCTTATCGCTCAACACACAGTCAAAATTTCTCCCTCAAAGTTAAAACATTGAAAAACTAGAGACAAAGTAAGAAGTGGTAAGAAACTGCCATAATACATCAATAGATAAACAGAGAAAAATTACTAAATACAACAACATACCAGTGGAGCCAACCATGGACAAGTGGTGAACAACAGGGGAGATAGGGGCTGGGCCTGACCAAACTGATACAGTAAGGCAAAAGTAAATCATATTATGTGCCTTACCAGCACACACATCTCCAAAAAAATCTCCTACAAACTGACAAAAAGGCATACAATTCAAACCTGAAACCTGCTTGCCAGTATCACAAGCTATCTAGTGACTGCAGCCCATTGTGGCCACTGTTCATTGCTGTCTATTCAAGAAAAAATAACACATTTCCGGCAAGTGTTTGCATAGCTCCAAGATGGATGAGAATGGAATTATAGTGTTGATAATGAGGTCAAATGATCATACTGCCAATTCAAAGCCAAACTGACTACTAAGACTAGTCTTATAACAGGAAGAACTAATTATGGAAATAGAGAGGAGCGCCAGATATTTGGAACTTGGTGGTAGAATAGTGATGAAACAAATCTTAGTGAACGGTGTTGCATATCTCGTAGAAATTATGTGGATTTAGAGTGAGAAAGAAAAGAGGGAATAGAGACAACAAACAACCACACAAACCCTGACCACTTGGTAAGTCAGTTACATTCACACTTATTTCAATTATGGACTTCCAATCGTAGTAAATAAAATCAGGAAATAAATCTAGAAATATAGTGGAATACGGAAATGACTTCCAATCTTAATAAAATCAAATAAGGAAATAAATCTGGAAATATAATGAAATGTGGAAATGACTTCTAAAAGGTCATCTAAGATACTTAAATATTCTAATACAAAACTCATGTCGTCAGATGCTTCCTGTATATTCTAAATTTACTTCGGTATTATACTGTTATTTGGCTTTTGTTTTGCTACTTTACATCCATGTGTAAAATATTTCTCTTCCTTCACTGCTTTGATCGAGAGTCAAACCAATTGGTCCGTGAATTGGGGGCTTGACCAATTTGATGTCCAGTCCAGTTTCTAAAACATTATTAGTGTAAACTCTTGAGTATTTGGTGGGTGGGAATACAAATGAGAACAATGAAGTGGGAGAAGTCAAAATCATCAGTGGATTCAAACAAATAGCTTTTCTTTGACAAATCTCACTGATTTAGTAATGATGTATATTAAACACACTCTTAAAAATTGTAAATCGTTAGAAATAAAAACGATAAAATAATATAATATAATTATACATTTGAAAAACATTTTCTTTACGTACATGAACAAATAGAGTATTTCATCTTGGTGATATATTTATGTGGAAGTCATGGTATACAAACATAGTGGAAGATGGCAACCAAATTTCATGAGGTGGAAACAGTGGTGGTTCTCCACTAGCTTTGCTTGAGTAAGCATCTGCACTGCAGTAGTTGCTTTTTCTTCATACTTCCGTTTCTTGGCTTCTTTATTATCGAGGCCCTTTGTCTGGCCTTTTACTCCCAATAAGATTTTAACCCTATAATGGTCCATCAATAACTTATGATGGGACGGACTATTTGATTTTTATTATGTATTAAAGTATATGTCTTTGTACAAAAGGCAGTTTTTCCCTGATTCTCCATCCATCTTGTGTTCTTTTTTCTACTCTGATTGCTAACATGTTGTTTTTGTAAATTATGTCAAAATAAACTAATCTTTTATACTTTACTGTTAGGATCGAACGGCTGGAGTTGTTTGATGAATTTGAAGAGTGGTACATGATGCAGGTGACTCCTTTTTTTTATTCCTGCTGTTTGGTGCTATAAAACTGTCTTGTAAATTTTGCCGGGGCTCTGAAGGATGGGACTAGACCAGAGTTGATTTGCTCTCTCTTTTGAATTGGGGGTGTGAGTTGCGGTTATCGTTTTATCTAGGAATCAATTGAATCAGTGGTCAGAGTAGAAAATCTTAGTTTCTTCCTCCACCCCTAAAGTTTCTTCTGGCAACCCATAGCTTAAGTGCATATTCTAAAATACCCTTGTCCATCACCTAAATAGAAAACCTCATTCCCCTTTCGGGACATGTCAAAGACCTTCCAGATTACATGTTCTGGAACAGTCCATCCATGAAAACATTCCGATGTTTTTTTGAAAGCTTGTATTATTGTCTTAGTGGTTATGGATAAATCTGGAACAAATTTTCCAAAACTATATTCTGGATTAGGCCATCCAGAACATTTCCTGATTATGTGATCTGTAACTATATTTTGGATTGAGTAATCTAAAATATAGTTACAGATTAAGAAAATTCCGAATTACTTAATTTTGAAATATCTTTAAATTACACAATTTGGAGTATTTCTGAATTGCTTGATTCGGAATATAGTTTTGAATTCACTATGGGGTGCATGAAGAAAGGTCCTAAAGTGAAATGTATGATGTGATCATTAGCCCGTTTAATGCAAGCAATTGGTGACAGGACCCACAATCAAAACATGCTTTGTTATCAATATTGAAGAGTTCCTTGTTTATTTCTTCCCCTACCATCTGAATTTTCTCTGTACTATTGATTTTCAGGAGCACTACTGTGTGGCATATGCAATCAATGATGGCATGGTATGATCTTGATCATTTTTGTTCGGTTATATGTACGAAATTGGTAGAGGTTTCTTAATTTACAGTAAGAGAAAATAAATCGATTAAATCAATCCTCATATTAAGATAAAAATGGGGCTATTTTTTGTAACATTTTTCGCTGATTGAATTTAGAGACCTAATTATTTGTGGCGTAGCATCTTCTGGCTACTCTGAGAATATGATGATGAAATGATGTGGACAAAGCTTTTTTTTTTTTCTTTGGGGGCTAATATGAATATATAATATGATGTGATGAGTGAGAGTAAATTTATCGCATGTCTCCTATTTCTTGATGTATTACGGAAGTTGAGGGACCAAAGTGGATATGAATTTGTTGTCTGATTTTGTTCCATGATGTAGGGTCTTTTTGGGGATTTTGGTTTCGTTAATGACAGCAATGAGGTTCCTTCATGATGAGGCACGAGGAGACTCTCCATGGCATGTATTTATATTATATTTGTAACTGTTAATACAGGAAGCATGTACCAGCTCATTCAATTGGGGATGTCTGGTAAAAAAGGTTCTCAGCAATTACATATATATTGTATCAGAATATAGCCCAATGATAATATATATTTTCCGAGATTATTTTAATTATTGAATGTAGATTATTTTTTTAGAGGTTATAATAATAATAATAATGAGTATAGTTATAATAATAATAATAATAATAATGAGTATAGTTATAATAATAATAATAATAATCAGTTATTGTTATATAGAAGTTTTATGTTTAAATATGTCAAGTGAAAAGTTCATTTTAAGATAAACTATTGTGTTTGGATTGATAAAATAATCAATACTTTCATAGTAAAATTAGAAAAAAAGTACGAATTTTTGGAAGTAATTGACTCTTGCATTTAAATTAACTGTGGAATAAAAATAGATTAACAAAGGTTAACTAAATATAATTTATTAACTTTTTATAATTTGTTTTTAATCTTCAAAAAAAGTTTCTTTATTAAGATGCATTAAAGTACTATATATGGTTGACTATAATAGATTATAAGAGTTCCATAATTGAGTAAGTTATATTTAGAAAATGTTAATATTGTAAACAAGGCTTTGTGAAAAGTATGATGAGAACCCCCATAAAAAATAGGAAATAGAAAATTCTCCGAGCATTAAAAAATATGTAACTCCTATAACTATATTAAGTATAAATCTTAATCAATGATTTTGAGAAAATCAAAATAATATATTTAAAATTTATATATTTCATTATTATCACTAATTCAATCAAAATGACCACATAATTTAACATAACTATATTTATTGAAAAATCACATATTTAAAAAGATTATCCTTCATCTTGTTATATTTAATTAATAATTAAATAAAATAAAAAATTTTAACTATTTATTTTTTAATGTTAATAATGATATTGTATGTAAAAAATTCGTCTTTTTTTTATCTATGTTGTAACTATATAAACATGAAGAGTTAAAGAAAAGATGTGTTACATAGTGAATGAGTTGATTTAACTAAGAGAAAAGCTAGATTAGAGTGAAAAAAAAAATAATACAAGAGTATGAGTTAATGCAGATCATAAATAGCTAAAAGATTAAAAGAAATTGTGATGATTCTTGGATATGGTTGGAGAAAAAAGAAGGGTCATATACAATGAGGTTTGCATACAATAGTCTGCAAGGTATTATAGGTGGGAAAGACAATAGTGTTTTTAAAACTTGCTTCCAAAGGCACAAATATGGTAACAATAGATAAGGAGACAATTAAAGACAAAGTTCAAAGTTAGTAAGCAAAGACAAAAGACATATATTCAAGTAATATCTTATTGTGTGCAGAAAGTGAGGGGAGTGTCAAACATCTCTTCTTTAACTGTAGGTTAAAATACTCCGTTGGTCCTCGTTTTTGTTGCAGAATCTCAATTTGGTCCTCGTATTTTTATTAGTCTCAATTAGGTCCTCATTTTTGTAAATTAGTATCAATTAGGTCCTTTCCGTTAGTAG
>Ga0209589_1002682_pt1 | contig 31017 bp, 28 predicted proteins | sample CowpeawhiteBW_FD_187525 | JGI IMG/M metagenome (GOLD analysis project Ga0209589, IMG submission 187525) | Root nodule microbial communities of legume samples collected from California USA - Cow pea white BW (SPAdes) (version 2) | ecosystem: Host-associated > Plants > Roots > Nodule | place: USA...
ACAAATAACAAATAATAATCATAATAAAAGTTTAAAATAAATTATAATTATTTACATTTTAGATTATAATACCAAATAAAATTTCATGAGAACCAAAACATTTATTAAATTTGCAAACATTAATGAACCTAGTTGATAAAATTTAAAAATAATTTTTAAAAAATATAAAAAGAAAACAAATATTCAAATTAAAATATATTTTAAATGATTGTTTACTTTAATCTTTTAAATTCTAATGAATATTTTTTTTATACACTAATAAAAGTTAGGTTAAATTATTCTTTTGGTCCCCATTTTCGTAGCAAAATATCAATTTAGTCCCTCAATTTTTTTTATCTCAATTTGGTTCTTATTTTGGGAAATTTGATGCAATCAAGTCCTTTCTGTTAGTGGTGTAGTAACGGTGTTAAATAGGGTGCCACGTGTCAGTTTCTGGATTTTTTGAATTTTTTTTTAAAACTTTTTAAAAAATTAAAAATTTGCCACGTGTCAAGCTGAGATCGTGCCACGTGGCCGTGACAATGCCACGTGTCACAATTATGCCAAGTGTCATTTTCTCATTCTCGATTTGATCCCTGTATTTTAATTTTTGTCTTAATTTAGTCTCAGTTTTTTTAAAAATTGTGCAATTTCGCCCCCCTCCAATAATTGAAACAAAATTTAACTTTTATATAAATGTTATACAAATATTTTTATTAAATTTGATTTTTTTATTCAAATTGATATTTTTATTATATATTTTCAACAAAAGAAAGTTTATTTAAATTTGTTTCACATTCAATTTTACTTAAAATTGTTTTCAAATTTTAAATTTATTTATTTTTTATTGTTACATAAACTAGTTAATTTTTCTTAAATTTATATAATTATTCTTTTTACACCAACTAAAACATTTGTATAGAAATTATTTAATTTTACACATTTTAAAAATATGCAATTATTTAAAATAAAAATTCAAATAAAAAACAATATTAAAGTATGATGTAATAAAATATCAATATAATTTATGATTTTTTTTGTTATTAGCATTATTCTCTATTAACAACTTTAAAACAATTTAAAATAAAGTTTAATGTAAAATATAAATTAAAATAAATTTAATCTTGTTAAAAATATTTACTTGAAATATCAATTTTTATAGAAATATTTGTGCACATTTATATAAAAATTAAATTGTGTTTAAATTTGGAGAGGGACAAAATTGCACAATTTTTTAAAAAAAAAATGGGACTAAATTGAGACAAAAATTAAAAAACTGGAACATAATTGAGAATATTTAAATACCTAACATAATATTGACACGTGGCACTATCACTTCCACGTGGTATGATGTCAGCTTGACACGTGGCAAAGTTTTTAATTTTTTTTTTAAATTTTTAAAAAATAAATAAAAAAATTCAAAGAAAAATAAAAAATAAATAAAAAAATCCAGAAATTGAGACATGGCAACCCATTTAACACCGTTACTACACCACTTACGGAAAGGACTTGATTACATCAAATTTCCAAAAATAGGGACCAAATTGATATTTTGCTACGAAAATGAGGACTAAAGGAATAATTTAACCTAAAAGGTTTTTTGATCAGAATGATACAAAGAATAAATAATAATCATAATAATAAAATTTTAACATAGATTTTGTATCTTTTGAACTTCAATTATGTTGGATGGTGATAAAAAAATATTCATGACAATTACATTAAATTTTTATATTGCAGAAATAAAAGTTATTTATACAATTATAGTGAAAAAATTACAGTATGATTGGTAATGAATTAGAAAATATAAAATAATTAGATAAAATATATTAAAATAATATTCTACATAATGAAAATAAACAACAAATAAAAATATTAAAAAAATTAACAAATGTTTAGAAACAATTTGAGAGACTATTGAAAGAAATCGCACAAAGGAAAACAAATGTATAATTAAGAATATTATAAGATGAAAAATACCTTAGAGATCTAAGAAAACTTTTCAAAAATCAACATATATACTCAATGGTTGAGAAATAACAAAAATTGTTTTAGCAAAACAATTTTTTTTTTCAAATGAAATAAAAACTAATAATAATAAGTAAATAATATTTTTATATTACTTAGTAAACGAAATTTTTGTGCTATTAAATACATAAATTGAGAGTATTAAACTTTCTCATATTAAAGAAAAATATACAATAAATAAAAATATTAAAAAATAATATAAAGATTTAAATGTGAGACATAAATTTTTTTTATTTGACATACATCTTTTTAACATAATTACATAAATGTTATGATAAAATGAAAAATATAATGGAGATGCGAATGAGTTTCATGACAAACCAAATAATTAGAAGAAATAAATAATAGTATATATATATATATATATATATATATATGATTACTTAATTAATTGTGAATAGTGTAATAATTTAAATGGGGACAAGTATTATGGCGGGGATATATACATCCCCATACCCATCTCTATACCAATTGAAAAAGTCGGGGATTTTCCATACCATTATCCATACCCAGTCAATGCGGGAATTCCCGTCAAAACGGGGACGGATTCGGCAATACCCACAAGATGGGTTTATTTACCATCTTTAATGAGTATGGTCTTCTTCTTATTCACAACATATTTATGTTATTTCACGATGAATTATAATTATTGTTGTGCTTTTAAAGTTCCTTTCTTATTTATCATTATTTTTTATAATTACTGCATCAATATTGCTATTAAAATAATCAGAAATTATTACGAGGGAGGGACTATGAATTTGAATAGTAATTAATTTAAATAATTCCTAATTGAATGTATATTTTTTTTTGCATTAATAATATACGGTGTCGCTGATAAACAAATATATTGTGTTACTCACATAAATATGATGATATATAAATTAAAATTGTATTTAGTAGGAATTTAAGTTTTGGCCCATGCACTTCCCGCTTCTCTCGCTCCTCCTGCTGTCTGAATCATCCTTCCCTTACAACCTTCGACTTTCTACTCAAACCTCCAACGCAACGCAGCGCAACGCAACACAAACCTAACCCCTCCTCTTGTCTTCTTTTTCTGCGTCAATTCAATTCTCATCGGATCGGTAACTTCCCCCTCCTTTTCATTTTCTCTTTTTACATTCACCAATTTTCTCATTTTGTTTTTCCGCGTTGTTTGTTGTAATCTTTTTCCATAAAACCCTTTGTTTGGTTTGGCTAAAACCAAACATGTGTTTCGAGTTCTAATGTGTAACCAACCTTATCAAATTAATCAGGCTGTTATTTTTCAGAGTTTGCAAATTACATTTGGAATGAGTTGCAATTCCTTGCCCCTTGTAGTTTTCACAGGCGAAAGGCACCAGGGTCTTAATTAGGAAAGGTAAACTAAATTTTGAAGGCCTTGTGTTGGTGTGGTAATAAATTCGATTTTTTTTACTCCTGCAGTGATCTTGTTTCATGGTTAACTTACTGATGCTACTACCTCTCACTTTCTGGCTCCTTAATTTCATGTAACTTTCAGGGTTTGCTTTTGATTATTGTTTGAGTGTTGCACACTCGTCGTTGGTTTCATTAGGAGACAAGTCAGAAGCAGTGTTGTTAACATACAGTGGTGTTGAGTTTGTTGTGGCGCCTAGATTATGTAGCGTGTGGAAAATGTGATTCTTGGTTGCATTACCATGGAAAAGAAAGAATTAGAGGAGACAGATGAGCGAAGTCCTCGGGCCGTTGGAAAGATAGAAGGGGATTTGAGTGAAGAACATAGGGAAAAACACTCAGTGCGGGCAGAAACTCAAAATGTAGACTGTGATTGCTCTGAGTTTGGGAATGATCAGCATATTGGTCATGATGCCCTCAAGTTTGATGATGAGCAGCATAGTATGCCAAACAGGGTGGATGAGGTGATAGATGTAGAGTTGAATATTCAAGAGGAAAGAAAAGACAATGTAGCCGGAGAATCTCAGTTGGGTCGGAGGTTGGGGGATAGTTGCGATTTGCTGTGTGGACCTCAACAAGAAAACTTGGAGACCGGTACGGTTCCAGATGACTTGTTTCAAAAGGATCATGATAGTGATTCCATGGAATCTGGAATTGAAGTTAGCATTGTTGGACAAGAGTGTTCAGGTGTTAAGGGAGACAGTGGAGATTTTGAGCCTAAAAGTCAAGAAGTAAGCCTAGATAATAGTTTTGTGCGGCAGGGTTTGTTCATAGAGAAGGATGACAGCAGAAGCGTGGGATCTGCACAAATGAATCAAAAAACAGAGAACACTTCAGAGGGCAATAATTTGGAGCCTGATGTTGGTGGAGCTGTGGTTCCTGGAACTGAAGCTGGCTGCAGCACATCTATGGATACTTTGCACACCAATCCGGAGAATCTACGTGGGGTTGAGAAGACAAAATCTCTTAGAGACTTTGTTAAGGAGAAAAGTATAATAGCAGTGTCCATGGTGCTTCGCCGCCTTTCTGTAAAAAGAGACGAATATACTGTGGTTAAATCTGATGACATGGGTAAGGACCCTTCATATTTATCAAGAGAAAGTGATACGAAAGAGGTTCCTGAGAAGACAGTGGAGAAAACAATTTGGAATCCCTTAAATTATATTAAAACGTCATCTGTTGATGCTGAAAATAGAACTGTCTCAAGGGAGGAACCTATAAATGAAGGTCCATCACTACCCATACCCATGAAAGGAAGGATTATATTGTACACAAGACTAGGGTGCCCAGAATGTAAAGAAGTTAGGAAATTTTTGTATATGAAAAGGCTTAGATATGTTGAAATCAACATTGATGTCTTTCCTAGTAGAAAGATGGAGCTGGAGAAGAATTCAGGATCTACTTCTATTCCCAAGGTTTTTTTCAATGGAATACTTATTGGAGGCTTGAGTACACTAAAGTCCTTAAGTGAGTCTGGCAAACTTAATGAGAAGATTGACTACCTTATTAATGAAGCACCATCATTTGAATGCCCAGTTCCGCCACTTTCTGGAGAGGATGATGTGTCCAGTAGAGGGGCGCTTGATGAAATGGCTCTAATTGTCCGCAAAATGAAAGAATGCATTGTTGTGAAGGACCGATTTTGCAAAATGCGGAGGTTTACTAACTGCTTCGTTGCTTCTGATGCTGTGGACTTCTTATCAGAAGATCAATTGTTGGAAAGGAAGGAGGTAAGCTTGATTTCAAGTTTCGATGACATTCTAGTGTGTTTTAACAACATTGTATATTCTCCCAAGTGTAATCGTTTAATGCATCTATAAAATTTGGTTGCCCGAAACAATAATAGTCATGCAATTAGTGCTGTAGAAAGTTTGTCCTTTTTGTGTGGTGTCCCTTAAAGCTTTATTATTAAGTTAAATGGAATCAATGTTTGAGAAATGAGAACCTAATTGCTTTTGATTTCTTTTTAATCACAAAATACAAAGACTATGGTTTAGCTTAGTTTGTACCTGTAGCTTGTATTTGGTAGCTTTTGTTTTAAGATATTATTTAGATTAAATTAAAAACTTGGTGTTTACATTTGGTATCATTTTTCTTTTTGATTCCTATATGTAAAAGCTGTACATTTTAATTTCTATATGAAAAATGATTCCTGCTGTTTGCTAAAGTTGTAACGGTATTAGATTGGGTCTCTTTATTTGACATCATTTGTCATGTAGTCCCTATGTGAAAGTTATAGTCTTCATTTTGGTCTCTACATGAAAAAAATTCCACATTTTCGTTCGCACACTTGTCATATCATCATTTGTTTTGTTCCTTGCATGAAAAAATATATGTGGTAGGGGTAATTTGTAAATAATCTTTCGTATAGGAATCTAACAAGATTTTTTTTCATGAAGAGTCTAAAATGAAGTGGCTTTTTGTTTGGTACCACATGTTTTGTAAATAACTTCACACATGGTTGAATTTTCTCCTCTATCTTTCAAGTGTCTTCGTGGGATATTATTGTTTTTAAAAGGGTATCAATGTTTCTCTCTTGATCTTCATAGGTATTGTGTCTTTTGTTTTCTCTTTCTTTAAGTCTATTCCATTCTACACATCTATTCCTTTTAATGATGACATATTTAGTCACTTTTCTACCATTGCCACTGGATGACTATGCCATAAAATGTTTCTCCAACACCTCCTCAGGTATATCAATGTTATTCACAACACAACTTATTGAAATTTCAATATGGGACCCATCTTCAATGGATAATGATATAACCCTTCACCGACACTATCTCCCATATTGCTGAATCTAGTTTCCTCTGAAAATGATTAGCCTATTGTTATTCGAAAAGGTACACGTTCTACATGTAACCCTTCTCCTCACTATATAAACCTCAATTCTCATCAACTTTCCACCATATGTTATACTTGTTTGCCTTTGTTATCTTTTGTTCTCATTTCTATGTGTTCAGATGAAACTTTATTTCACTTAGAGTAGTGACAAGTGATGATTGATGAGATGAGATGAGTCGTGTGCCATTTAAATTAGAGATACTTGGGAGTTGGTTTGTCCTCCAACGGACAAATCAATTCGCAAATCAATTGTTGGTTCTCATGGCTATACACTCTTAAAACAAGACCCAATGGAAACATTGTTCTCTATAAATCCTGGTTAGTTGCCAAAATATGACAATGAATCTATGGCCAAGGTTATATTGACACTTTTTCTTCAATTGCCAAAATGACATCCATTCAACTTCCCTTTTTCATTGTAGTTATTCACCACTAGACTTTTTTTCGGCTTGACATAAAAAATGTATTTCTTCATGGTGACCTTGATGAAGTCTAAATGGAACAACCTTCTAGCTTTATTGCTTAGGAGGTGTCACCTGACATGGTATGTCGTCTACTAGGTCCTTAATGGCCTCAAGCAATAACGCTATGCATGGTTTGGGCAGTTTTGGATTGTTATCCAACAATTTAAAAGAATACGGAATAATGTGGATCATTCTTTGTTTTATTGTCGTTCTTCTTAAGGATGGTCCTGTTCATTGTATATGTGAAAGACATTGTAGGCAATGATAAGGATGGTATTGTACAACTAAAACAATATCTTGGTCATGTTGGAGGTTGTTTAATATCGTGAAAGAGTAAGAAACAAAAGGTTGTGTTAAGATCAACTGCAAAAGCAAAATACAAGACAATGATATTAGTCACTTAAATATACTAAAACAACTACTCAAAATACTTAACTTTGAATAAAGTTTCCAAATGCACCTAATATGTGACAACTGGGCAACATTATACATTACTTCTAATTCTGTCTGTTATGAGAGGTCCAAACATATTAAGGTGGAATGTCATTTCATAAGAGAAAAACTGCAGTTTGGAGACATCACAACTGGAGTTGTCAAGTTTAGTGAATATGTATTATTAAAAATACTTTTATTTATTCCTGTATCATTTCTTTATTATTAAAAGATATTAGATCTCCTCTATTTATTGTATAAATTCTTTTTTCTCAAAATAAATAAAGCATCTTAATTGTCATATAAGCACACGGTTTCAGTTCAATGTTTCTCTCTTTCTTGTTGGTTAACACATTCATTTCCCATTTTGGCTTGTTAATAGTTAGTAATAGTTAATATTACAAACAAAAGACAAATGGTATACTTCCTCATCTCTGGTTTATCTTTATTCCTGAAGGTTATAAGATGTATAATTTGATGATTTTTTAGTTTTTCATGGTCTTTTCTTCCTTCGAAGGAACTACCTCATTGCACATGTTGGTTCTATTTTCTTATAGCTTGTTCCTTCTCGATGCTTTGTCCTTCAGGTTGCTGCAATGGATTTTAATAATTGATTCTCCTTCTGTCATTTGTGTTTTTTTAGCTTATCCTTACTTTGAATTTACTTGTGATCCACATCTATTCAAAATAGAAGAAAATAAACCTTAAAATGAATTTATTTTCTTGAACTTAACTCATTTCCTTTGGAGGCGTTCTTTTTTATTTTTCCTTCATTCCATGTTGTGATGGGAAGGGGAATAATTTTTAAGGTAAAAAGCCAAGGAAATTTGTACTTTAGGTCTGCGCTGTGCTGCTGCTGATTTGTTGTGAAAATTAAGTGATACACTTTCTCTCCGTTTGCATTTATAAAGCATGTTTATCTAAATTAATATTTACATAGAATTGAGCAACCTATTTATTGTATTGAGACTTCTAGTATCAAATAACATTTGGTCAGTTTGTTTAAATTTAAAATAAATTCAGTTTTTTTTTTTTTTAAATTTAAAATAAGTGTATCTAAAACAAGTAATGGAAAAATTCATTTTTTAAAAGTGGATGAGATTTGTTTCTTAAAAAAGCAGAAAAAATAGCTTAATTTAAAAATGAGCAGATTAGACACACACACATACATACATACATACACACATATACACACACACACACACACACACATATATATATATATATATATATATATTTATATTTATAAAGTTTGCAAAGAAAACATTTTTGTTTTCAAATAAGCACAAACTGACCATTAGAGAATTGATGTAATGTCTTCATAGAAGTTGCCATTTGTTTGACGTGTGTCTATAATATGGAAGAAGTTAGAGATGCATGCAAATTCATTATGAGTTTTAGGTGAATACAATTAACGGATTCACCTCTTAATATTTGTGACATTTATCCTGTTCAAAAGCTTTTTCTGGAGCAACTGTCTGTTTTGAATTCTAGTCTTCCTTTATTAACGATCACATGGTCGAGCATATCCGTTGTTTATCAAACTCATTTAATACCATTTCAGAATTTCTATCTTCAGAATGCCTTTTCTATCTTCCTTATTCTTGTCTGATGGTATAGGCTGTTGAGTTTGCACGAAAACTTGCCAGCAAGCTCTTCTTTCAGCATGTTTTTGAGTGAGTCCAAGTACTACTCCATTTGGTGTTTCTAATTTCCGTTTTATTTTAAACAAAAGAAATGAAAATTCTTACATGTTCAATTGTTTTGTTTTGCTTTAGTGAGAATCTATTTGAGGATGGTAATCACCTATATCGGTTTTTGGATGACGATCCAACTGTGGCATCTTTTTGTTACAACATTCCGAGGGGGATAATTACTGTTAAACCTAAGCCTATGACAGAAGTTGCATCGAGGCTGAGGCTTTTGTCCTATGCAATGTTTGAAGCCTATGCCTCTGAAGATGGACGTCATGTTGATTACAGAAGTATGCATGGAAGTGAGGAGTTTGCAAGGTTTTTCTAATGCCTTTTGGCTTACTTACTCAGAAGTGCCATTTAACGATGTTATTCCTAGAACTTAACTCTGTTATTTATACAACTGTATTTTTGTTTAGATATCTAAGAATAATAGAAGAGCTCCAAAGAGGGGAAGTATGCGATTTGTCTAGAGAAGAGAAGCTTGCTTTTTTTATTAATCTATATAATATGATGACCATCCATGCAATCTTAGTATGGGGTCACCCTTCTGGAGCACTCGAAAGAAGGAAATTATTTGAAGACTTCCAATATGTTATTGGTGGATTCACCTACTCTCTTTCGGCCATTCAAAATGGCATTTTGAGGGCGAACCAGCGACAACCATACACCCTTATGAAGCCATTCGGTGCAAAAGATAAACGTTTAAGGGTAAGATATCTTTGTTCTATTTTAATTCGTTCAACCGTTAAAGTGAAGGTGTTCATTCATGAGTTAGCTTTGCTTGCATTCCCATGGCGTTATATTTGCTTTATACTACAGCAACACCTTTATTTAAGTACTACATAAAAGGCTCTTCAAAGTTTATCCTCCTTATTCTTTAGACCGGAACTTTCCCGTTTTCTCTTTACAGCCCCTATACTAATTTGAATTTTAGTGACTTAGTAATCTAGGATCTCTATTTTATTCTACCTTTTCCTTCTAGTAAGTAGTTACATGACTAGCATGTTTTTTAATGAGAGACAAACTTAAGATTTGCACCTTGAAATATTGGGCTAGGTTCAATAATATGCTTATAAATCTAGTATCAATAGGACTTTCTTTAGAAGTTAGAGGGTGAGAGGGAAAGGATGGAATTGCTCAAGTGAAATCGACTGATTTTGAGGTACATAGGTTATGTTGAATACCTACGTATATTTTTATACCCGTGCATTATATACATTCACATATCCATATATTGAGGCTATATTCTAGGATAAGACTAAATTGGTGATACTTACTCTTAGAAATTTAATTTAGGCTTAATTTAACCAGTTTGTAAGATGATGTTTATACTGGTATATTATAATTTGATCATATCTCTAGTTGATATGAGATTCCCAACACCCAATGTTGAAGGTTGTATATTTGGTAGTTGAAATAAATATTTATGGGTGGCCTAATAGTTAAAGCACGATATGATTAACAAACTTCACTAAGATAGACTTTGAAACAATCTTAAACTATATGAAATGAAGAGACGTTAAGTTGAAATCATATGTTTCTAAAGGCAAAACAAGTGTTTTATTTATATGGTAAAGCAAAATCAATACAATAAACAAAGAAGATATGATATCCTCTAATTGTAAAACTATGATAAGAAAAAAATATAAACATTTTTATATTCTAGATATTCTTGATTCTAAAAGATTGTAAAAGATACCTTTTTATTATAAAAGATTTGAGCATCTAAGTCATATGTTCTCATCTTGCTGTAAATATGATTGATCTTTGATCCTCTTAAAGGCTTGGTTAATATGTCTTTCAATTATCCACTAAAGTTGACAAAACTAGTGGTGAGGTCTCCGTACTCCTCTAACTTTTCTATTGTGAAATGACAATTTGACTAAATATGTTTGGTCCTCTCGTAAAGATAGGATTAGAGGCAATGCAAATGTTGTTTGGTTGCCAACATAAGGTGTATTTGAGAATATTCGTGAAATTTTAACTCTGAGGAGTTTCTTTAGCCATGAGTCACAATTTCACAAGTGTCATTGTCTTGTATTTTACTTTTATATTTGATCTTGTCACAACATTTTGTTTCTTATTTTTTCATGATAATAAAAACACTACCCTAAATCTATTATTTGGTGACCATGCCCAACTAGTGTCAGAATATCCAACAATTTGAGTATTTCCCTTAACTTTGTAAATAATGGCTTTGCCAGAAGCATTCTTAATATATACTTTCACATCAGTACAACTGCTTCCCAATGGTCTTCACAAGAAGAGTTTTAGAATTGACTCATTACGTTCTCTACAAAGACATTGTTAGGATAAGTTACAATGAGGTAATTTAGCTTATCAACTAGTTGTCTATTCTCCCAAGATATGACACTAGGTACAAGTTCTCTTTGGTCAGGTACAAGTTTGACACTAGGTACCATTGGTGTCTCCACAAGATAAACATTAAACATTCTTGTTTCTTCTAAAATGTTTAAAGCATATTTTCTTCGAGATATGACCACACAATCCTTGGACTGTCTTAGAGAGTAGATTTAGACCTTATTCACTCCCACAAAGGCAACTAATTAGGAAAAATTTACACTTGTTTATATACGATACTTTGACCTTATCTCTATTTTATATGAAATTACTAACACTTCCTATTATTAATGTGTTGGAAACCCAAAGAATAATTATAGTAGAAAGGACAATTCACACAGAAAGGAATAAATCCCAAAGGAAATACATAAATGAGATTTTGTCCACAGAGCCTAGCTCCAATAGAGAGCTATTGCCCCCTGCCCATAACAAACTTCCAATACTCAACGATAACCTCTCTCTCCTCACCGTCCCCAATATAACAGAAACTCTCCTGCACAACACACTCTTGTGCCAGCTCATCATTCTCTCACCCTCCTATTCCTCCTCTCATACACTCTTCAAATAAAGGGCCTGGGTCTATTCTCCAATTGCCTGCTTGGGCTGCTATCAATGCCGCTCTCTTGAGAATCAGTCTTGTCCTCAAGACTGAAATCTGGAAATTGGTTTCTAATCATAAACTCTTCTTCGGCTGGTCTCCCTTACGAGTGGCCAACACTGCAGCAGGTACAACATCTCCAACAATCTCCAAATCTAATCCGGGAGGCAAAGTTTTCTCAATATCATAAGTCCCAACAACCTTTTTGAGGAGTGACACGTGGAATACATGATGTATATGTGACCTCGGAGGAAGTTGAAGTCTATAAGCTACAACCCTTACTCTACCTGTAATTTGGAAAGGACCAGAGTACCTAGGGGCAAGCTTAGGACAAATCTTAGACTTCAAGGTCTGGTTCCTAAGAGGCTTCAACTTAAGGAACACCCATTCTCCAATGCTGAAACTTTTATCCACTCTCTTAGCATCAACTTGATTTTTCATGCGCCCTTGAGCTTGAAGCAGATGTTGCTTCAGTTGACTTAGTGCCTCGTCATGGTCTAACAACTCACGTTGCATGGCTTCAACACATGTCTCCCTTGGAAGCAATCTAGTAATGACTAGTGGAAGCCGTCCATACACCACCTCAAAAGGTGGTTCCTATGGAACGGTGGAAATTGGTGTTATACAATATTTAGCCCATGGCACCCACAACACCCATGTCTGTGGTTGATCTGCTATGGAACATTGCAGAAATGTCTCTAAACAGTAATTCACAACTTCAGTTTGACCATCTGTTTGTGGATGATAGGCAGTACTCATCTTCAACTGAGTTCTTTGCAATTTAAAGATCTCCTTATAGAAAATGCTGACAAAAACTAGGTCACGGTCACACAAGATTGAAGCTGGAATGCCATGTAGTCTAACAACTTCTCTGACAAAAATCTCAGCCAAAATTTTTGCAATATATGGGTGTTTGATTGGGATAAAATGGCTGTACTTTGACAAACGGTCCACAACAACAAAAATGGCTTCATATCTCTTGTACTTTGGGAGGCCAGTAATGAAGTTCATGGAAATTTCTTCCCAGATCTGGTAAGGAAAATTCAAAGGCTGCAACAAACCCCCAGGAGAGCTGATTAAATATTTTTGCAGTTGACAAGTGTCACATTATTTGACAAACTGTTGAACCCTCTCCTTCATCCCATGCCAATGGAGATTCGCAAATAACCTCCTATACGTTCTGTAAAACCCTGAGTGGTCCAAAGTTTGTTGTTTAACAGAAGTCCATCTAAACCCATCTATCCTAGTCAGAGCAGTTAAAGGTTTAGCCAATTTCCCATAATCTTAACAAACTTCCTATAGTAGCTCGTGAGACCCAAGAAACCCCTAACTCCTTTTGTGTTTATTGGGACAGGCCACTTCAAAACATAGTCCACATTGCTTGGGTCCATTGCCACACCCTCAGTAGAACAATGTGCCCCAAGTATTCAATAGCAACTTGAGAAAAATGACACTTCTTGTTGGCCACTAATTTTTGATCTAACAACACCTGTAACACCTTAGCTAAGTGTTGCATTTGGGTCTCCCAATCTTTATTGTAGATGAAAATGTCATAAAAAAACACTAGAACATACTTCCTGAACATAGACTGAAATATGTCATTCACTAAGGCTTGAAAAGTTGAAGGTGCATGCAGACCAAAGGGCATAACCAGATACTCATAGTGACCTTCATGGGTTTTGAAAGCAGTCTTATGTATGTCACTAGCCTTAACTCTCACTTGGTGGTAACCCGATTTTAGGTCCAGCTTAGAGAAATATTTAGCTCCATGCACTTGATCTAATAATTCATCAATAACAGGGATTGGGAATTTATTTGGCACTGTAACTTTGTTAAAAGCTCTGTAGTCCACGCATAACCTCCATGAATTATCTTTCTTTTTAACTAAAATGACCATGCTAGAAAAAACACTTTGGCTGGGCCTAATAATTCCCGACTGCAACATCCCCCTCACTTGCTTTTCTATCTCATCTTTATGGTGGTGCAGGTATCTATAGGGTCTCACATTCACTATCCTTCCTGGAAAGTAATAGCATGCTCTTTATTCATGATGGTGGTAAATCAAATTCCCCAACAGCAACATAGTACATTCACCATCCGAATCTCTTAGGTCACATAATTCAACCTTTTGAAAATCTCCATTGTCATCCGCAACTTCATCGTCTTCCAACAACATGACCTTCAATTGTTTGTCAGGACACTGGTGAAGAAGTTGATATTTTACCTCTACATTTGTAACATAGTCCTTTCTTCTTGCATTCATTTAATTCCTGTAGGGATAAGTGCTTACCTCCTCTATCCAGCGTACTTAAATTCTTTTTATTAGGCTCATCTGTCTTATCCTCCTTGGCCGAAACCCAACACGTCCTTTATTCAGTCCTTTCTCGTTGAAATGATCCTTTCCAAGACCCACATGAATCCAGCCCGAATGCCCATTCCTTCTATTTCCCTGGCCCCGAATCCACTAAAGGAACCCAAACTGCTTCGGCTTGGATACCCACCGCCCTTACTTCCATCAACTTCTCTTTCAATAGCACGAGCTAGATTCAACAACTTTGCCCGCCACAAAGTAGCCTCCGAACATGTCCCCTAATCTCCTCTTTCAGGCCATGCAAAAAAATACCCCAAATATTGCTCATCTGGAACACGTTTTACTTGCACAATAAGACGTTAGAATCGATGAATATAGTCATCCAAACACCCTTCTTGTTTATTTTCAGAGAGTTGCTCAAAAACGTCCCTTAGCGACTGCCTCCATAATGGTCGAGATCCCTTTTGAACTGCTCCCACGACAACTCTTTTTCATCCTCTAAAAGAGAATTAGAGAAATGGATTGACGGTCCTTCCATACATAGCTGGGCAAGGTTGACACGAACATCATCTGGTGTTTCTTGCACCTGAAAATACACTTCAGCTCGGGAAATCCACCCTGCTGGGTCTTCATCAAACATCGAAAGCTCAATTTCCTTGACTGATTGACTAAACTCTTCCCGTGAATCACCTTGTAATTTCTTGAATCCCCCTGACGAAATCCTTTGAGTCGTGGTTCTCTTAGTGGATATCACTTTTGGTCCTTCTTCGTCATAAACACTTCCTTCTTCCTCCTTGTCAACATCAGATTCGTCACCTGTTTTTCTTTTTCTTCGCTGATCATTCAAGGCATCTAACTTATCCATGATCAACGCATTTTGAGCTTGAATAGTTTCCACCGTCAGCTTAAGGCTGGCCACATCAGCCTCAAGCACGTCCACTTTTGCTTCCATTTGCTTCTTCGATTTAGGTGGCATTTACCCCTACGAATATCCGACAGGTAGGACCAAAATGTTGGAAACCCAAAGAATAGTTATAGTAGAAAGGACAATTCACACAGAAAGGAATAAATCCTAGTATTATTGAATGGCAAAAACAAAGGGAAATACAGAAATCAGATTCTATCCACAGAGCCTAACTCCAATAGAGAGCTATTGCCCCCTGCCCATAACAAACTTCCAATACTCAATGATACCCTTTCTCTCCTCATCCTCCTCCTCAGTATAACAGAAACTCTCCTGCACAAAACACTCTCGTGCCAACTCATCATTCTCTCACCCTCCTATTCCTCCTCTCATACACTCTCCAAATAATGGGTTTGGGCCTATTCTCCAATTGCCTGCTTGGGCTGCTATCATAATGGCTATGAAAACATGTGATGCATGACCTCATTTAATATGTGATAGATGAGCTGCATGTCGTTCTAACAACTTCTATTCAACATCTTCTAGTCATCATATTATGATTTTAGATTTAAGAGATTCCTAACCTAACCTAGAACCCCTCTGTTTTTTTATTATTCTCTTCTACCTATCTTAATTCTCTTTTTAAATTATATTGCTTTAAATCCTTATTAGTATCTACTTCAACACTTGATGTTTTTATTTTGTTTTATTTTCTGTTGATTTGATTAACCATGGCTTCAAGTGGGTGTAAGCATGAAAGCTTTTCCTAGGTCATATTTGTAGGTCTGAGTATGTAATGCTTTACTTTTTGGTGTTTGGTTCACATACTTTCTCTACGAAGTTGCCACAAGCATAGCTACTGATTTGATGCTCACTTTTCGCTCCTTTTTTGTTAGGTGGCCCTTCCTTTCCCGGAGTCCCTTATTCATTTTGCTTTGGTATATGGTACTCGATCAGGACCCTCACTTCGGTGCTATTCTCCCGGGGACATTGACAGAGAATTAATGGATGCAGCCCGTAATTTCTTAAGAAATGGAGGCCTTTCAATAGATTTTACTGCAAAGGTTGCACATGCCACTAAGATCCTTAAGTGGTAGGTTCTTAAAGAGACTCGGAATATGATTTATGTGCTTTAGGTTAATTTAAGACTTGAAATATGATTGATGCTCTCAGGTAACTTCTCAAATTCTATACTTGGCTGGGTTCAAAGTATTTAAGACGAGCAGTATCTCTGAAATATAAATATACATTAATATACTTACGTAAAACTTCGAATAAGTAGAAGTGTAATTGATTTGAGTTTGAGGATTCTAATATTTCTTCATTTTGAAACTCAGGTTTAGTGTAGATTTTGGTAGAAATGAGGCAGAGGTCCTGAAGCATGTGTCAAGCTACTTACATCCTGCCGACTCAGAATTATTGTTGGACCTACTTGCCACTTCTGAGTTGAAGGTGATTTATCAGCCTTATGATTGGGGTTTGAACTGCTAGTGTGTTCTGTAAAATTTTTGTCAATATTAATCCTGTATTCATAGTAGCTGATCCCTGTTATACAAAGTAGCATTAAAGTAATCTATACCATATGTTAAATGTTTCTAGTTGATACCTCTTTATTGAAAGGTACACGATGTAGGCTAATAGGTCCGTAGACAAAATTGATTATTATTTTTCGTGCTCTCTCCCTGTCTATAGTAACTCCTAGGTGCTATTTTTTGAGGAATGCAACTTATACTGACCCATCAGATGTACACCACGATCCGCATTTAAGCGTTTGACTGTGGAAATAAAGGGCAATGCCAACTTATGCATTTAAATTTTTTGCAGTACTGTATATAAGGTTCTCTATTTCTGAACTTTGGGGTCTAATTCCTGCTATGTTCAAATAGACCTACTGTTGTTTGCATTTATAAGGTATGCATGATAAACATTGCGGAAATTATGCTGCTACAACGATTGTTGTGGAAATTATGCAGCAAGCCTATGTGTCCTGTTTTTATTGTCATTGGTTAGGAGAGTTTTATTCTCCTGTACTCTTCTATATAGACTATGTGCATGTTTTGTTTTGACAAAAATTGTGTATTTGTCTAAATACAAAGGTCGACTCCCTGGTGGTGGTGAACCTTAGTTTGCTTTGACACAAATACACTGCGTGTTTGTTTTTCAAGTTTAGTTCTATTCAATGTGAATCCAACTCTTTACTCCGCTAATTGGAATATGGAAAATATCCGTATCATTCAGATCTTGCATGTATTTGAAGTTAGAAGTTGTGATACGAAGGAAATGTTGGATCGTCACATGTTTACAGGTGATTGGTCTTAAGAGCAACAATTATGTATATTTGGCAATTCTCTATAAAGTTGCAATTGCATTGAAAGTTAACAGGTCCAGTGATTTCTGACAAACAAATTGAAGCGGACAATAAGAATCTCAGTTTATATACTGCTTGAGAAGATCAATTTATATTTGCTTCTAATCCAAATTTTTATATTTGCTTCTACTCTCCAAATTCTTTTATTTGCTTCTACTCTCCAAATTTCTGAATGGAGAACTGCAAGGAAAGGAAATTGAAAATCCTATGGGAAAACATTCTGAAAAATAAAAATAAAAAAAATACTGAGTATATACATTACTTTAATGATTTTAAGTTGGGTCAAAAGGGAGGGAGGGGCTAAGTAGGAGATTAGGTTTGTATTTAGAACGAGTCATTAATGGTGGGTCAAAAGGAAGGAGATTAAACGAGGGAGGAAAGGAAATTTTGAAATGTAAATTAAAGAAAAATTGAAAAAAAAGGGAAAATAATTTTTTTTTTCATGAAATTTGATCTAAATTTGGAAATAATCCTTAGTCGAAATTTGATGAGTTCCTACACTTTTAAAATTATTGTTTTTGGTCCCTTTTTTTAGACGATGTTAAAAATAACAAACGGCGTGTCATGTGTTATTTATTTATTTTATAAAAGTAAAAGCTAGTGGTCGACGTTGATCACAAACATTAATTTTTCTTTGTGGTTTCTTAAGTTTGAACTTAATTTGAAAATAACCCATGATCGAAACTTGATCACTTTTTGGTCCATTCTCATTGAATAATAATTATATAATAATAATAATAATATTATAATACTAATAATATATAATTATTAATAGTATTATTATTATATAATAATAAAAATAATAATAATAATAATAATAATTATATATAATTATTAATAATATTAAAATAAATAATAATATTACAACTATTATTAATATTAATAATAATAATAATAATAATAATATATTAGTAATTATATAAATATTAATTAGTAATATTAATATATCAGTAATAATATTAATAATAATTAATAATATTATTATTTATTGTTAATATTATTATTAATAATATATAATAATAATTGTCAGGCACATTAAAATTGTTTTATTCTTTTTTGCCCTAAGGTAAAGGCCTGCCCCTTGTAATTGGGCCTACGGCTGGTCCAAGTGTTAAAATCAAACCCTAATCTGCCCTAACACACTCACTCTCACTCTTCATAGAATCAGCCGTCACTCCTTCTGTTCTCAGAGAGAGCTCTGTTAGGGTTCAGCCGCCTTTTCGCATCAAGTGAGCTCAAACCAATTTTTCCGTTTCTCGTAAGTCCATTCCAACTCATGCTCGTACTCCCTTCTGTGTTTCTTCATATTTGTTTTCATCTAGGAATTTGTAGTGAGCTTATCTTGAAATCTGCTCCATTGTTTTCCAGTTCATAAGCATACCCTAAGAGCCGTGGTGTCCGTGTTTGCGGTTGAGTTCCTGTACTAGCGTATTCCAGGTAAGGGAAGTTAGAACCCCCTTGTCTGGTGTGATTGTGATTTGTACCATTTTAGTCTCATCATTTTTGAGTTTGATATACTATCATGGATGCTTGGACTGGCTGGTATTTCTTGTTTGGTATATGTTTAGGTGTGATGCAGGCGTGAACAATGGCGAGCACTGATAATCTTGCCCAAGCGAGCTTGCCTCACCTAGGCGAGATGAGTGGAGGCTCGCCCAGGGCTTTCTGCGCGAGCTGTCGCTCAGGCGACCAAAACCTCGTTTTGAGCGAGCAGATGTCTCGCTTAGGCGAAGGGGTCTCGCCTAAGTGCGATTGCGTAGGGGATACTGTTCTCCTTGTCGAGCTCTCGCCTAGGCGAAGGGAAGCTCGCCTGAGCGAGAATCCGTCTGGCTTGAGCGGAAATTGGCATGAGCAACAATGGACCTTGATGGTTGATAATCCAGTGGCATGGTATTAGTATGAGAGGAAGTACTTTATGCATGATTGGGAATAACGAGTTGGCATTGATTCAACTTGTGATAAATGAGGGTTGGTTACGGAAGTTGGTATGAGGGTTTCTAAGTATGATATCTGTATTTATTCCTTGGCTGTTTGTATATATTTGGTATGAAGTCAGTGCGTAATTCCTTGAAGTCTCTAGGTGGGACTTTAGTGTCGTGCTTCAGTGGTCGGGACGTAATCCCATGGCCCTTGTTAGTGGGTGTCCATGGTGGTGCCCCATCTGTATAACTTGGTAAGGATTCAAGGTAAGGATTGCATCCTGACACTCTAAGGAGTCAGTTAGTCTCACTTAGAGCGGACTGACTCTTGTGGTGAGAGTAGCAGTAGGCATGAAATTCATTAAGGGCTAACCTTGTGGTGAGGGAAATTGATTCATTGTAACACTTGTAACATATGGCTCGGGGGTGAGCAGAGGTATCCACCACAAGTGCAAGCATCTGCTGAATCCGACTAGGTTATAGGTATTCGGATGAGTCGAGTCTTAGTGTATTGTTTGGAAGGTCTTAACATGCTTGGGTGATGTAAGTGAATTGGACTGTGAATATGTATCTGATTACTTTGATGAACTGGTTTTGGCTCTAGCTTACCCTTTGCTTGTTTATTTGCTCTGTGTGTTGTTCTTCTACTCTTGCAATGATCATCAATTTATTGATGGGAGCAGATGCGAGAGGCACTCGTGGTCAGCAGAGGAGAGATGACCCCGCTGCATAGTCTTTTTGGGCTGGACTTCATGTTTCTTTTGGATTCTGTTAGGGTTAGCCCCATGTATTGCTTGACTCCTTAATACTCTATTTCCTCCTGTTAGACTTTTATGTAGTTTTCTTTGGCATCGTGGTGTGCCTAGAATTGTAGGGGTTGTGTCTGAGACCCTAGGGCCGCGTTATTGTACTATCTGTGTGTGATGTTTCTTTTAATTTCGCTTAATAATTAAATGGGACATTACATTTATGGTATTAGAGCGGTCATTCCTTAGGTCTATGGACTTGGATGTCCTCTTAGCTTTCTCTGTGTCTTTCTAAGTGTTCTAGTTAAATTCCTGTCTCATCAAGCCTAACCAAGTGATTTTCTATGTTCTAGTGAGCTATGGCACCTCATCATAGGAACACTTAATCCTCCCAGGGTGATGCCCCAAACATCGCAAGAACTATAGAAGCCATGGTAGCTGCTATGACGTAGCAGAGCACGACGATGATGAAAGAGCACGAAGCATCCATGCAGCGACAGGCCGCGTCGCTTGAGGAGCAGCAACTGGTAATGCAGCAGATGGAGGCTATGAAGGTAGCTGCTGAGGAGGCCCACCGACAGCACATGGAGGCCCTCTGCCAGTTGGAGGAGAACAGGGCGGCTGCCCTTGTGTTTGGTCCTGAGCCACGACCGACAGTTATGGAGTGGAGCCTAGAGGATTTTCTGAAACATCATCCAATGAAATTTGATGGCAGAGTTAGCCCAGATGTAGCAGATCAGTGGTTGAAGGATATGGAGAGGATATTCGATGCGAAGATGTGCCCGACCGAGAACCGACTATCATTTGCCGTATACATGCTCACAAGTGAGGCAGAGCATTGGTGGATATGCATGAAGTCCATCATGGAGGAGAGGGATGAGCCGGTCACGTGGGAGGCTCTGCGTATTTCCCTGACAGTGTCAGGTATGCCAAGGAGGTGGAGTTCCTCCAGCTAACTCAGGGGAGCAAATCGGTGACTGAGTACGCTGAGAAGTTCAAGCATCTCAGTCGCTTTTACACACTGCCACTCGATGAAGAATGGAGATGCCGCAAGTTCGAGACTAGACTCCGCGACGATATTCGCTTGATGGTAGCACCCTTATCCATCATGGATTTTGCTGCTCTGGTGGAGAAGGCCAGAGTAATGGAGAAGATGAAGAATGAGATAGAGGGTCAGCGACCACAACAACCTCAGAGGATTGGTGGACCGTCTGGGTCCAAGCCCAAACTTGACGAGGAGAGAAGACCATACGACAAACCTCACCATTAGTCTCAGGGGTTTAGAAGTCTTCCTCCCCAGTAAGGTCGAGTGCAATGCTACATATGTGGGGGCCCTCATTTGAGGAGTGCTTGCCCACGCATGGAGGGTTACCGCAGATGCAACAATTGTGGCAAGGAAGGCCACTTTGGGAAGGACTGTCCAAACCTTGCTAGGGCAGCGACATGCCCTCCAATTCAGACTCCCCACCAGCCTCAGGCGACCGACAGGGTGTATGCTATGTTAGGAGCTGAGGCAGCTGGCTCAGGTAACTTAGTTATGGGTAGTTGCATGATAGCTGGTACTTCTTGTTGTGTGTTGTATGATTCTAGAGCGACACACTCATTTGTGTCAGATGCTTGTGTGAAACGTCTGGGTCTGTCGGTGTGTGAGCTATAGTGCGAGCTGGTGGTATCTACTTCGGCGTCAAGCTTGGTCAGGACATCGTCCTTATGTGCTAGGTGTTCGGTGGAAGTAGAGGGACGCAGGTACAAGGTGAATCTAATCTGCCTACCTCTACAAGAATTAGAGGTAATCTTAGGGATGCATTGGCTCTCTACCAATTGCATTCTTATAGATTGCCGGGAGCAAAGATTGTTGTTTCCCAGACTTAGAGGAACCTGAGTAAGTATCTCCTCAGGGGGTGGTGATGGAGATTCAGAGTGGCACGTAATGCTTCATAATCTTCACCCGTATGGAGGTAGGGGAAAAAGAGGGAACATCGGTCATACTGGTGGTGCATGAGTTTGAAGACGTATTCCCGGATGAGGTACCAGGGCTGCCTTCCAATAGAGAGGTGGAGTTCTCTATTGATCTGGTACCACGAATAGGTCCGGTCTCAATGGCCCCATATCGTATGGCTCCGGCAGAGTTGGTGGAACTGAAGAAATAAATAGAGGAACTGATGGAGAAATAGTTCATCCGACCCAGTACTTTACCGTGGGGAGCACCAGTGTTGCTAGTAAAGAAGAAGGATGGTAGTTCACATCTGTGTGTGGACTACAGATAATTAAACAAGATGACTATCAAGAACAAATATCTGCTTCCAAGAATTGATGACTTGATGGATCAGTTGCATGGGTCATCAGTGTTCTCATAGATAGATTTGCAGTCGGGATACCATCAGATTTTGGTAAAGGCTGATGATGTGCAGAAGACGACCTTTCGATCCCGGTATGGACACTATGAGTATGTGGTTATGCCTTTTGGTGTGACCAATGCTCCAGCAGTGTTCATGGACTACATGAACCGGATTTTCAGGCCCTTCTTAGATAAGTTTGTTGTAGTCTTCATAGAGGACATACTTATCTATTCTAAGACTCAGGAGGAGCATGCAGAACACTTGAGGTTGGTGCTTGGTGTTATGAGGGAGAAATAGTTGTATGCCAAGTTGTCCAAGTGTGAATTCTGGATGGATGAGGTACAGTTCTTAGGACATGTGATATCCACCCAGGGGATAGCGATGGATCCAGCGAAGGTCGAGGCAATGGTTAAATGGGAGAGTCCCAAGTCAGCAACATAGATCAAAAGCTTCGTGGGCTTGGCTGGTTACTACAGGAGATTCATAGAAGGATTCTCTAAAATAGTGACACCCCTGACGCAACTCACATGGAAGGACCAACCTTTCACCTGGACAGATAAGTGTGAGAAAAGTTTCTAGGAGCTGAAGAGAAGATTGACTAGCGCTCTGATACTAGTGATCCCGGATGTCGGAAAGCCGTTCGAGGTCTACTGTGACGCCTCCCACCTCGGACTTGGTTGTGTGTTGATGCAGGAGAAGAAGGCTGTGGCGTATGCCTCGAGACAACTCAAGGTGCATGAGAGGAACTACCCCACTCATGACTTGGAGTTGGCGGCCATAGTTTTTGCCTTAAAGATCTGGAGGCATTATCTTTATGGTGCCCAGTTTCGTGTGTTCAACGACCACAAAAGTCTAAAGTACCTGTTTGATTAGAAGGAGCTGAATATGAGGCAGAGGAGGTGGATGGAATTCCTGAAGGATTATGACTTCGAGCTCCTATATCACCCAGGGAAGGCAAATGTTGTGGCAGATGCCTTGAGTAGGAGGACTGTACACACTGCACACCTTATGATTAAGGAAGTGGAGCTACTAGAGAAATTCCAAGACATGAGGCTACAAGTGGAGTTGGGATCTGAGTTCAATAGATGTAGTACCCTAACTATATCTAGTGACTTCTTGAGCTCAGTGAGAGAGAGGCAGTTATTGGATGCCAGTCTGAATAGAGTCAGAGAACAACTTGGGTCAGATGGGGCTAGAGATTTTGCTTTGGGTGATGATGGTATACTGATGTTTCAGGGTAAGGTATGCATACCTGATGATGTTAAGGTGAAGAAGTTAATTTTGGAGAAAGGACACAAGAGTCGTCTTAGTCTGCATCCTGGCATGACTAAGATGTACCAGAACCTTAAAGAGACCTTCTGGTGGCAGGGAATGAAGATGGATGTTGCTCAGTATGTATCGGCCTGTTTGACTTGTTAGAAGGCGAAGGTTGAGCATTAGAGACCCGGTGGAATTCTACAGCCCTTGGAGATACCAATGTGGAAATGGGACGGCATCTCGATGGACTTTGTAACCCATTTGCCACAAACTTTAAGAGGGCACGACACCATCTGGGTGATAGTGGATCGATTGACCAAGAGTGCTAATTTCTTGGCGATGAACTTAAGGATGTCCATGGCTAAGTTGGCCCAACTGTACATCAAGGAAATCGTAAGACTGCATGGAGTATCTTCGAGCATAGCCTCAGACAAGGATCCCCAGTTTACGTCACGGTTTTGACAAACCTTACAAGATGCTTTGGGAACCAAGTTGACCATGAGTTCAGCCTACCACCCTCAGACGGATGGTCAGTCCGAGAGGACGATCCATTCACTTGAGGACTTATTACAAACATGTATATTGGATCACTTGGGTGCTTGGGACGAAGTGTTACCGTTGATCGAGTTTACCTACAACAACAGTTTCCATGCGAGCATTGACATGGCGCCGTATGAGGCCCTTTATGGTAGGAAGTGTAGGACCCCTCTGTGTTGGTACCAAGATGGGGAAACAATACTTGTGGGATCAGAGTTATTGGAGCAGACTACCGAGAAGGTGAGGATGGTGAGAGACAGAATGCAGGCTTCTCAGAGTAGGCAAAAGGCCTATGTGGACCGCAGGAGGAGACCTTTAGAGTTTACTGTTGGGGATCATGTGTTCTTTTGGGTGACCCGAACCACTGGTGTGGGAAGGGCTCTCCGCTCAAACAAGCTTTCTCCTAAATTTCTTGGTCCCTATCAGATCACGAGAAGGATTGGACCCGTGGCCTATGAGATAGCTTTACCCCCGCAGTTGGTAAACCTTCACCCAATGTTTCACGTCTCACAACTGAAGAAGTTTGTGTTTGACCCGGCTCATGTGTTGGAAGCCGAGGATATACAGATCAGGGAAGACCTCACTGTGGAAGTACCACCCATTGCTTTAGAGGATAGCAAGGTTGAGGAACGCCGAGGAAAAGCCATCAGTCTTGTTAAAGTCATCTGGGATCGGAGGACAGGTGACTCGAGTTGGGAGTTAGAGGAGGACATGAGAAAATCACATCCACATCTGTTTACCTGGTGAGTCTTTATTTTCGAGGTCAAAAATTTTCTTGTTGGGGAGAATGTAAGGCCCATTAAAATTGTTTTATTCTTTTCTGCCCTAAGGTAAAGAGCTGCCCCTTGTAATTGGGCCTAGGGCTGGCCTAAGTGTTAAAATCAAACCCTAATCTGCCCTAACACACTCACTCTCACTCTTCACAGAATCAGCCGTCACTCCTTCTGTTCCGAGAGAGAGCTCTGCTAGGGTTCAGCCGCCTTTTCGCACCAAGTGAGCTCAAACCAGTTTTTCCGTTTCTCGTAAGTCCATTCCAACTCATGCTCGTACTCCCTTCTGTGTTTCTTCATATTTGTTTTCAGCTAGGAATCTGTAGTGAGCTTATCTTGAAATCTGCTCCATTGTTTCCCAGTTCATAAGCATACCCCAAGAGCCGTGGTGTCCGTGTTTACGGTTGAGTTCCTTTACTAGCGTATTCAAGGTAAGGGAAGCTAGAACCCCCTTGTTTGGTGTGATTGTGATTTGTACCATTTTAGTCTCATGATTTTCGAGTTTGATATACTGTCATGGATGCTTGGACTGGCTGGTTTTTCTTGTTTGGTATATGTTTAGGTGTGATGCAGGCGTGAGCAGTGGCGAACATTGATAATTTCGCCCAAGCGAGCTTGCGTCGCCTAGGCGAGATGAGCGGAGGCTCGCCCAGGGCTTTTTGCGTGAGTTGTCACTCAGGCGACCAAAACCTCGTTTTGTGCGAGCAGATGTCTTGCTTAGGCGAATGGGGTCTCACCTAAGCAAGATTGTGCAGGGGCTACTGTTCTCCTTGTCGAGCTCCCATCGAGCTCTCGCCTAGGCGAAGGGGAGCTCGCTTGAGCGAGAGTCCGTCTCGCTTGAGTGAGACCCTCCAGCCTTAGCAAAGAGCTGGGCGAGGATGCGTCTCGAGTTGATTTTCCCTCTATGTTTGGATGTTTAGCTTGTGCTTGTTTGGGTTATTGAATGAGTACTCAATGGGAATGATTATCCATGATTTGGGAGAGGATTATATGTGGGGAATTGTGAGCTTGGTTTGATCTTGTATGAATTGTACATGAGGGGTTTGATGCATATATATATATATATATATATATATATATATATATATATATATATATATATATATATATATATATATATGTATAAATGTGTGGTCACGAAATTGGCATGAGCAACAATGGACCTTGATGGTTGGTAATCCGGTGGCATGGTATTGGTATGAGAGGAAGTACTTTATGCATGATTGGGAATAATGAGTTGGCATTGATTCAACCTGTGATAAATGATGGTTGGTTACGGAAGTTGGTATGAGGGTTTCTAAGCATGATATCTGTATTTATTGCCTGACTGTTTGTATATATTTGGTATGGAGTCAGTGCGTAATTCCTTGAAGTCTCTAGGTGGGACTTTAGTGTCGTGCTTCAGTGGTCGGGACGTAATCCCATGGCCCTTGTTAATGGGTGTCCATGGTGGTGTCCCATCTGTATAACTTGGTAAGGATTCAAGGTAAGGATCGCATCCTGACACTCTAAGGAGTCAATTAGTCTCACTTAGAGCGGACTGACTCTTGTGGTGAGAGTAGCAGGAAGCCTGAAATTCATTAAGGGCTAACCTTGTGGTGAGGGAAATTGATTCATTGTAACACATGTAACATATAGCTCGGGGGTGAGCAGAGGTATCCACCACAAGTTCAAGCATCTGCTGAATCCGACTAGGTTATAGGTATTCGGATGAGTCGAGTCTTAGTGTATTGTTTGGAAGGTCTTAACATGCTTGGGTGATGTAAGTGAATTGGACTGTGAATATGTATCTGATTACTTTGATGAACTGGTTTTGGCTCTAGCTTACCCTTTGCTTGTTTATTTGCTCTGTGTGTTGTTCTTCTACTCTTGCAATGATCATCAATTTATTGATGGGAGCAGATGCGAGAGGCACTCGTGGTCAGCAGAGGAGAGATGACCCCGCTGCATAGTCTTTTTGGGCTGGACTTCATGTTTCTTTTGGATTCTGTTAGGGTTAGCCCCATGTATTGCTTGACTCCTTAATACTCTATTTCCTCCTGTTAGACTTTTATGTAGTTTTCTTTGGCATCGTGGTGTGCCTAGAATTGTAGGGGTTGTGTCTGAGACCCTAGGGCCGCGTTATTGTACTATCTGTGTGTGACGTTTCTTTTAATTTCGCTTAATAATTAAATGGGACGTTACAATAATAATAATTATTATATAATATTATTATTATTATTATATAATAATATTATTATTATTTCCTATTAATATTTTTTAATATTAGTAATTAATAAGATAATATAATATTAATATTAATATGTTTAATAATATAATTATATTACTGATATATAATTATTAATAGTGTTTTTAATATTATTGATATATTAATATTATTAATTATTATTAATATATGATAATATTATTATTAATAATTATATAATAATATTATTATTTTTATATATTGTTATTATTATTAATAGTAGTTTTATTATATTTTATCAATGATTTTGTATGTGTATGGAGGATTAATCAGTGACCAAGTTTAAACTAGAGACTATTTTTAAATTAAGTTCAAACTTTAGGAACTAAAAGCATATTTTGTCCAATTTTCGTGAAAAACGTTGGTTAGGTCCACATTAGTATTTTTTTTTGTAAAAAAATTAAATACATGACACGCCGTTTGTTATTTTTAATGCCGTCAGAAATTAGGGACTAAAAACAATGATTTTGAAAATGCAGGGACCAAATAATGATCAAGTTTTGACCATGGACCATTTTTAAATTTAGGTCAAACTTGAGGAACAAAAACATATTTTTTTCAAAAAACAATTATGAGATATTTAAATTTTCTATTTTATTTTCTTTTCTATCCAATAAAAGAAAAATACAGATTTTTTATTCTTTTCTTTTAATAATGATTTTGATTTGTTTGGTGCGTAAGAAAATGGAATGAAAGAATACGAGAGGAAGAATAGGAAAATTAGTTTTTTCTTCTTAACTAAAAAATTTAAAATAGTATGTTACATGTTCTACTTCTCAAGATAAGAATGATAAATAAGAGAAATATTGTCTAATTTGTTAAATAATAATTTTGGATATATACTTTTAATTAAGGTTTTGTAAAGATAAAACATGAGAAATGAAAAAGTTAAATTATGGTAATTTTAAAATATTATTTTAAGTATCATACTTAGTTTAAAAAGCTTTCGTCACAATCTTTTGTTTCACTCATTTCTTTGAAATACAATAACTAGAAAAAATAAAACAAACTCAATAATCGAATCATCTTAACAATGAAAAATATAAAGAGGATTAAATTTCTTAAGAGTATATTTGATGGCTAAAATAATGTTCACCTACTACTACCTCGTAAAAATATATGTCTCATTGTCCGTCCCATTATTTGTTAGATATTTTTGAAAAGTATCTATACATTTTCTATACTTGTAGTATTTATTGATGTTTACAAGTATATATATATATATATATATATATATATATATATATATATATATATATATATATATATATATATATATTTAAATTTTAAATAAAATTATTTAAAAAATACAATTTAAAAATAAGTTTATATAAAAGTTGATATTTAAATACAATTTAAAATTATACGGTCTTTCTAAAAGTAAAATTTAAACAATAAACGTCAAAATATAAATAAAAAGAGATATTTTTTTATAAAATAATTTTATTTTTATAGGTTTGAATAAAAAAAATAGAAATATACGAAGTGAAATTTATTTTTACTATTAAAACAACAATTAAGCTTCCGTACAACAATCTAAGTCACACTTATTCTTTCTTTAATCATTTCTAATTTTTTGAAAGTAATTTTTCAACTACTTCTCTAAACAATAACTTAAAGCGCTTTCAAACTTAGAACAAGTTTAAAGAAAATAAAATATAATAGGTAAATAAGACTAGGTTCTTTCTAAGATGTGGATTAAGAAAAAGATGTGGATTTTGTAGGCAAATTGGTCACAACAAAAGCAAGTACTCCCAATATCAGGCACATTTGAAGACAACATCTGAAGCACCCGGCCAACCAAACCCACCAACAATGCCTTCCTCTAAATCATCTGAGCAACCAATCCCAACAACAATGCCTTCTGCTCAATCATGTTAGCAACCAAACCCACCACCAGTGCCTTCTGCTCAATCATCTCAACAACAAAACTCACCACCACTGCCTTCTGCTCAATCATCTCAGCAACCAAACACAACAGTACTGTCCTCTGCACAATCATCTGTCCAACCAAGTAGACCATCACAAGCACCACGTCATAGAGCACCCATCAGGCCCAAGCTCAATGTAAGGAGGGGACGCATATGGAAACCATGACATGGATCAAGCTTTGAAATATTTTTTTGTTTTCAACTACTTGTTTGAACTTTATCTTTAAACACTTAAAAGCACCTGCTATATTTGTTTTGTGGATCATGACATCCATTTCTGGACCACTTTTTTTTTTTGTGTTGTAACAAGGTTACATGGTGGACCATATTTATTTTGTGATGCTGAATGTTTAAGTGCTGGAGCACTATATGTTTATGAATATAAGCAGGTGTCATTTTCAATACAGATCATTACTTCCAAATTGAGTGTTGGAGCACATTTATGTTGTCCTTATTTCATTACTTATAAATTTATAACACAGGTGCCAATAATGAAATTACTACTATTTTGACAAATTAAGAAGAGTCAAATAATTCAACATTTTACCCCAAGTATTGCAACTTTTTCATTCATAATAAAACATTACATTAACAACACAAACCAACTAGCTGAACTAAAAAACACTCATGGATTTGTAACCAACAGATACACTACAATTATATTCAATACACACAAAACACCAACTACCCTTGTCAACACACTTAGCTTATTTTCAATTGACTTCATACATTCTCCATTTCTTTTGCCACCACAGACATCACTCAAGCAGTGTATTCTGCATTCATATTCGCACCACAACCTTCAACATTCTTTATACTCATACCAACTTTTTCTTCAATTTTCAGCTTCCCACCACCCATTTCTTCAATTTTCTGACTGCCCCAACCCTTTTCCTCAATCTCATTATCAGTAAACCATTTGAAATAATTGCACCCACCACATTGATCACTTCCACTCTGTTCCAAAATGACAAAATAATGTTAGCTTCAATAAAGAAACGTAATACCATCAGCTTCTTCATACCAAAGTTTCCATGTAACTCACCTTATACTTAGGGCAGTCCCAAAATTTTTTGCCCTTGTTCTTCAATGTTCTCGCAGTTCTCAAAGCTGCTTTCTCTCCACAATATCACATCACTGATACGCCCACATCTATAGAGCCACTTCCACCACAGAAGGACGCACTTGGGTTTTGATTTCCCCCAACATCGCAGGATGAACATTGCCCAGACGACATTTCTCCCCCACGCAGAATGATGAATAATGGGTGTTTATGGATAATTCATTACACTTTTATATTGCAATTTTTAACTGTTTTCAAATGCATTTAAATGTATGATGAAGGCGTGACCGCCTCCTTAGAAGCTCCCTCAAGAAGGATCACTAGAAGCATGTCTAGAGGGGAGTCTTCTATTCCATCACCTTTATCTTTGTTTTGCATTACTTTAATTTGAATTCCCTAAGTTGGTTTTTAGTTGACTTATTTTGGTTGACTTGTTGACTTTGATCCAAAGTTGACCTTTGACCAAGATTAGATTAACTTAAACCAACATGCTAATCCTTGTTTGTCTTGTTTTGAAAGTAATTAAGAGAAAGTAGAGCATGGCTAGGTGGCACTTGGTGATTAGAGCACTTGGATGAAGTGGAAGAGAGAGGAAAGCAAAAAGCATAAAGCAAAAGCAAAAGTAGACATGTACCTTGTCTCCTTTTACCTTTGTGGTTTATGCCTTAGAAGGTCACTTGGTCTTCTTCCTCTTTTGGCCTAGAATCCTCATGGGAATGCCTCCACCAATCATCTCCCTTCACTTGGCCAAGACTCACTCTCACATTAGGTTTAGGGTTTGCTAGTTAATCCTTTTTCATGTTTTTGTATT